>ERZ887851.1213-NODE-1213-length-22967-cov-31.753841_pt1 | contig 22967 bp, 20 predicted proteins | sample MGYA00521100_ERZ887851 | MGnify/ENA primary metagenome ERZ887851 (study PRJEB32303, sample SAMEA104408602) | aquatic metagenome | biome: Brackish water; feature: Pelagic; material: water | place: Baltic Sea | collected 2014-06-06T16:11:00 | depth 11,444 m ... | reverse complement strand
TTTCAAATCAAGTTTTGTGGTAAAAGTCCCGCCCTTCGGGTAGCTGCAAAACGTTGACCAATACTTTTCTTAACTTTAACCCTCAAAATTAAGAGTGTGAAAAATTTCAAATTGCTTCTATTTATTAGTTTCTTATTTTTCTGCCTGTCCCAAACAAAGGCACAAAACAAAGACCTTCCAAAATACATGACCGACTACGAAAGAACCATTATGGATTCTTATCTGTCTTCTTTTGACAATAAAGGAATAACGACTCCCCCTCCATATGCTAATATTAGAACTGCTGCTGAGTGGGAAGAGGTTCAAGCACTTGTGATCACTTGGACTGGACAGTACAATACGATTCACAAACAAATCATTGATGCGGCTCAAGAAGAATGCACAGTAATCATACATTGTTCAGATTCCAATAGTGTTAAATCTTTTCTTAATGGTCAAGGAGTTCCGGATGTCAATATAGACTATTTAGAAGTCCCTTTCAATTCAGTATGGATTCGAGATTATGGAGCAAATACCTGTTATGCCAATATGGTGGAAGACGTTTTCTTAACAGACTGGATTTACAACAGGCCTAGGCCATCTGACGATGCCATGCCTGATGCCTATGGGGAACATTTAGGTATTGACGTTTACTCTACTTCTGCAAATCCAACAAAAGTAATGTCCACGGGAGGTAACTGGATGTCTGACGGTGACGGAATTGCTTTTTCCTCTAATCTAATTCTGGATGAAAACGATGGGAACGGTGATTTCGGGTCTTTAAATTATCCGGATCATACAGAACAAGAGCTTGATCAAATTTTTCAAGACTGGATGGGGATTGATGAATACATCAAAATGACGGTGCTGCCTTATGACGAAATTCACCACATTGATATGCACATGAAACTTTTAGATGAAGAAACCTTATTAATTGGGGAGTATCCAATCGGGACCTCCGATGGTCCACAAATTGAAGCCAACATACAGTATGTGATCGATAATTTCACAACAAAATTTGGAACCCCTCTCAAAGTTGTGCGTATTCCCCAACCTTCGGCAACTAGTGGGAATTTTCCGCCAAATGCTTATTATCGAACATATACAAATTTGACTTTTGTTAATAATACGATTCTCCTTCCAACATACAGAACAGAGTACGACACTATCGCTTTTCGCATATTAGAGGAGAATTTACCCGGATATACGATTGCACCTATAGACATTGACAACTCAGGGCAAAACCTTATTTCCAGTGGAGGGGGGATTCATTGCATTACGCACACCGTAGGGGTGAGTGAGCCGATATATATTTCTCATAAAAAACTTGAAAATACCTCGGACACTCAAAACGATTATATGGCTAGTGCTACCATTTTACACAGAAATGGAATTGCATCTGCTTCATTGTGGTACAAAACAAATTTGACCGATTCTTATGTAGAGTTACCGATGACCAACAATAATGGAGATCAATGGAATGCAGATATTCCGGCACAACCCCTTGGGACAACAATATACTACTATATCGAGGGCATCGCTGCTAACGGAAAACAAGGTGTACATCCTTTCCCCGCTCCTGAAGGATATCATAAGTTTGATGTAATGGATGCAGGAACAGCAAACCTAGCTGAGGGCAAATCTCTTGAACTAGAAAAGATTTATCCCAACCCAGCGAAAGCCATTACCGTCATTCCGGTAGTTTGCAATAAAGCTCAAAACATAAAAATCACAATGATCGATCTTAAAGGATCAGTTGTAAAAGAAATCTTTAGCGGTGAGGTTTCTGCAGGAGAGAAGAACTTCTTTATTGATGCATCTCAATATCCCTCTGGTATATACCAGGTTAGCATTCGGACCGATGTATTTGAGCAAAAACAAAAACTGGTGATTCAATAAAAGATGATTGATGCCAAACATTTTGATAGTTTGAGGTCCATGTATTTGAATGCAAATGTGAATACACAAATTTATGACTCCACAAAATGTACGATTGATAAAGGCAGGGCTGAAATATCTCTTGTCATCTCCGAAAAATATTTCCACGCTCTAAATGCCATTCATGGATCCGTGTATTTTAAGTTGCTGGACGATTCGGCATATTTTGCAGCTCACTCAATGGTTGACGACTTTTTTTTGTTGACTACCTCGTTTAACACAAATATTACACGCCCTATCGATAATGGTAAAATCACAGCCATAGGTTCATTACGACATCAATCAAAGAACCTATATTTTGCTGAATCAACTCTTTACAACCAAGAAGGGAAGGAAATTGCTTTCGGTTCTGGACATTTTGCAAAAAGTAAAATTGCACTCTCCAAAAATATCGGATACAAATGAAAATGAAAGATTTTAAGCTAGAAAGGTATTTTGCTCAACATGAATTTACCGCTAAGTACCTATTGTCGAGTTCTGACTGTGATGGTTTTGAGCAGAATTATGTTTTAGACCTTGCAAGTGCTCAAGAACTAAAAATGTGGAACGACATCAAGCTTGGATACACAGAAAGTGCTGGAAACCCAATACTCCGTGAGTCAATTACACAATTTTATAACACAAATAATATTGAGGAGGTCGTCGTTGGTTCTCCTGGTGAATTGAACTACATATGCATGAAGGTCCTTCTTGAAAAAAAAGACCATGTGGTAGCTGTTGCTCCTGCCTATCAATCGCTACATGAAGTGGTGCATTCAATCGGTTGTGAAATCTCCTATTGGAAACCAAATGAAAATTGGGAGTTTGATCCAAATCAATTGGAACATCTTGTTCGGGAAAACACAAAGCTTATTATTATCAATTTCCCACACAACCCGACGGGAAGCTACCTAACATTAAGTGAGCTCACTAAAATTGTCAGTATTGCTAAAAAAAACGATTGCTATATTTTTTCAGATGAAATGTATCACAAGCTACTTGCCAATCCTGATGCGGAGCTCCCTCCGATAAGTGATTTATACTCAAAAGGCATCAGTCTATGGGGAACCTCCAAATCTTTTGGTCTGGCTGGATTAAGAACGGGTTGGTTGGTGTGTAATGATTTGGATTTAATTCATCGGGTCATCTCTTATAAAGATTACTTAAGTATTTGTAGCAGCGCTCCAAGCGAGATCCTCTCGATTATTGCCTTAAACCACATTGACGATTTTCTACAACCCAACATTGATAAAATACAGCAAAACATCAAGTTGTTTGAAGAATTTGCTCAAACTCAAGATATCATTTCCTCCTTTATTCCTCCCAAGTCTGGTTCCACTGCATTTGTGAAGTTAAATATCAATTGTTCCTCTTTAGATTTCAGCAACAACCTCGTAAAAAAAGCAGGTATTATGACCATCCCTGCTGAAATGTTTGACCATCCAGGCAAGTTTATTCGCGTTGGATTTGGAAGGGAAAGCTTAGAAGAAATTCTTCCGGTTATGGAAAATTTTTTAGAGCAAAACAAACAACTTCTCAGTTAATAGATAAGTTCTAATTTTTGGAAAAACCTGAACATGCTGATTGGCATTATATTTGTATTTTATTTAAAATCAAGCTATAAACAATACTAAATACCTCCTTACTGTTTTGAAAAAATATACCTTAATTACATGTTCCTTCTTATTTTTACTTTTAAGTTCAATAGGGTTTTCGCAGTCCAATCCGGAAAAAAATTATTACCCTTCCATTGGTCTACAAGTTAAAGCACTACAGATCAGTAATGATCAAGAAGCCATTGCACCTTCCCTCTTTTTTAAATCAACGTATGTAAATAATCCGGAAAAATATTTTAGCTTCGGAGCAAGTGCATATCCGTCTCTTACGTGCTCTCCTAGTAAGAATGCGGGAACCGTTATGTTTGGAGCAGAACTTCCGCTTGCTTTAGAAATGCACTTTAATCATGTTGAAAAACATAACCCTAATCTTAATGTTATTGACTATCAAACTTTTTTCATCGGTTTTGGAGCTACCGCAGGTTTCTATTTCATAAGAGAACATGAAGATATAAATGGCATTGGTCCGAGTTTTTTTTTAGGTGGCAGTTTGCCGTTTTTAAGAGGTATTTTTGGTTATAAAGGCTCAATGAGCTATTTCAATAAGAGCCTACAAGCCACTCTTGGTCTATACTATGAAATTGGGTCTTAAAATTAGGTTAAAGGTTACTGTTTCTCATTAGATAAATTAAATTCGTAAATTAAAAATACTAGGAGGCTCAGCACCTTTCTTTATGTTTGTTGTTTATTTAAGAAATATGTCTACACGTACCGTAAAACAAATCATTCCAGCCCAAAGAATAAATATGGGAGGGCACTTATTGGACCAACCGCTTCCGTTCAGATCAGTTGATCACATTGACCCATTTTTACTCATTCACCATTGGGACAAGCCTATTAAAATTGGTGGAAATCAAAAAGAACTCGGTGTTGGCCCACATCCCCATAGAGGATTTTCCCCAGTTACTTTTATCTTTAAAGGGAGCGTTAGACATCAAGATTCTATTGGAAATAACATGGTGGTATCAGATGGTGGAACCCAATGGATGCATGCTGGAAATGGAATAATTCATAGTGAAAGACCTGGTATAGACCTTGTCCTGAATGGCGGAGAGCAAGAATTTATACAATTCTGGGTGAATACTCCGGCAAAGTATAAAATGGAAGCCCCTTATTACCTGCCACTTTCTGCAGAACAAACGCCTAAAATAAAATTAGAAAACACATGCATTGGCGTTGTTGCGGGAAGTTTTATGGGGGTTCTTGGTCCGGCAAAAACATACAGTCCACAGACATTACTTCGAATTGACGCCACTTCGGCTTGTTCAATTGAATTGCCATTGCCAAAACATTATAATACCCTATTATATCTTTTAAAAGGCAGTTTATCAGTTGACGATGAAAAGGTCCCACCCAAAACGATGATTTGGTACAAAAATGATGGTGATTTGCTAAACATAAATATATCAGAAGCTTCGCAATTTATTATTTTGTCTGGAGAGCCTATTGGTGAACCTGTGGTTTCTTATGGGCCATTTGTAATGAATAACAATGAAGAATTACAGCAAGCGGTATCTGACTTTCAAGATGGAAAAATGGGCGAGCTCGTCGAAACGTTTGAGGAATAAATGAATAGATCTAATGGCCTATCTTAGGCTCTAAAAATTCCTAAAACACGCTAGAGTGTTTTCGAGGAAATCACTGATGTGAGATATTGATTAACTTTGACTATGAATTTTATAAAATCTATAGTTTTCTTTTTTTGTTTTGGTGTAATCGTTTCTTCATGTGAAACAAATGAACCGGCAGTTATTTCAAAGGAGGTAAAGCCAGAAAAAATTATTTTTGATTCTAGATTCGTTGAAGACCTTTACGGGAAACTTCAAACTTCTTCTGAAGATGCTGTGGGTTTTAGTCAACAACAGCTTATAGACTTTTTAAAAGTAGCTGATCCAGAGGAACTAAAAAAAGGAAACTCTTATGGAGCAGAGATTTTATTTGAATCTTTTAAATGCAATTGCCTAGATGAAATCTCTATCTCTTATGATGAAAATAAAGACGTATTTATCTTATCTGTGTATGAGGAAGCGTATATAGAAGATCTCGATTGGTGTCCAGAAAGCTCGTATGAATATTCTTTTGGAATCCAAGATCAAAAAGCAGTGAACGTTAATTTTGATTTTCTAGCAGGTTAGGGGAGCTAATCTTTAATGATTTTTTGAACCACAAATCTATCTTTCATTCGAACCTCTATAAAATAACATCCCGAATCATAAGCTGACATTGAGATTTTGATGCTGTTTTGAACATTTTGAATGTGCTCAACTTGCTTACCAAAGCCATCTGAAATGATGATTTGATTTTTGCCTGGGCTCACTATTTTAATCTCTAATTCGTCAATAACAGGGTTGGGAAACATTTCTACACCATCCAGCTTAATAACCTCTAAACCATTTGTGTTACATGGTGTTCGTAACGTGTCGAACCAATAATATACATCAGACAAAGAAGGTAAAATACACTCATTGTGCATCCCGTCACCCATATATATGGCTTCTACATTTTCGGCTCCATTGGCCTGCATAGTCGCTTCAGCTGCGATGGCATTTTGAAATGAAACCTGCTCATCGCCCGTACAATAATACATTCGAACAGGTCGAGTTGGAACCCAATCATGATTGTCATTGTCTGACATGGCTTGCCATAATGGGTGAGAAAAATCAGAAGCGGAATTCAAGAAATTCTGAACCACCGAATCCACAACGAGTTCTTGTATAATAGTAGGAAGCTGATCGTTGAGACTTCCCATTCCCAAAGTGGTATTGTTACCATTAAAATACGGCTCTACAATTTGATCATAGGGAGAACGCAAAATATCAGAATAGGTATTGTACAAATTTCCGTAAACCGACTGATATGATGCCATTAAATAAACAATATAACCTGGATTCGAATATGAAGCTGCCAAAATGGTATCAGCCATTGCTCCTGTAATTTGATAAGGCCCAGAACAAGGTGCCGAGGCTAAAATATTGAATTCACTAAGAAGGTTGTTTTCCTCAACATATTTATGTGTTGCCATTGCAGCATGTCCTCCTTGAGAATATCCTGTTAGAAACATTTCCCCATTGTCTGCTGTCATACCGGGGATCATATCCAACATTTGTGCCTCACGAACAGCGCGGATCATGTCGACGGTTGCCGTTGCCTCAGATGCTCCGTGACAATATGGATGAAGGCCTGGGCTTTCTCCCATTCCTAAATAGTCAGGCATAACTACGTTATATCCTCCTGCCGAAAAAATCTTTCCTATATAGGTTTCCTGAACATCGTAGGAAGGAACGTCTACTTTTCTCAGACTGGTCCCGTGCTCGTATACTGCTATAGGAAAGTTTGAACAGCCTTCCGAAATCGGAAAGCAAAAAGCGCCTGAAGCAATGGTAGGGTTTCCTAGTGCATCAATGGTATTATAAATAATCTTGTATGTTTCAACATCGTATTCAAGTGGTAAATTTGCAACACTCGCAAGCGTGACTTGAGGTGTCGTATTCATATAAGTTGATGAAATTATATACTGTTGAGACCAAGAAGCGCTACTTAGTGACGCCAGGATCAATGCTAATAGTGAATTTAGTTTCATTGTTGTAGATATATTTGGATACGAAAAGTATGAAAAAAAGAACCTATTTCAAAATAAAATCAAGGCTAAAACCAAGGGGATTAAAGCTCCCCTAAATTCATTCCTATGGTAAAGCTGAGCTTGGGATAAAAACCTCTTTGATCTATCGATTGATCTGTTGCGTTACCAAAACCATCTGCCCATGAGTCAAGTTTGTCGAAACCAAACCCATAATCGAGACCAAGCATTCCAAACATCGGAAGAAATACACGTATGCCAATACCCGCAGATCTTTTTACATTAAACGGATTGAAATTTTCAAATGTTGGATACGTATTTCCCGCCTCGACGAAAGTGAGCGCATAAAATGTGGCTGATGGGTTTAATGATATAGGGTATCGTAATTCTAGGGTGTATTTGGCAATAATCGGGTCGCCTCCAGCTGAGGATACATATTGATCTTCGTAACCTCTTAAAGCAATAATTTCTCTTCCTCCAAGCTGATTGACACCGGACAGGCCACTTCCTCCCATAGAATAGCGATCAAATGGCGTTACTCCCTTCTCTTTATTGTAGGCTCCAATATAACTAAATCCAACTCTTGGCATTAGAACTAATTTTTTATTTGGAGAAAGAGGAATATACCATTCTCCCGTAAAACGGAACCGATAATACTCAAGGTATTTGAATCGATCTTGATTTGAGGCGGTAGAATAATCAATGTCAGTAAACAATGAATATGGTAAGGTCGCTTTTGCAGTAAACTTAAAGTTTGAGCCACTTTGAGGGTAAATTGGTGCACTTACCGAGCTACGTTGAAGCACGTATTTGAACGCGATATCATTTGCATATCCCTGTGTAAATAAAGGGAATCGGAAATCATTTACCACATCATAATATTGATAACTCAATTCATAATAAGCAGTGAAGTAATCATCTGGCCACTTTTTTCTTCTTCCAAGACCAATCCCCGTTCCTGTTATTGACAAACCGTTGTAATCTGGATTGGTTCTTAACAAACCATTCGAACTCAATGCTGTATTGTTTATCCAAAACGATAATGAATTCGGTTTTTTACCCCCTAACCAAGGCTCCGTAAAGGAGAAATTATAGCCTTGATAAAAACGCCCATTTGACTGTGCTCTAATTGAAAGTCTTTGTCCATCTCCACCAGGTAATGGGCTCCAAGCCTCTTTTTTAAAGAAGTTTTTTGTTGAAAAATTATTAAATGTCAGACCTAGTGTGCCTATAATTCTTCCGCTCGTGGTTGGTCCTGCGCCACCATAACCTCCGGACAATTCGATTTGATCCGAGGATTTTTCTTCTACAACGTATTCAATGTCAACCGTTCCTTTGGCAGGATTTGGTAGAGGATTTACCTGAAAGGCTTGTTCGTTGAAGTAACCCAACTGAGCGAGTTCTCTTTGGGTTCTCATTATGTCTGCTTTGTTAAACAGGTCTCCCGGTTTCGTTCTTACCTCTCGCAGAATGACATAATCATTTGTTTTGGTGTTGCCTCTAATGGTTACGCTACCAATACGTGCTTCTTTGCCCTCAAGCATTCTCACTTGATAGTTGATATGTCTATCGGTCACATTGGTTTCGACTGGAATGACTTGAAAAAACAGATAGCCTCTATCCATATACAAAGATGAAATATCTCGACCGTCTCCGTTACCAAAAATCCGCTGTTCCAAAAGAGACTTGTTGTATAAATCACCTCTTTTAATTCCGAGAATAGTATCTAGGTAAGAGGAACGATACTTGGTATTTCCTGTCCATGAAATATCTCCAAAATAATACTTTCCTCCTTCATTAATTGTAAGGTCAATAACTAGGTTTTTTTCATCTAATTGATATACGGTGTCGAATGCTATTTCTGCATCACGCAAGCCGACTGCATTAAACTTAGCCAATAATGCTTCTTTATCTGTCACATAACTTGATTGCGTAAATTTTGACCTTTTAAAGATTCTCAATAATGACTTCTGTTTTGTGTCTTTCATTGCCAGCTTTAATTTCCACATTGGAACACTAATGACACCATTGATTTTAATCTCTTTTATTCCAACCTTCTCTCCTTTCTCTACATCGATTACAAAAAGCTCAGAGTTGTTAATTACCGTGTCTTTAATTCTGTCGATATTCACTTTGACATTGTAAAAAGACTTTTCTCGAAAGAAACCTCTAATTTGATTTCTGGTTTGAAACACTAGGTTTTCAGTTATCGTTTTTCCCGAAAAAAGCGATATTTCTTCGCGGATTTTATCTGCTTCCCGTTTTGAAACACCCGTAAACTTAAATCTTGAAAGTTTTGGTCTTGGTTTTAATTCGATAATTAAATATACAATGCCTGAAATCTCTTTTTCAGCGTATATCGATATATCGGAAAATAAGCCTTCTTTCCAAAGGTTCTTAATCGCAGTATTGATTTGTTCGCTCGGAAGTGTAATAGGTAGGCCTTGTCGCAACCCTGCAATTAATTTAATCGCTTGATGGTCATAGTTGTTCGCACCATATATTTTTATCGGGCCAAGCTCATATTCTTTAGGGCTTAAATAGGAAAAGTCCAATTCTGACAATGATCCGCCTATTTGTGCAGAGCCTGTAAATGGAAAGATAAAGCACAAAATAAATACGCCTAATATTCTCATTCTATAATATTTATTTGTTCTGATACCATACCAAACCTTCTTTCTCGATTTTGAAAATCATAAACGGCTCCAACAAATTGTTTTCTTCCAAAATCTGGCCAAAAGATGTCTAAAAACACGAATTCTGTATAGGCAATCTGCCAAAGTAAAAAATTACTTACTCTTCGTTCTCCACTTGTTCTAATCAAAAGTTCTGGGTCGGGAATGCCTCTAGTGGTAAGGTTTTTGGAAATTAATTCATCCGTGATATCATTTTCCGTGATATCATTTTTGGTTAACTTCTTAGATATCGTTTTAACCATTTCCGTAATCTCCCATTTAGAGCTATAATTTAATGCAAGAACAAGAGTAATCTCTTTATTGGCTTTTGTTTTTTCAATCGCATTTTGCAAGCTGTCCTGACAGTCTTCAGGTAATCCTTTAATGTTTCCTATGGCTTGAAGTCTCACTCCGTTTTGATTCATTTCATCAACTTCGTTTGACAATGAATGAACCAGTAAATTCATTAAACCTTCAACCTCTTTTTGAGGGCGATTCCAGTTTTCGGTAGAAAAAGCATAAAGCGTGAGATACTTTATCTTGAGCTCTGTGGCGGTTTTCAATGTTTCACGTACCGCTTCTACGCCTTTGGAATGACCAAAGAGGCGGTCTTCTCCATGACTTTTTGCCCAACGACCATTACCATCCATAATGATGGCTACATGTTCTGGAACATTATTCAGATCGATATGACTTAAATCACTCATTGTAAAGCTTAACGAAGATAAGTAAACATTCTTGTGTCAAACCTTAAATTAAAAGGCTTAACATGTCTTAACATATAAGAACCGTAGAGCAACAAGCGTTACTCAATAATTATTCCTTATTCTGCTAAAACGATCAGCTTATTGTTTGTCAATTCGGCAACGCCACCTTTAATCTTTACAGAAATTTTTTCTGGTGATTCGATTTCAATTGCCTCATTTTTTTGTTCTTCACTTAATGGGCTCTCTAAGTCAATAGAAAGAATTCCTTCAGACAAGGCAGAGATGATAGGGGCGTGATTGTTAAGCACCTGAAAAATTCCATCTTTTCCTGGAAGAGAAACAGCTGTTACCTCTCCACTAAAAATACCTGACTCCGGAGTAATTATATCTAATTTCATAGTGATTATGCCTCAGAAAGCATTTTTTCTCCTGCCTCAATAACATCTTCAATACCACCTTTTAAGTTAAAGGCTGCTTCTGGATACTTGTCGTATTTCCCATCAAGGATATCATTAAATGCAGTAATTGTTTCTTGAATATCTACTAAAACTCCTGGAAGACCAGTAAATTGCTCAGCAACATGGAATGGCTGAGATAAATATCTCTGAACCCTTCTTGCACGATGCACGATCATTTTGTCTTCTTCAGAAAGCTCATCCATACCTAGGATGGCAATGATATCCTGCAGTTCTTTGTAACGTTGAAGAGTTACTTTAACGCGTTGAGCACAATCATAATGTTCGTCTCCAACTATTTCTGGAGTCAAAATTCTTGATGTTGAATCTAAAGGGTCAACTGCTGGATAAATACCGAGCTCTGCAATTTTTCTTGACAATACAGTTGTTGCATCAAGGTGAGCAAACGTGTTCGCTGGTGCTGGATCTGTAAGGTCATCTGCAGGTACATATACCGCTTGTACAGATGTAATTGAACCACTTTTTGTAGAAGTAATTCTTTCCTGCATCGCTCCCATTTCTGTAGCAAGTGTCGGTTGGTAACCTACCGCTGAAGGCATTCTTCCAAGTAGTGCAGAAACCTCTGAACCTGCTTGGGTAAATCTAAATATATTGTCAACGAAGAAAAGGATGTCTTTCCCTTGACCTTCTCCGTCACCATCTCTAAAGTATTCGGCAATGGTAAGGCCTGAAAGCGCTACTCTTGCTCTTGCTCCTGGAGGCTCGTTCATTTGACCAAAAACGAATGTCGCTTTTGATTCTTTCATCTGCTCTAAGTCAATTTTATTGAGGTCCCATCCACCTTCTTCCATAGAATGAAGGAAATCATCACCATATTTAATAATGCCTGATTCAAGCATTTCTCTAAGCAAATCATTTCCTTCTCTTGTTCTTTCACCGACTCCGGCAAATACAGAAAGACCACCGTGACCCTTAGCAATATTATTAATAAGCTCTTGAATCAATACGGTTTTACCAACTCCTGCTCCTCCAAACAAACCAATTTTACCACCTTTTGCATAAGGCTCGATCAAGTCAATAACCTTAATTCCTGTAAATAATATTTCTGTTGCTGTTGAAAGATCTTCAAATTTTGGAGCATCTCTGTGAATAGGTAAACCATTCGTATTATCAAGATCACCACCTTCAATTCCGTCAATCGCTTCTCCGACCACGTTAAATAATCTTCCTTTGATACTTTCACCTGTTGGCATTTTAATGGATGTTCCCGTTGAAACAACCTCCATTCCACGCGTAAATCCATCCGTTGAATCCATTGAAATGGTACGAACGCAATTTTCTCCGACATGCGCTTGAACCTCAAGAACAACTCTTGTTCCGTTATCTTTAAACACCTCAAGGGCATCATAAATATTTGGTAGCTCTACCTCTTTCTCGAAGGCAACGTCAACAACTGGACCGATAACCTGAGAAACTTTTCCTTTTAAACTAGACATTTATACCTGTTTGAATTTGGGTGCAAATATAACCCATTTATTTTAAATAAAAGCGATTGAAAACATTAAAAAGTTATGGCTTAAATACCAGCTAATCGTTCCTCGTCAATAATTTAACCGTAATAAACGTAAATAAAACAGTTAAAATGGTGACTGAAAAAACAATCGTAGAGAAGTCAATCCAAGAAAACCCGATTGGATAAGCTTGATTTGCCGAGATTTTTATAGGTTCAAATTTCATTTGTAATGCACATATAAGATAACCCAATAATGCACCTAAAAGGCCACCTAAAGCAGAAATCATAATGCCTTGAAAAAAGAAAATTTGAAAAATACCCTTTTGGGTGATTCCTAAGCTCTTTAAGGCGAGAAAATTATTCTTTTTCTCGATGTAAATCATCGTAATCGACGACACCAAGTTAAAACAAGCCAATATAAAGACGAAGATTAAAATCAAGGTTAAAATGAGCTTTTCAGATTTACTTGTTTTGAATATTAGCGCGTTCTTTTCGTGATACGTTTTGACTTGAAATGAATCTCCCAGCTTTTGTTGAAAACTGTTTTTTAGGTCCATCAGGTCCGCACCAGGCTCTGCTCTTACATATATATGAGAAATTGTCTTATTTGTGTCTTTAACAAATTCTCTAAAATCACTTAATGGCCAAAGAAATGTTTCTTCATTTACCATCTTATTTTGATAGACAAGTACAGAGGAGATACGTGTTTTTTTCTTTAAGAACGGCTGCTTTGCTCGTACTGATATGTTTTTCTTCGGTAGAAAAATCGTGAATTCTGAATTTATTGATGCCTCAAGCTTATTAATTAACCCTATTCCCATTATTCCCATTGGGCCTTGTGGGTCGTGCAATACAGGAGCTCCGCCTTTATGATGTTTGGGCAATCCTGTAACATTCAAAAACGCATCGTCAACAGCGTAGAGCTTCGCATTTGTTCTTTTAATTCGGTAGTCCTTTTGTTCTTCAATGGGTTGACCATACTCTAACACAATCAGCTCCTCTCTTCCTTTGGCAATCGTTTTGACGTCTTTAATGGAAGAAAGTTCTTTCCAGTTAATTTCGGTTTCAGAAAAGGTTTTTCCTGTCGTTGGTGTGATCGTAATTGACGCATCAAATTCACTGTAAATTTGATCAATCAACTTTTCCATGCCGTTAAAGGCCGAAAGTAATATCACAAGGGCACAAGTAATTACGGCAATTCCAATAATAGCAATTCGAGTAATAATGGTAATTACATTTCGCTTTTTTTGCGAGCGTAAATACTTAAATGCGATATAAAATGATGTTTTGATATCTATTTTTTTAGGAGCTGGTCTATTTTAGAAGCATAATCAAGAGAATCATCAATGAAAAATTTAAGTGCCGGTATTTTTCTTAGGTTTTTTAGTTTTCGTCCAACATCTCCTCTAATTCTTCCGGTATTTTGCTCTATACTCTCAAAAACTTCTGCTTTGTCTTTTGCGCCAAAAATACTTAAGTAGCATCTCGCCAATGACAAATCACTCGTAACTCTCACCACTGTTACGCTCACCATAGCCCCCAAACAAATTGAGCTGTTTTTCTGAAAAAAGCTGGCAAGCTCACTTTGAATAACTGATTCTATTTTACCCTGACGTATTGATCCCATATTACAAATTTAAGAATACTATGATACCATTGTGCGAAAACTAAAAATGTATCTTTGCACTAATGATTAAATCATCCCTTGAAATATTACACTACACGCTGAAGTATAAGTTTTTGACAATTATGGTTGTTTTAAGCAACCTTTTGTTTGTCATTTTCAATCTGCTTTCCCTTGTACTCTTTATACCTGTTCTGCAATTGATTTTTAGAGACCCCAATGACATAGAAATCACAGCAGAACCGACTTTTGAATGGGGGTTTTCAGATCTTTTTGTTTACGCAAAAGATTATTACAACTTCACCATGTCAACAATGGTAAAAAACAATCCTCTTGATGCCTTGTTTTTTGTCTGTGTCTCGGTCATGATTGCCTTTTTTTTAAAGAATTTATTTAGATATGGAGCCGTTTGGTTTCAGTCAGAGCTTCGAATGGGCGTTGTTCGCGATGTTAGAGATTCGCTTTTTCATAAAGCCATGAACCTGCCTTTGTCTTATTATTCAAATGAAAGAAAGGGAGATTTGATGGCAAGAATGAACAGTGATGTCAACGAAATAGAAATCGCAGTTGTATGTTTGTTAGAACTATTATTTAGAGAACCATTTGCGGTTATTATCAATGTGGCGACCTTGATTTATTTGAGTCCGCAACTGTCTCTTATTTCGTTTTTTCTTTTGCCCATATCGGCCTTGGTTATTTCTGTAATTGGAAAAAGTCTAAAACGAACAGCAAAAAAGAGCCAAGAACAAACCAGTAGATTGTACTCCTCTATGGATGAAGGCATTGATGGAATACGAATTATTAAGGCCTTTAATGCTGTATCCTTTATAGTAAATAGATTTAAACGAACCAACTTGCAACACCAGCGCCTTATTACCCGGACGTTTAGAAAAAAAGATTTATCTCCATTATTGAATGAAACCATTGGAGCCTGTGTGATGCTTAGTTTAGTTTGGTTTGGGGGTAAGTTGATCCTTGATGACCCAAGCAATGCCTTTTCAGGAGAGGTTTTCTTGACCTTTGTAATAGTTTTTTCTCAACTGCTTAGGCCTATTCAGAATATATCAAAAAACATTTCCAACATGATTAAGTCTCGGGCATCCCAGGATCGAATCAACGAGGTTCTCGATCTGGATGAAGTGGTTACAGAAATAAAATCTCCCATTTCAATTGATCGATTTAATGATGAAATTAGGTTTAAGAATGTGTCATTTAAATACAATGACACTGCGATACTGGATCAAATTGATTTCACGATCAAGAAAGGCCAAAATATAGCATTGGTTGGTGAGTCGGGAAGTGGTAAAACGACCTTAATCAATCTCATTCCTCGCTTTTATAATGTTTCAAGCGGCTCTATCGAAATAGACAATAAAGATATTGCTTCTTTATACCTTGAAAAGCTAAGGTCCCTGATTAGCTTGGTATCACAAGACGCCATTCTTTTCAACGCGAGCATTGCTGCGAATATTGCATTTGGCGAAGAAGAGCCTGACATGGAAAAGGTTGTAGAGGCTGCAAAAACAGCAAATGCACACGGCTTTATTTCAAAATTCGAGCATAATTATTCAACGGTCATTGGTGAGCGAGGTAATAAGTTATCCGGGGGGCAAAAACAACGGATTAGTATTGCTAGAGCCATCTACAAAAACCCTGAAATATTGATTCTTGACGAGGCTACATCAGCACTGGATCTTGAATCAGAAAAGTTGGTACAACAAGCACTAGACAAGGTTATGAAAAAAAGGACCTGCATCATTATTGCGCACAGGTTAAGCACCATTAAAAACGCCGATTTGATATTGGTCCTCGCCAACGGGAAAATCGTAGAAAGAGGAAGCCATCCCGAACTTATTGAGCAAAAAGGAGTCTACAAGAAGCTATTTGAGCTTCAGACCGTTTAAAATTAAATTCAATTCCTGAACAATTCCATGTACTAATGGTTACATTTGCACTATGGCAGACAATATAGGCTTTTCTTCAGTGAATTATGTAAAAGGCAAAAACGTTGAATTCTACAAGGTTTTACGCCAACGTGTTAACGGTTATTTTAAAGAAAAAAATATCTCAAGACATGCCAACTCAGCTATGGTTTTTAAGACCATTTGCATGGTTTCTTTATATATTATTCCATTTGTATTGATTCTTACTTTAAACATCGAATCATGGGCTGTAATAGGCTTGTGGGCGTTGATGGGAATTGGTATGGCGGGATGTGGTTTGTCTGTGATGCATGACGCAAATCATGGTGCTTATTCTAAAAATCCTGCTGTAAATAGTTTCATTGGTAAAATTCTTATCATATTGGCTGGAAATCCTGCAAATTGGCGGATTCAGCATAACGTACTTCACCATACCTACACCAATGTCACAAATTATGATGAAGACATTGCCCCTCCCCCTGCTATATTAAGATTTTCGCCACACACCAAAAGGTATAAAATTCACCGGTTCCAACATTTTTATGCCTATTTCTTTTATGGTTTAATGACCATTACTTGGTTTATCAATAAAGACTATTCTCAAGCAATGCGTTACAAAAAATTAGACCTTTTAAAAACGCAAGGACTTACATTTAAAAAACACTTGAGGAATATTATCGTTAATAAAGTGGTTTATGCAGCCATTTTTATTGCGCTTCCTTTTTGGTTGAGTCCGGCTTCTTGGTATGTTACCTTGAGTGGTTATTTGTTGATGCAATTCCTCTGCGGATTTATATTAGGTATCGTATTTCAACCTGCGCACGTCGTTCCTACCTCAACGTATCCTATGCCAGACAAGTCTGGAGATATTGAAGCCGATTGGGCAGTTAGTCAAATGTACAATACCGCAAATTTTGCACACGAATCGAGATTATTCTCCTGGTACGTGGGAGGCTTAAATTACCAAGTGGAGCATCACTTATTTCCGAATATTTGTCACATACACTACCGAAAGTTGTCCAAAATCGTTAAGTCTACGGCTGAGGAGTTTGAAGTTCCTTATCATTCTTATGCCACTTTTATGGGCGCCCTCAAAGAGCACACCAAAATGCTTTACGATTTAGGGAATAAAGACGTCGCTCCAGCCATTCACTAAGCTTGAATTTTTCTGAGTTTTATGACTTTTGCAACTCACTAGAATACGCAGAAGAGTCGTTCCCTTTTGATCAAAAAACCATTGTATTCAAAAAAAAAGATAAGATTTTTGCACTAGCTAATACTGAAGATTTCCTATTCATTAACATGAAATGTGACCCATTAAAGGCGGTTGAGCTCAGGGAACAATATCGTGGAATACGTCCTGGATATCACATGAATAAAAAACATTGGAATTCCGTGTATGTGAATCAAGATGTTTCCGATAGTTTAGTTTATGAACTGATTAGAAAGTCTTACCTGTTAGTTTAACTCTAACAAATAGCTCAAATCTTTACGAAGCTCACCTTGCTTATACGTTCTCCATTCTGGAACGATACAATGTAGGATCCTTTTGGATAATCCGTACAGTCAATAATCATTTTCTTTTTTGATTGAATATAGCTAAATATCTCTTTTCCAGAGGCATCAATTATTGTTGCTTTTGCACCAATCAACTGAGATGGAACAGATACGCGAATTTTTTCATCCGTTGGATTTGGATACAATAAAATCTCCTCATTATTTTCGATTATTCCTACACTGCTTTCAATGGTTAGGTTTAAAGTAATTGAACTGTCACAGCCTACACTGTTGTTTATGGTTTGAGCATAGACTCCCGAGCTATCGTAAGTAACACCGTTTAGGGTATATGAATCTAATGCTGTTTCTGTGAGAGAAGAACTTGTACTCTGATTTATCACTAAATCCAATGTAATTGTCGAATCGCAGCCGTGTACAGTAGTGTATTCGATAGTTGCCGTATTGTTGTTTTCGGTGTAGGTGTTTCCATCCATCCACGTGTAGCTATCACATGACGTTTGAGCGTCTATTCCCAAATAGGAATTGTTAATTGTCAGATCTAAGACAATAGTCGAATCGCAACCCTCAATGTTTGGAATATTATATGTTGCTGTATTGTTACTGGAAGTGTATGTGTTCGCGTCAATCCAGGTATATGAGTCGCAAGCATTTTGACTGTCTATGGTGCTTGAACTAGACCCTTGCTGATAGACCCTGATGTAATCAAGTACCATTTCGCTATCTGTGAAAGCTGGGTCTATTGAGTTCTGTATTGCTACATTTAATAATAGATATTGGTCTGCAACGTAAGGCCACGTACTCATGTTTTGAGGAGAGGGACTGTAGGTATAATAAGGAACCCCATCCAAGCTAAATGTAATTTCATCAGCTGTCCACTCCATGGCATAAACATGAAATGTATTTGAAACATCGGTTGCCATTAATCCCCCATGATTTACGGTTGCTCCAAATGAAGATGGTGTGTGAAGTGCACTTTGCACATAGTTTTGATTGGAACCCCAGTGTTCCATTATATCGATCTCACCGCATTCAGGCCATCCGGTTGTTCCAAAACCCTGAGTCTGCCAATAAGCTCCTGTTTCATTTATGTTTTTTCCGAGCATCCAAATGGCTGGCCAAGTACCCACCCCTTCAGGCAGCTTTGCTCGAGCTTCAACACGTCCGTGGGTAAATGCGAATTTAGAGTTGAGCCTAGCAGATGTGTACTCTTTCGTTATTCCCTGAACGGGGTCCGTATAGGTTTCATCTTTTGCTACAATATGCAGGTATCCATTTTGAACAAAAGCATTGTCTTCTCGATCTGTGTAGTGCTGAAGTTCTCCATTGTACCAACCCCATCCATTTGGGATATACGTTTGATGAAACCACTTCGAATTGTCTATTGGTCCATTCCCGTCAAACTCATCTGACCAAACTAGATCACTGAAAGGTGAACAGCTTCCAACATTACCATCGTAGCTTACATCATCTAGATATGCCGTGACAAGGTCAAAATTGTTTTCTCCATTTATCTGCAATACCACTCGATTGAAATCAGTTCTTAAAACCGGATCGGGAGATCCTCCATTGAAATTTATAAATGGATCATTTAAGAAATCAAATGATACCACTTGCCATTGGTCGAGTGTTATGTTTTTTATGATCTCCGATTGTGTTTCCCATGGAGCTCCTTGGGTGCCATCCTGCAACTTTAGTGATATTTGATTGTTTTGATTTCCCGTTAAGCTTCCAGAAGAGATAAATATTTTTAGTGTAAATGTGTGGTATACAGAAAGATCAAAATTCTCATTCACATCAAAGCGAATGTTGGCATATTGACCGCCATTGTCTGAATATTTTAGCACAGTTGAAGAAACATTTATACCTTGCACGTATGGGTTTAAAAATGCATTATCCATATTACAAGCATCTCCAAACCACGTTGTGATATCTCCATTGCCTTCAAAGTCGTCATATACATTCTGCACCTGAGACCAGGTCGAAAACGCAATTAAAAAAACGATTACTGGAAAGATCTTTTTCATAGGATCTAATGTGTTAAGCCTTCTCATAGTGTCAAAAATACGCTTATTGGTTTACAAAGCAAAACCTCCTTGACCTTTTTTGAAATAGTTTATAATCGTGTCAACCTCATTCTCAAGATTTTTATTATATCAATCTGCCGTTATGAATTTTATGTATATTTAATATTCCATTTTATATGGATTAAAAGAGACTTTACAATAATCAAAAATAAAAATATGAGTGATTTCCCGTGGTTTAAATCCTACCCTTCCGAAGTTCCAAAAACAATAGAACTTGATCGATACAACAATCTTGTTGAAATTTTCGATCAATCTGTAAAAAGCTTTGGTGATAAAACTGCTTATAAAAACATGGATGTCGAGATCAGCTTCAATGACGTTTCGGCTCATGTAGACGCCCTTGTTTGGCACCTTCAAAACAATACGAACTTGAAAAAAGGAGATCGAATTGCACTTCAAATGCCGAACCTTCTCCAATTCCCAATAACCATTTTTGCCTGTTTAAAAGCGGGCTTGGTGATTGTAAATACCAACCCTCTGTATACGGCAGAAGAAATGCGTCATCAATACAAAGACTCTGGAGCGAAAGCCATTATTATATTGGAAAACTTTGCCCACAATCTTGAACAAATTCTTGATGAAACCGAAATTGAAACGGTTATTACGACAACTATCGGAGACATGCTTGGAGGATTAAAGGGTGCAATTACCAACTTTGTCGTTCGAAAAGTTAAAAAAATGGTGCCTGCATTTACGCTTAATGACACTACGTCTTTAAAACAAATTTTTAAAGACAGTAAAGGAAAAAAGGGAGCGCCGGTTGCTCTTGGAAAAGACGATCGAGCATTCCTTCAATATACCGGAGGGACTACTGGGGTATCAAAAGGAGCGACGCTTTCTCATGGAAACATTTGTGCCAATGTACAGCAGGTCGAAGCCTGGATTGGTCATGAATTCGAAGACGGACAAGAAACCATCATTACCGCGCTTCCGATGTATCACATCTTTGCACTTACTGCTAATTGTGTGGTCTTCTTTAGATATGGAGCAAAAAACATTTTGATTACCAATCCAAGAGACATGAAAGGATTCTGTAAAGACCTCAAGAAAAATCCGTTTACTTTCATCACGGGTGTCAACACGCTTTTCAATGGTCTATTGAATCAAGACGCTTTCCGAAGTCTTGATTTTAGCAAGCTTAAAATGGCCCTTGGTGGAGGAATGGCAGTCCAGGATGTGGTTGCTGCTGAATGGGAAAAAGTGACTAATAGTCCGATGCTTGAGGCATATGGCTTGTCCGAAACAAGCCCTGCAGCAACAATTAATCCTGTTGGAGGCAGCCATAAAATAGGAACCATTGGACTACCCCTACCCAATACCGACATTAAGATTTTCGACGACGACAAGGTCGAGGTTGCACAAGGAGAAAAGGGAGAGATTGGAATCAAAGGCCCACAAGTTATGCAGGGGTATTGGAACCGACCTGAAGAGACGGCCAATTGCATGCACGGAGAATATTTTCTTACAGGAGATGTAGGGGTTATTGACGAAGACGGGTTTTTCAAAATTGTTGATCGAAAGAAAGAAATGGTTTTGGTTTCTGGATTTAATGTATATCCTAGTGAAGTGGAAAAAGCAATTACCGAAAATCCTAAGGTCTTAGAGGTAGGTGTTTGCGGAGGCAAAAACGACGACGGAACAGAATTCGTTCAGGCCTTTGTCGTGAAAAAAGATGACTCTTTGACCAAAGAGGAAGTGATCGAAACCTGTAGGGACAGCCTGACCGCCTATAAAGTTCCAAAAGTCGTGCACTTCAGAGCCGAATTACCGAAATCAAATGTGGGTAAGATCTTGAGAAGATTGCTTAAATAAGGCCATGGACGCTAAAGAAAAAACAATAACGTTTAAGCCCGGGATAAAACATGACTTCGAAAATAAAAAGGACCTTAAAGCCTGGGAAGAACAATACAATAATCTAAGTAGAGAGGATAAAATTCTGTTAGAAACTCAGGAGCAGACGAGGCAATTGACAAGAATTTCCAACAATGTTGCCTTTTTCTTTTGGTTAACTGTTTTGAGCGTTGGATTATCCATTCTTGTTCTCTATATCATACCAAATATTTAATTGATTCTAAATTAATTACACCTTTTGAGAATCGACAAATACATCTGGCATGTTCGCTTATCAAAGACACGTTCTTTGGCTGCAAAGCTTGTGGACGGAAACAAAATCAAAATCAACTCGAAAGAATGCAAGCCATCTAAAGAGGTCTACGTGGGAGACCTCATCTCTGTCCAAAAAAACAATGCTGTTTTCTCGTATAAAATTCTTCAGCTTACAACTAAAAGACTCGGAGCGAAACTTGTTATTGACCATCTTCTTGATCTAACGCCTGAGGAAGAGCTTGAAAAATACAAAACCTATCAAATGGCTCAACGTGCTTACCGAGGAAAAGACCAAGGCAAACCGAATAAGAAAGACCGCAGAGACATTGACCACTTTTTAGAAGGTTGGTAAGTTCTCTAGAGATGTGTAACTTTTACCTTTAAAAAGAGAATTGCATTTGAACAATTCCTCCCACATGGAAAAAACAAAAGTTCCTTGGTACTATCTTACACTGATCATTTTGGCGGCAGAATCCATTTTCTTTCTCCCTTATGTGCTTAGCCGAATTTTCAGGCCAACCGTATTGGAAGTATTTAACATCAACAATGTTGAATTGGGTATATGCTTTTCTGTATATGGACTGGTTGCTATTGTTTCATACCTTTTTGGAGGACCTATTGCCGATCGTTACCCTGCAAGAAAACTTATCTCTTGGGCTTTGTGGCTGACAGCATTTGGTGGTATTTATTATGCCAACTATCCGAATTACATAGGTCTTAAATTCTTATACGGATATTGGGGGTTTACAACTGTCTTTTTGTTTTGGGCTCCCATGATTAAGGCCACCAGAATGTGGGGGGAATCTTCTTCTCAGCTCCGAGCTTTTGGTTTATTAGAGGGTGGTAGAGGTCTTGTGGGTGCTGCCTTAGGTACACTTGGGGTCGTGATCTTTACTCTTTTTGCAAACCATAACACTGAAACGGTCAATCTTGAAGAGAGTAGAGCTGCTTTTAAATATGTCATTTATTTTTCCTCCTTCATTGTTGCCTTCGTTGGTCTCTTAACTTGGTTTTTTATGAAGCTTAAAGGAGACCAAGCACATAGTGTTGTTGTAAGTAAAATTTCCATTGAGCAGGTCAAACAAGTGATGAAAATGCCCGCTGTTTTACTCCTTATGGTCATCATATTGTGTGCCTATATGGGATATAAAACAACTGATATCATTGCGCTTTTTTCTAGAGATATTATGCATTACAACGAAGTGCAATCAGCACAGATAGCTACATTTTTATTGTATGCGCGTCCCATTATTGCAATACTGCTAGCTTGCTTTTTTACACGTTTCAATGCGACATTAATCCTTGGGTTTGGT
>ERZ887851.1210-NODE-1210-length-22986-cov-7.830753_pt1 | contig 22986 bp, 16 predicted proteins | sample MGYA00521100_ERZ887851 | MGnify/ENA primary metagenome ERZ887851 (study PRJEB32303, sample SAMEA104408602) | aquatic metagenome | biome: Brackish water; feature: Pelagic; material: water | place: Baltic Sea | collected 2014-06-06T16:11:00 | depth 11,444 m ... | reverse complement strand
CCATATTCGGCGAATAAGGCCTTGCCCTGATACTCATGCAGATTCATATAAACCTCTCAGCTATTACCTGGTATACCCCACACTCCCCCAGCACCAGGCGGTCAAGAGAGCCTACAAATCGTTGTTATCGCTGAGGACGATTCACCATGTGAATCGCCCTGCCATCCACCGCTAACGCCGCTTCATGGATCGCTTCTGACATCGTCGGGTGCCCAAACACCATCAGCTGCAAATCCTCGGTACTCGCAGCCATCTCCATGGCAATGACAATTTGCTGTACCAAGTCAGCCGCAGAGGGACCTACCACATGGGCGCCGAGAATCTGATCGGAATCGGCATCAGAAAGAATCTTCACCAAGCCGTCGGTCTCCCCTGACGCTTGTGCACGCCCAATCGCTGCAAACGGGAAGGTTCCTATTTTATAATCGACACCCTCAGCCTTTAATTCTTGTTCGTTTTTTCCGACCGCAGCGACTTCTGGGTGGGTATAAATAATGGAAGGTACGACGTCATAGTTCAGCTGCGCCGCTTTACCATGAATGCGCTCGGCGACCATGATGCCTTCTTCAGATCCCTTGTGCGCCAGCATCGGTCCCCGCACGATATCACCAATCGCCCAGACACCCGGCGCCTCGGTCGCACAGTGTTCATTCACAAACACAAATCCTCGCTCATCCGTACTGACACCTGAATCACCTGAGAACAGCTTGTCGGTACGAGGCCGCCGGCCCACCGCAACAATCAGCCGATCAAATGTTTCTGTGTGCTCGGCGTCTCCCACCGAGTAACCCACCGTGACCTGCTCTGGCGTGACTTCTACCCCCGTCACCCTGGCGCCGAGTCGAATATCGAGACCCTGCTTGGCGAATATTTTGCCGGACTCTTTGGCAATCTGCTCGTCCATGGCAGGCAAGAACTGCTCCATCGCCTCGAGAATCACCACCTCAGCACCCAAACGCGCCCATACGCTGCCAAGCTCAAGACCAATGACACCCGCGCCAATCACGCCCAGCCGCGCCGGGACCGCATCGAAGCACAACGCGCCAGTAGAATCGACCACCCGATCTTGGTCGACAGGGGCTGGCGGAATATCGGCCGGCTCCGAACCTGACGCAAGCACCACGTTGTCTGCGCTATAGAGCGCGACTTGCCCATCGGCATCCGTCAGCTCTACCTGACGTCCGGCCATTAACTGCCCGGCACCGCTGAGCACCGTAATCTTATTGTGTTTTAGCAGGCCCGATACACCGCCAGTGAGTTGTGAGACGATTTTTTCTTTGCGCGCCATCATTTCAGAAATGTTCAAGGTCACGTCATTAACGCCAATGCCATGCTCCGCAAGGTGGGCCTGGGTATCGGCATAACGTTGCGAACTATCGAGTAACGCCTTAGACGGAATACATCCCACATTCAGACAAGTGCCACCCAGTACGGGTTTGGCACTGGCATCCGTATTCTTTTCGACGATCGCGGTAGACAGTCCCAGTTGTGCGCACCGAATAGCGCAGACATATCCCGCAGGACCCGAACCAATCACTATTACCTCAAAATGGTTAGACACATTCCCTCCCAGGACTAGAGCTGTAACAGGATCCGAGCTGGATCCTCTATGAGGCCTTTAATAGCCACTAAAAATTGCACCGCCGTTTTACCGTCGACCAAGCGATGATCATAAGATAAGGCGAGATACATCATGGGCTGAATAACGACTTCACCCTCCATCGCAATGGGCCGCTCTTGAATGGTGTGCATCCCCAAGATCCCTGTCTGTGGCGGATTGAGGATCGGGGTGGATAGTAATGACCCGAATACGCCACCATTTGAGACCGTAAAGGTACCGCCCGTCATCTCTTCAATTGTCAGCTTCTTGTCGCGGGCCTTGACACCCAGATCATGAACCGCCGCTTCAATATCGGCGATACTCATAAAGTCCGCGTCTCGCAATATGGGCACGACCAATCCCTCGTCGACCGACACTGCCACACCAATATCTTGATAACCGTGATACACCACGTCATTACCATCGATACTGGCATTGACTGCAGGAAAGCGCTTGAGTGCCTCGCAGGCGGCTCGCACGAAGAACCCCATAAAGCCCAGGCGGGTGCCATTGTGGGCCGCCTCAAATTGATCTCGATACTGACGCCTCAGCTTCATTAACGGCGCCATATTGACTTCGTTAAAGGTGGTGAGCATCGCGGTTTGCTGTGTCGCCACCAACAAGCGCTCAGCAATCCGCGCCCGCATGCGGGTCATCGGGACACGCTTCTCAATCCGCTCGCTCGTCGGTCCCGTTACTTCCAGTCCCTCGGCATCAGCCACCGGAACCGCTCGCGTTTTCTCCTCGGCGCCTGCTAGACCTGCCAAGTGAGCGAGCACGTCCTCCTTGAGTAGGCGCCCCCCTTTCCCACTTGCGGCTATCTGTGTCGCCTCAAGACCATGCTCGTCGAGCAAGGTGCGGACAGCGGGCCCCATCGGAACGCTATCCGACGCAGCAGCCGCAATTGCAACAGGAGCTGGCGAATCGCTATCGGGCGCAGCACTCGCCTGCGGAACCACGGCGGCTTCACCCTCTACTAAGGTCGCCAACAAGGCCTCACTCAGAATCGTCTCGCCCTCGCCGATCAAGATGGCATCGATCACGCCCGGCGCCGGAGCGACTACCTCCATCACCACCTTGTCGGTCTCTATTTCAACCAGCAACTCATCCCTCGCAACGGACTCGCCTGCCGCCTTGTGCCAAGCCGACACCACACCATCAGCAACAGATTCTGGGAAAGTGGGTGCTTTGATTTCAATTGTCATGAGGTCATCCTCAACAGTATCGATTAAAAGCCCCAGGGCATTGGCCCCAGCGCTTCGTCAATGAACTTTTCTTGTTCTCGCATGTGCAATGCCGAGTAGCCCGCCGCTGCAGACGCTGAGGACGCTCTCCCGACATAACGTAAAAATAAATCGACCTTATGGCGCTGCACCACCGTGCGCATCCGACTCTGCATGGCATACCAAGCGCCCTGGTTTTTAGGTTCTTCCTGAACCCAATTAACATCCTCTACATGGGGATACCGACTGATGATCTCCATTAGATCGATTCTCGGAAAAGGATACATCTGCTCAATCCGAATAATGGCGATATCGTGAATATCACGCTCCCGTCGCGCCGCTCTCAAGTCATAGAAGACTTTGCCAGAGCATAGGATTAAGCGCTTCACTGCGGTCGGGTCCAGCGAGTCCGTTTCGTCGATGACCGTCTTAAAGCCGCCCTGCGCCAAATCTTCTATCGGCGACACCGCTTCCTTATGACGCAAGAGACTTTTCGGCGTCATCACAATAAGTGGGGTTCTGAAGGGTCGAACAGCTTGCCGGCGCAACATATGGAACACTTGCGATGGCGTACTGGGAATGCAGACTTGAATATTATCGTCGGCGCACAACTGCAAGAAACGCTCTAAACGTGCGGACGAATGTTCAGGACCCTGACCCTCATAGCCATGAGGCAACAACATTGTCAGACCACACAATCGGCTCCATTTGTTTTCGCCGCTGGAAATAAACTGATCGATCACCACCTGCGCTCCATTGGCAAAGTCACCAAATTGCGCTTCCCATATCACGAGGCCATCCGGCGCGGTGGTCGCATAGCCATACTCAAAAGCGAGGACAGCCTCCTCCGACAGCAGCGAGTCATGAATATTAAAAGGCGCCTGTGTCTCGGCTACGTGGGCCAATGGAACCCAAGTCTCACTATTACGCTGATTGTGCAGGACCGCATGGCGATGACTAAACGTACCACGACCCACATCTTGCCCGGTCAAGCGAACGGGGTAACCTTCTTTTAACAACGAGGCGTACGCCATGGTCTCCGCAAAGCCCCAATTGATGGCTTGTGCACCCGCACCCATCTTGAGCCGGTCGTCCATCAACTTCTTCACCACACGATGCACCGCTACACCGTCAGGCACCTCGTTACACGACTCAGATAACGCTTTAAGCTCCGTCAAAGGCACCGCAGTGTCAGCAGCAACATCCCATCGATGTCCTAAATAAGGCGACCAATCGACGAATAGCGCCTTATTCGGTTCAGACACCAACGAGCTCACCAGCGGCTCATCGCGCTCAAGCGCCTCTCGATACTGCTCCACCCAGTCATGATCTTGCTGCTCACTCAGCACGCCAGCGGCGATCAATTGATTGGCGTAAAGCGTGCGAGTACTGGGATGCGATTTAATCTTTTCGTACATGTCAGGTTGCGTTACGGACGGCTCGTCTGCTTCGTTATGGCCACGACGCCGATAACACACCAGATCAATCACCACATCTCGATTAAACTGATTACGATAATCAACCGCCAGCTGTGTCACGAAAACCACCGCCTCTGGATCGTCGCCGTTAACGTGAAATATAGGTGCCTGAACCATTTTCGCGATGTCAGTGCAGTACTCTGTAGACCGCATGTCTTCAGGCGCGCTCGTTGTAAAACCAATCTGGTTATTGAGAATAATATGGAGGGTCCCGCCGGTGCGGTAAGCACGAGTCTGAGACATTTGAAACGTCTCCATCACCACACCCTGCCCTGCAAATGCGGCATCTCCATGCAACACAATGGGCACCACGGTTTTACCCGCGGCGTCTTCACGCCGATCTTGGCGCGCGCGAACCGAACCCTCTACCACGGGCGACACAATTTCTAGGTGCGAGGGATTAAAGGCCAGTGCCAAATGCACTTCTCCACCTGGCGTCATCATGTTGGAGGAGAACCCCTGGTGATACTTCACATCACCGGAGCCGATGTAGGTCACTTTCCCCTCAAATTCGTCAAATAGATTGACCGGGTTCTTGCCGAGAATGTTGACCAATACATTGAGGCGGCCTCGGTGTGCCATACCAATACAAATTTCTTTCGCGCCATAGCCACCAATGCGATGGATGGCCTCAGACATCATGGGTATTAAACTTTCACCGCCCTCCAAACCGAAGCGCTTAGTGCCCGGGTATTTCGAGCCCAGAGAGCGCTCAAGTCCCTCGGCGCCATTGAGTTGCCGCAAAATGTGTAGCCGCTGGTCTGATGAAAACTCAGGTGCAGCGCGAACCGATTCCATCCGGCTCATGATCCAGTGTCGCTCCTCCGTGTTAACGATATGCATGAACTCAGCGCCGACCGTTCCGCAATACGTTCGCTCTAAAGCCTCACGGATATCTGCTAGCGTCGCTTCTGCACGACCAAAATAAGCCGTACCTACCTGAAAAGTCGTATCGAGATCGGCCTCACTGAGCTCGTGAAAGGTTAGATCAAGATCCGGTACCGGGGTGCGCGGAACTAGCGCCAACGGGTCCAAAGCCGCTTGCTGATGCCCGCGTTGTCGATAAGCGGAAATCAACTGGACCACACGAACCTGCTTGCGCTCGTACTCGGTGGCGTGTAAGTCCTGTGAGACGGTTGCATCGGTGCGGACACGCATTTTCGATATCCGCGCGAATCGCTCCCTTAGCACAGAATGAGGAACATCATGCACGGCATGCGTGTCTGACGGCACCAGCGGCAGCTGATCGAAGTAGTCACGCCATTGGGGTGCGATGGCGTTGGGGTCCTGCAGGTAGGTTTCGTAGAGCGCCTCGACATACTCGGCATTGCCACCAGCGATATGGGAAGTCGCCCATTGCTCCAGCATGCCTGAACCGTTTGTCATGTGTGTCACCATCGCCCCTTGTGGTTATTCGACACTAGCGGACGACGCCCTCACCCGCGCACCCTGTCAACTTGGGAGTGTAGGAGACAATGAGGCTTCTGAGGAGATCAAACCCCACGGCTCTGCCCGAAAAACTACCGTTTAACGCGCGCCATGGCTAACTTATTTCCTGTGGTTATGGGAACTATAACCAAAAGTTTGGTGCATGCACCGCAAACTCGCTGGATATGAATCAAATCTATAGGTAATTGGTGGGAATAACCGAGCCGCTAGGTCGCGCGATTCAGGAGCATCGTCCGGATGTGGCCAATGGCTTTAGTGGGATTCAACCCTTTGGGGCAGACATTGACGCAGTTCTGAATACCATGGCACCGAAATACGCTGAACGGATCGTCCAACTTAGACAGGCGCGCCTCTGTTGCGGTGTCCCGACTGTCTGCCAGAAAGCGGTAGGCCTGCAACAATCCTGCGGGGCCAATAAAGCGATCGGGATTCCACCAAAACGAAGGGCAACTCGTCGAGCAGCAAGCGCACAGGATGCACTCATAAAGCCCATCTAATTGCGCTCGCTCTTCTGGTGATTGCAGACGCTCGATCGCAGGCGCAGGCGAAGGGTTTTGCAAATAAGGCTGCACCTTCTCGTACTGCGCGTAAAAAAGGCTCATATCAACCACGAGATCACGGATAACAGGAAGACCGGGCAAAGGCCGGATGACTAACTTTCCACCCTTGACGGTCTCGGATAACGGCGTAATGCAAGCAAGGCCGTTTTTACCATTGATATTCAACCCATCCGACCCACAAACGCCCTCTCGACAACTCCTCCGGTAAGTGACGCTACCGTCATAATCCGCCTTAATGAGCTCTAGGACATCGAGCACCATCAAATCTTTGCCACCCGTATCAACCGAGAACTCCTGCATATGAGGCGCGTCATCGGACTCGGGGTTATAACGGTATAAGCTGACCTGTAGCATGTCCTGTAGCTCCCTTAAAACTCAGTAAGTGCGCGCTTTGGGCTGAAAAGTCTCTACGGTGCGCGGAGTGAAATTCACGCTACGCTTAGAGACCTGTTTGGTTTCGCTGTGATACAGCGAGTGGCACAACCAATTTTCATCATCCCGCTCAGTAAAGTCCTCGCGCGCATGGGCACCGCGACTCTCGTCTCGTGCCTCAGCCACGATAGCGGTCGCCTCTGCCGTCTCAAATAAATTCTGTAACTCAAGGCACTCGATGCGCGAGGTGTTAAACGCCGAGCTCCGATCTGCCAAGACAACATTCTCAACGCGGCCGCGCAGTGTCGCCAGCTTCGCGATGCCTTCTCGCATGAACTCACCGGTTCGGAAGACACCAAAATGGTTCTGCATAATTTCTTGCAGCTCCTGACGCATCGGCGCCACCTGCTCACCTTCTTCGCGTCCATTGAGCGCGTCTAGACGGGCACTTGCCGCCTCGAGGTCAGTTTGCCCTGCCTCTCGCAGTTCGATGCCATCACGCAGTGCTTTCTCGATAAATAACCCGGACGCACGGCCAAAGACCACTAGATCCAGGAGGGAGTTTCCTCCCAAGCGGTTAGCGCCGTGGACTGAAACACAGGCCACTTCCCCACAGGCATACAACCCAGGAATCACGCTATCGTTACCCGCTGCATCAACCGTCAGCGCCTGACCATTTACGTTGGTCGGTATCCCGCCCATCATGTAGTGGCAGGTCGGTACGACTGGGATCGGCTCTTTAACCGGGTCAACGTGCGCGAACGTTCTGCTCAGCTCACAAATACCGGGCAGCCTTGACTCCAGCACATCTTCACCCAGATGATCTAACTTCAATTTCACGTGGTCGCCATTGGGGCCACAGCCACGGCCCTCTAATATTTCGAGCACCATGGATCGTGCCACAACATCTCTACCCGCAAGATCTTTTGCATTTGGCGCGTAACGCTCCATGAATCGCTCGCCATCTTTATTGACAAGATAACCGCCTTCACCGCGGCACCCCTCGGTCACCAGCGTGCCTGCTCCGTAGATACCCGTTGGGTGGAACTGCCACATCTCCATATCCTGCGCCGGTACACCCGCGCGGAGCGCCATGCCCATGCCGTCGCCGGTGTTAATGTGCGCGTTGGTAGTGGAGGCATAGATGCGTCCCGCACCGCCCGTCGCAAATACGGTTGCCTTGGATTTAACGTAGACCGTTTCGCCCGTTTCAATACAGATCGCAACGACCCCAACGACTGCCCCGTCTTGGTTTTTTACCAAGTCGACAGCGAACCATTCATTAAAGAAAACGGTCTCGTTTTTGATATTATTTTGGTACAACGTGTGAAGCAACGCATGCCCTGTGCGGTCCGCGGCAGCGCAGGTTCTCGCCGCCTGTCCACCTTCACCATAATTTTTTGACTGCCCGCCAAAGGGACGTTGATAGATTCGTCCTTCTTCCGTGCGCGAGAACGGCAAACCCATGTGCTCTAATTCAAAGATGGCTTCAGGCCCCACCGAACACATGTATTCAATCGCTTCTTGGTCACCGATGTAGTCTGACCCTTTGACGGTGTCATACATGTGCCAACGCCAGTCATCCTGAGGATCATCGCTCGCAATAGCACAAGTAATTCCGCCCTGAGCCGACACGGTGTGCGAACGAGTCGGAAATACCTTCGAAATGACCGCGGTTTTATAGCCCGACTGCGCCAGCTGGAGTGCCGCGCGCATACCTGCACCACCACCACCGACAATGACACCATCAAAAGAAATTGTTCTCATAGCACTCACTTTTTCCGTCTTACTGCCCCGAACCTCGGCGCATTAAGCGCAACCGATAGCGGTCGTGGATTAACTCCAAACGATCACCACCACCCAAATTACGTACCCAACCAGCGCCAGCGAAGCACCGAGCTGACACACTAAACGAATCACATTGCCCTTCGGGCCCAACATCCGTTCGGTCAGATAGTCTGTGAAGACAGACCACAAACCGATCCAACTGTGTGCCGCCAAAGACAGCGCCGCCAGCAGCGTGAAGACCTTCATCCAGGTCTGCTCGAAGAGCCGCGCCCAGCTAGTGTAGTCAACTGAACCCATTAACTGGTAGGCGATGAGCAGAAAATATGCCAATAATATAATCGACGTGACTCTCTGAATAAGCCAATCGGACAGACCGGTGCGACTAAAACTCGTTACCGAGGTCACCATATCGCTACCCCCCATGACACTGCTGCAGCGAGTGCCGCAACAAAAACGATGCGCGCACCGACAACACCGCCTCGCATGGTCTCTCCTACGCCCGCGTCCATCACGAGGTGCTTCACACCGGCTAACGCATGGTAGGTCAACGCGGAGGCGATCCCCCACATCAACAGTTTAGCGACTGGCGATGACAAGACCGCAACCAGCGCGTCAAAAGAGTCCTCAGACGCCAAACTGCGGTCGAGCGCCCATAACAGCAAAAAGCTGGCAAAAAACATCAGCACACCGGTCACGCGATGGGCGATAGAGGCATAAGCAGTAACGGGTAGCTGGATCGTACCCAAATCCAGATTAACTGGACGTGTGTCCTTTGAGGTCGGTCTCACAATAGCTCTCAGATTAGTCTCGTTAAAGCGGGCGGATCTGGAACGTGCCAGAATTTCATCGGGGCGCAGTATAGGTGTGCTGACAATTGATTACAATTTGTTGGCGTCTGCCGGTCAAGAACTAACACATCGAAATTGACATGACCGGCGGTCAGCATTAGTTTGGCAACCTCCCAACACGACGCGGTAGATAGTCTAATGTCAGAAAAGAATGCGACCCTTAACCTCACTCATGAGGATGGATCCCAGCAAACCATTGATTTAGCGGTGCACTCTGGCACGCTTGGCCCGGATGTCGTTGATGTCGGCACCCTGACGGCGAATGGTTACTTCACTTACGACCCCGGCTTTACTTCCACCGCGGCCTGCGAATCAAAAATCACCTTTATCGACGGCGAAAAAGGCGTTCTGCTTCATCGAGGGTACCCGATAGAGCAACTTGCTGCCCACTCAGACTACTTAGAAACCTGCTACCTGCTGCTCAACGGCGAGCTTCCCACAGCCGCTCAAAAAGAAGAATTCGTCGGTATCATGACGCACCACACCATGGTGCATGAGCAGATCAGAACCTTTTTCAATGGCTTCCGAAGAGATGCGCATCCGATGGCCATCATGTGCGGCGTTGTCGGCGCACTATCCGCGTTCTATCACGACTCCACTGACATTTCCGATCCATGGCATAGAGAAGTAGCCGCTTTCCGCTTGATTGCAAAAATGCCGACGTTAGCCGCGATGAGCTACAAGTTCTCGATCGGCCAGCCGTTCATGTACCCCGATAACAATCTTGACTACGCGGCGAATTTTCTTCACATGATGTTTGGTAATCCTTGTGAGCCAACGAAGGTTTCTCCAACGATTGCTCGAGCAATGGATCGCATATTCCTGTTACACGCAGATCATGAACAAAACGCATCAACCTCAACCGTGCGACTCGCAGGCTCCTCACAGGCCAATCCCTTTGCGTGCATTGCAGCGGGCATCGCTGCGCTGTGGGGCCCCTCCCATGGCGGCGCTAATGAAGCCGTCGTCAAGATGCTCGAAGAGATTGGCACAGTCGACCGTATCGATGAATTTATCGCACGTGCAAAGGACAAAGACGACCCCTTTCGCTTAATGGGTTTTGGACATCGCGTTTATAAAAATTTCGATCCTCGCGCTAAGGTAATGAAAGAGGCCGCCGATGAGGTGCTTGCTGAGCTGGGTATCGAAGACGAGAATCTCGAAATCGCTAAGCGGCTCGAGGAAATTGCCCTTAAGGACGACTATTTCGTGGCCAAGAAGCTCTACCCCAACGTCGACTTTTACTCGGGCATTATTCTGAAGGCGCTCGGGATACCAACGTCTATGTTTACCGTGATTTTTGCGATCGGGCGCACCGTGGGTTGGATTGCTCATTGGAATGAAATGATTGGCGGATCCTACCGTATTGGCAGACCCCGACAGCTCTACACCGGCGAGCCGCACAGAGACTTTAAACCCATCGACAAACGTTAGGGCTTGCCATGACAATTTCTGCGGTGATAAGTGGGTCTGGCCTCTTTACACCACCAGACAGCATCAGCAATCAGGAACTTGTCGAGTCATTTAATACGTGGGTTGACCGCTACAATGAAGCGCACCACGAGGCGATTGAACGCGGAGAGCTGGCGGCTAAAACCCACTCTTCGGTGGCGTTTATTGAAAAAGCGTCCGGCATTAAGTCTCGATATGTCATTGATAAAAAGGGGATCTTAGATCCCGATCGGATGGTTCCCGCTATCCCTGAGAGAGCCAATACCAGCCATTCTGTGATGTGTGAAATCGCGTGTCACGCTGCCCAAGAAGCGCTCGACCAAGCGGGGGTTGTCGGCGCGGATATTGACGCCGTCATCGTCGCAGCCTCCAATCTACAAAGAGCCTATCCCGCCATCGCCATTGAAGTGCAGGCGGCGCTAGGTGCAACAGGGTTTGCTTTCGATATGAATGTGGCCTGCTCCTCAGCCACCTTCGGCATACAGCAAGCCAGCGATGCCGTTCGCTCCGGCAGTGCGCGGCGAGTACTGATGGTCAATCCAGAAATCTGCACGGGACACCTCAACTTCCGGGACCGCGACTCACACTTTATCTTCGGCGATGTGGCCACGGCTGTTGTCATCGAGAGCACTGAAACCGCCAAAGCAGGCGCTGGCTGGGACATACTCGATTCACGCTTACAAACGATCTACTCCAATAATATACGCAATAATTTCGGCTTCCTTAATCGCGCTGATGAGAATGGCATCGGCCAAACTGATAAATTATTCATGCAAGAGGGTAGAAAAGTCTTTAAAGAAGTCTGCCCCGCAGTCGCGACGCAAATTAACGAGCAGTTAGCCGCCCTGAATCTCGATGTCAACGACCTCAGTCGCATCTGGCTGCACCAAGCCAACCAAAATATGAATGACCTCATCGCGAAAAAGGTCTTCGGACGAGACCCCTTACCTGCTGAATCCCCCACCATCCTCGATGAGTACGCCAACACGTCATCCGCCGGCTCGATCATTGCCTTTCACAAACACAATGCCGATATCAGCAGCGGAGCACTCGGGGTGCTCTGTTCATTTGGCGCAGGCTACAGCATCGGCTCACTGATTCTGCGGCGACGCTAGCTCACCTCAGCAGTTATTTTAGGCATCCTCAGCACGGCATAAGGGTGCGCAAGCCGCAAGTAAAGATTCTGTCTGCGCTATCGTCCCAACCGTGATCCGCAACCACTGCTCGACTCGCGGCTTATCCCAACGACGGACCAAAATATCGTGTTGCCGCAGCCCATCGAAGAGCTTGCGTCCCGATATAGCGCGGTGCCGGATAAAGAGGAAATTGGCCGATGAAGGCAGCACCTCAAAACCGAGCACCTCAAGCCCCTCAGTCATCCTTTTGCGGCTCTCAGTGATGACGGCGGCAGACTGCTCCTGCCATAAGGTGTCTAGGATCGCCACCTTAGCGGCAGCCTGCGCCACGACATCTAGCGGATAGGAATTAAAGGAGTCCTTGACGCGATTAAGACCCTCAATCAGATCCTGATGCGCCAGAGCGTACCCAACACGAAGCCCAGCCAATGCGTGACTCTTCGATAAACTTCGGCTGACAATCAGATTGTCATAGCGGTCGATCAGCGGCGCTACCGTATCGGCACCAAATCCGTAATACGCCTCGTCGACAATAACCAGTCGATCAGGGCTATCCGCCAGCAGCCGCTCAATCTCCTCGCGACTCAGCGCCAAACCTGTCGGCGCATTGGGGTTAGCGAGCACCACAGCCTGCTCCGACGCCATCAGCGCCTCCACATCAACACTGAAATCGGCCAATACCGGTACTTCGGTGAGTGCCGACTGATACAACTGCGCCCACACGGGATAAAAACCGTAAGTCGTGTCCAGCGTCTGCACCGGACGGCCAGCAAGCAAACTTAACCAAATATGCGCCAGCACTTCGTCTGATCCGTTGCCCACAAAAACCTGATCAGGGGCTAACGACTCCACCTGGGCGATCGCCTCTCTCAGCCCTTTTGCGGTCGGATCAGGGTAGCGTCTTAATTGCTCCGCCTGAGAGGAACGAATCGACTCCATCACCGCGTCGGAGGGTGGCAACGCATGCTCATTGGTATTCAGTTTCAACAACGAGTGCGAGGCAGGTTGCTCACCCGGAATGTACGGCGTCAAACCGCTTACTGTTTTAGTCCAAAACCGGCTCATAACGTGATGCTCTCTATCGCAGACAGACCGACTATTCCTCGGCGCCTATGTTATCAGGTCACTCAGAAAGACCTAGCGCTGATCGCTCGTCCCAGCACTGCTCGCATTTGTAACCACCCGAGACAAAGGAAAAACCAGTCGAAAACAGCTGCCGCGCCCCAGCTCACTATCCACAAACAGCTTGGCTTCGTGGGACACCGCCACATGCTTCACAATCGCCAGCCCCAAGCCGGTTCCTCCGGTCGCAAGACTGCGGCTTTTGTCGACGCGATAGAAGCGCTCAGTCAAACGCGGGATATGTTTGGCCGCAATACCCGGCCCCTTGTCTTCTACGCGCAGTGCAGGCCCCACCGCCGTATCAATCCATCTCACGACAACGGGACTGTCCTCGCCATATTTCAGCGCATTGACAATCAGGTTGCTCACAGCGCTACGCAGTTCGTTTTCGTCTCCTCTAATCTCCTGCGACGTTGAAATCTGTAGCTCGAGGTTTTTACCAGGCCAAGCGGCGGTCAAGTCCGAGATCAACTCTGACAGTAAAGCGCCCATATCGATCCGGCCTTCCTTTCGCTCCCCTTCTATATTCTCGATGCTGGATAGCCATAATAAGTCTGCCACCATCCGCTCCATGCGCTCCACTTGCGTCTCCATGACGCGCAAGGACTTGTGCAAGGTCGAATCCGAGGCGGGCATCAGCGTTTGCAACGTTTCAATGTACCCTTTCATCACCGTGAGCGGCGTTCTTAGCTCGTGTGACACGTTGCCGACAAAATCACGACGCATGCGTTCTAGTCTGTCTTGCTCGGTTACATCTTTCACAAAGACCAGACGATCATCCCCGCCGAATTTGGAAAACTCAAATTGCAGGCAGCGCTCTGACCCAGTGCCGGGGTGAATACGCAATGGCTTTTGGAAGTTGCCGTCCTCGATATACTCCTCGAGAGAAGGACTGGAGATCGTTTCAGTGAGCCGCCGTCCTTCCTCCGTGGCAAACTGGATACCCAATAAATACTCCGCCGCCTCGTTGCACCACAATAAGCCGCCCGAGCTATTAATAATCAAAGCAGCTTCTCTCATCGAAGCCAGCGATTCCTTGAGGTAGGGCTGCGAACGCTGGGAAGAGGATGTGGCTTGCATCGCTCGGCTGCGCAACACATAAACGTCGTGAAGAATGCCCTGCATCCCCGGTCCGCCAATAGGTGGAAACTCTTCCGGATGCGAGAACCAGTGATACACCCTTGCCAGCTGCCATCCCCACAAGAGAAGGAGAACGACCAGAAAAACGAATAGCGCCTGTTGCCATTGACTCGTCACCGCACCCCACGCCATACCGCAACCAGCGGACAATGCCAGCCGCCGCGCTTCAAACAAGAAGATGCGGGTCCCCATCACGCCAGTGCGATGCCCCGATCCGAGAAGCGATAACCCACACCCCGCACAGTTTGTATCAGGTCACTGTAGTGCGGCGCACCCGCTTGAAGCGCCTTGCGAAGCCTGCGTATATGGACGTCGACCGTTCGCTCTTCCACGTAGACATTAAGCCCCCAGATACGATCCAGCAGCTGGGCACGTGAATAAGCGCGATCTGGATTAGACATAAAAAACTGTAGCAGCTTAAACTCAGTCGGCCCCATTTCAAGTGTCTTGCCATTGACGAGCACCCGATGGCTACTCAGCTCTATCACCAGCTCTCCTACTCGCAGCTCGTCATTCACGTTTTCCTGAACTGCCCGTCGAAGCAGCGCCCGCATTCTGGCGATGAGTTCCTTCGGTGCGAAAGGCTTCGTCATGTAGTCGTCAGCACCCACCTCCAACCCCTGAATGACATTGTCTTCATGCGCCTTGGCGGTCAACATAATCACGGGGACATGTTGTGTGGCCTCTTCTTTTTTCAGGCGACGCAGGAGATCAATACCCGTGCCACCCGGTAACATCCAGTCGAGTAAAACAATGTCCGGCGAGTTGTGGATAACTTGCTGATAGGCATCGGCAATATCGCCTGCTTCTAGGCACTCGAAATCAGCAGTTTCCAACGCCAGCCTAAGCATGTCCCGAATTCCTGGCTCGTCTTCGACCACTAGCACTTTCTTAACCGTCATATTGTCCCCAAGCCCCGTGCACTCCCCGCAAATTAGTGGACGCCCCGCTCAGCGGCAGTCCCCTGCGCAACAGCCGCTGACGGCAGAGCGATACGGCGAGGGCGATTACCACCAATCAAACCACCCCCTCGGCTCTAACTCCTCCGCGCAGCCCTGAAGCTGGCTATTGTAGCGCTGCGCCTGTCGATCCACCTTACGCGCGACGTCAACGAGCCACTCTTTACTGCGATAGCTTTGCTTTTTATAGCCCCCATGGCCCTCGTGATAAGCAAGATATAGCCGAAACGCATCCTGCTTATCGATATTGAGTTCCTGATGCGAAACGTGGTTGTACCAGCCTATAAAGTCAATGGCATCAGCAAAACTGTCTCTATCGGCCCCATAATTGCCCGTGCTCTTTTGGTACCAATCCCAAGTACCCTCTTTCGCTTGAGAATAGCCGTAAGAATCAGACGGTCTTGGCCCAGGAATAAACCCCCATAATTTTTTCCGCGGTGGTTTTGCGGTCGCCACAAATCGAGACTCTTGATACATAAAGGCCATTGACACCGACATGGGGACATTCCAGCGAGCACGAGACTCTTTCGCATTCTCATACCAACCGGATTTTTCGCGAAAAATATCGCACACGTTATCCACCTGCTCTGGTGGCGAGGTCACACATGCCGTCAACGATAGCGCAGCCGCAACCCACGCAACGCGATACACCGAGTCCATTCTCTTCATTCGTGTGCCTCCAATACATCAATCAATGCCGTTTCATCGATAATCGGTATCGCCAGTGACTCTGCCCTTTTCCGCTTAGATCCGGCCCCCGGACCGGCCACGACCGACGTTGTTTTTGTCGACACGCTGCTGGCCGTCTTCGCCCCGAGTGCCCTTAATCGACTCTCAGCCTCTTCACGACTCATCGCCACTAGCTTGCCGGTCACCACCCATATCGTGCCCGCAAGCGGCCCATCGCCCGCATCGAGCTTAACGTCGGGCCAGCTGATGCCGGCTGCGTGCAATTCATTGAGAATCGCCCTGTTACGCTCATCAAACGCAAATGCGCGAATATGCTGCGCCACCACGGGCCCGACATCATCGACGTCTTCTAGTGCTTCGACAGGCGCTGCCAGTATTGCGTCCAGCGACATGAAATGCTCCGACAAAGACCTCGCCGTCGCCTCGCCCACCTCGCGAATCCCCAGAGCATAAATGAATTTGGACAACGTGGTCTGGCGCGCTGCGGCGATCGATGACAACAAATTCTCAGTCGATTTGTCACCCATTCGATCCAACGCACCGACGCTTTCTTTTGTTAATCGAAATAAATCGGCCACAGACTGAAGCAGCCCCTCATCCACTAATTGATCAATGAGCTTGCCACCCAAGCCCTCTATATTCATCGCTTTTCGCGACGCAAAGTGCCGAACGACCCCTTTAAGCTGGGCTTGGCAACCCACTCCTCCAACACATCGTATGGCGGCCTCTCCCGCTTCACGCTCTACCGCAGCGCCGCAAGCGGGGCACTGGGATGGAAAGACAATGGGGGCTCCCACCCTGACAGCATGCTCGGTATCGTCGCGCACCACCGAAACAATCTGGGGGATAACATCCCCCGCACGCCGCACCACCACCACATCGCCAATGACAACGCCCAAACGCTCAATTTCATCAATATTGTGCAAAGTGGCGTTACTGACCGTCACGCCGGCCACAAAAACCGGCTCGAGCCTCGCAACGGGCGTAATCGCGCCGGTTCTTCCCACTTGAAAATCGACACCCAACAGCTGTGTGCTGACTTCTTGTGCAGGAAATTTTCGCGCTATCGCCCACCGGGGTGCACGTGAGATAAACCCCAGTCGGTCTTGCTGCTCAAACGAATTTACTTTAAAAACAATTCCATCAATATCAAAAGGCAGCCCGTCTCGCTGCGCTGCCAGTTCTTCGTAATAGACCTCGCAAGCCTCTATACCCGTCACCGTTTGCATATGCTCAGAAATCGGGATGCCCCACTGCGCCAAATATCGCAAGGTGCCGTCATGAGAAGCGGGCAACGACCCCTCGACCACCCCGACAGCATAAGCAGTGAACGCCAGTGGGCGCTTCGCTGTCACGCCAGAGTCGAGCTGCCGTAAGCTACCCGCCGCGGCGTTCCGCGGATTCACGAATACTTTTTGCCCCGATGACCTCGCTCGAGCATTCATTTGCTCAAAGCCCGAGCGGGGAATGATAATTTCACCGCGCACCTCAAGATAGGGTGGAATATCGTCCCCAGAGAGCGCCAGGGGGACATTCCTAATCGTCTTGACGTTAGCTGTGATGTCTTCACCGCTCACCCCGTCACCGCGGGTCGCTGCTTGGATTAACCGCCCACTCTCGTACACAATGCTAACGGCTACGCCATCTAATTTTGGCTCACAACAGTAAGTGATCTCACTGACTGACAAGCGTTCGATGACACGTCGGTGAAACTCAATCAAATCAGCCTCCGAGAAGGCGTTATCCAGCGACAGCATGGGCATTCGATGAGCAATCGTCTCGAAGGCACTTAAGGGCGCTCCACCGACACGCTGGGTGGGTGAGTCAGGTAACTGTAGATCAGGGTAATCGGCCTCGAGCGCCCTCAGCTGAACCATTGCAGCGTCATAATCGGCATCGGGAACGAGTGGCGAGTCGATCTCAAAGTAAGCCGCTCCCCAGCGTTTAAGACGCGCTGTTAACTCTGCGACCTCCTCCGCTGGGGAAGGCATGGCGTATTAGGTCCTGCGAACCAGGAGACGCCGTTCTAGCTCTCGAATCTGTTGCCGCATATGCTCAAGACTCTGACGCGTAATGACGCTTCTTGTCTCATCTTGAATGTCACCCTCGAGGGACTTCGCAACCCGCTTCGTTGTCTCGTACATATAATCGAACGCTTTGAGCATATCCGTGGGTCCCGGCAAGGTCACAAAAAACATCAGCCCTCTGGTCTGCAACGGCTCCATATTATCAATATCGAATACGCCCGGCTTCATCATATTGGCGACACTGAACTCGATCGCTCCCCGACCGGATGTCCGCTCGTGCCGATGAAAGAAGTCCATGTCTCCAAAACGCAAATCATTCTCGAGCAACGTTTCAAGAATCGTGGCGCCCGCAAACCCCTCTTCTAAACGAGCGACCACATAAAGAATGAACACATGCGTATTCGCTCCGCGCGGCAAACGCCCTTGCTCAGGTAAATCTGGCTCATTGGCTTCAATCGAGTCCAGCCAATCAACGGTGCCGCTGTCATTCGCTTCACCATCAGCGATAGGGTCTTCAGCTGTCGTGACGCGTTTCACGGTGCGACGCCGAGAGCTCTCGGCAGCAGAAGCCGACGATTCGGCGGTTGTCACAGAAGACGCTGCCTTTTCAGCGGCATCTTCGCCAGTGCCAGTATCAATCGCTGGGGGCGCAACCTCCGTGTGCCCATGGGGCTCTGCGTCTACCGCTACATCGATTGGGTCTCGCCTATTGATTGGGTCACGCCTATTGATTGGGTCAAAGCTATCCGTTGAAACAGGGCTATCAACACTGTCGACACTGGCAACATCCTCAGCACGGTCCGCATCGTGCGCTTCATCGATGTCCACCCATTCATCAGCCTCAAAGCCCTCGCCTAGATCCCCTCGACGGATGATTCGGGCGCCCCCATTAGGCAGCTCTGTTAACAAATTAAAGGACTGGTCTTCGCCGGGTGACGTGCGCTCGATCCGGGCGTTCAGCTTCAGCTCAGTGCGCCGCTCTCGCCAGTATCGCCGAACAGCATCGAGTAGCACGCCTGCGATCATCATGCCGCCGATGATGATCATCCAGTCGCGGATTGAAAGCTGTTCCATTCAGGGCCCCTCCTAACTCGCGGCTAGCTGCGCTGCCTCTTCCACGTCAACGGTGACGAGACGAGACACTCCCGGCTCCTGCATCGTGACGCCCATGAGTTGATCTGCCGCTTCCATCGTAATTTTGTTGTGGGTAATAAAAACAAACTGAACCTTCTCCGACATTTCCCGGACCATACGAGCATAACGCCCGACGTTGGCATCATCGAGTGGGGCATCGACTTCATCGAGCATGCAAAAAGGGGCCGGATTCAGCTGAAAAATCGAAAAAACCAGTGCGATCGCGGTCATCGCCTTTTCGCCACCCGACAGCAGATGTATCGTGGAATTTTTCTTGCCCGGAGGGCGAGCAAAAATAGCCACGCCCGTATCCAGCAAATCGTCCCCTGTCATTTCTAAACACGCGGTCCCGCCACCGAAGACTCGCGGAAATAGTTCCGCAAAGCCCGCATTAATCTGGTCGAACGTGTCTTTGAAGCGTTGCCGTGTTTCTTTATCAATTTTTCGAATCGCCGCGCGCAACGTCTCCAGCGCTGTCTCTAAATCTTGATTTTGGGCATCGAGATATTGCTTGCGCTCTGAGGCTTGCGCGTGTTCGTCAATGGCCGCTAGATTGATGGGACCCAAACGATTAATCCTCGCTTCTGCTCTCACCACTTTATCTTGCCAATCTGACTCACTCGCCTCTTGGGGTAACGCGGTTGCAATTTCTTGCGGCACCCCGTCTCGCTTTTCAATTTCAATCACGAGTGACTCAAGCCGCACACTGCTCTCTGCTTCCTGCAGGCGAAAACCCTCGATCTCTGCCTGCAGCGATTGCACTGCCTGATCCTGCGCAAGTCTCAGCTTGTCGAGCTCCCGCAAGGCGGCCTCAATCTCGCCAACCCGCGCCCGCTGAACATTAAGCTCCGCCTCTGCGCTGACTCGCTGATCGAGCAGCTCCGCTAGCTTAGCTTTGTTTTCAGCATCAGGATCTTGGTCAACCGGCAAGGTGTCGGACAGCTCAGTCTCGCGTGACTCTAGATTTTTTCGCTGCAGCTCCATGCGAGAGAGACTCTCTTTCAGAGTCGCCACTTGTGTTATCAGGTTTTGACATTGCAGCTCTGAGCGCATCAATACGTCCGACGACAGGCGCGCAGACTCTCGTTGTTGCGATAACGCCTCGGTCAAAGTCACACGCTCTTTCTGCAGTTGGTCCCGCTCGGCTCGGTCGAGCTCCATCTGGTCGAGGGAAGCACTTAGCGTCTGTCTCGCTTGCGCAAGATTGGCCTGCTCCTGCTCATACTGCTGACTGCTTTCGTTGATTTCTTCTTGCAGTTGGTTTCGGCGCTGTATTTGCTGCTCCAGCTTCGTGGCAACCGCCCTTCGCTCGGAGACCCACTCTGCGCGCTCATTGATCAACTGCTGCAGACTCTGCTGAGTTTGTGAGACTGTTTTCTCCAACGCTGCGCGAGCACTCAATAGCTCACTCAGCGTCGCCTCTAAGGTACTGGCTTCCTCATTGCCTTTTGCCAGTACTACCTGAAGCGACTCTAATTGCACCTGTCGGGCAATGACGCCGGCCGCTGCATCCGCTCCGGATCTGCGCCGGTGCCAGCCGTTCGCCAGCCAATGGCCATCCTGCGTCACAATGGATTCATGCGGCGCAAGCTCGGCGCATCGCCGCCGCGCTTCTGGAAGATCGGCCGCCACCTTGATCGACTGCAGCCACTGAGTAACACCCGCCGGCCCTGTGACATGCGCCGCAAGCGTTCCTGCTGGGTTATCCCCTGTCGCTGCCCCTTGATCTACCAAAAACGCACCCGCCGGCAAAGCTGCGACGTTCGGCAAACTGGCCATATCGGGTGCCGTTAGCACCTGTGCTGACAGCGCCTCACCCAACACCTGCTCAATCGAAGCCTCCCATCCCGGATCGACCTCTAGGGCCGCATAAACCGTCCCCAATGACTGCATAGATTCAGTCTCTATCCAGTCTGCCAAGGCGATGCGCTCACGATCGTCCGAAGTGCCCTCTTGTAGCGCAGTCAGGGACGCAATATGTCCGCGATTCTCTTGGATACTCGCTCTGATCGCATCTTGCTGCTGCCGGCCCTGCTCGATAGCGGTTTGGGACTCCGTCAGCTGCTTTTGTAGCGTTTGGATATCCTGCTCTTTGCTCTGAATATCACGATCGGCCTTGTCGATATTGGCCTGCAAGGGTTCCACAGAAGAATCACCCAGATCCGTCGCCAACGACGCTGATTCGACTTTGTGTTGTTGAATCCGCTCTTGTAATTTGGTCAGCACCTGCTCCAGATAGACGATACGACTTTGCTGTACTTCAGCCGTTTGGCTGGGACCCTGAGCCCGATCATTAAACCCATCCCAGCCTTGCGACCACACCTGCACAGCCCGCTCTGCAGCTTGCAAGCTTGCTGCCGCCGCGCTGGCGGCACGCTTGAGCTCATCCAGGGCAGGCTCCGCTCGACCGAGCTCCTCCTGCCACTTGACGAGCTGCTGCTGATCGCCCTCTAGGTGTTGCCGGGTTTGCTGCAAGTTGGAGCGCGTTTGTTCAAGATCTCGCTGCAATTCCCCCCGACGCTCTTGCGCATATCTCAGCGCCTGCTCAATGCGCGTGACCTCGCCACCAACGCTGTAGTAATGCTCCTGCGCTGAGTGCAGGGCATCCGTGGCGGCCGCCTGATCGACCCGCATCGTCTCGGACTGGCTGTTGGTGTGCGTGACTTCCGCTTTGGCAGCCTCACGCTTGACCTCTAAAGAAGCAATCTCTCCCGACACCGCCCCTTTTGAGGCCGTCAAATTCCGCCACTGAATGGCAAACAACTCACTTTGCAGCTGTCGCTCCTCGGCCTTCAGCTCGGCGTATTTTTCAGCCGCTCGCGCCTGCCGATCTAGGTGGGCTAGATTCCTTTGCAGCTCGTCGCGCAAATCCGTCAGCCGCTCTAAATTTTCTCCAGTGCGCCGCATCCGATTTTCAGTCTCTTTGCGACGTTCTTTATATTTTGAAATGCCCGCCGCTTCTTCAATAAAGACCCGGAGCTCCTCTGGCTTGGATTCAATGAGACGTGATACGACACCTTGCTCGATGATCGCGTAACTCCGTGGCCCCAATCCGGTTCCCAAAAACAGATCCGTAATATCGCGTCGGCGGCACTTCGCGCCATTTAAGTAGTACTCCGACTGCGCCTCTCGGGTCACCACACGCCGCACAGAAATTTCATTGTAGGCTGCGAATTCGCCCGCAATTTTGCCTTCTGTATTATCAAAGATCAGCTCGATAGACGCTTGACTCACCGGCTGGCGACTCGTCGTTCCATTGAAGATCACGTCTGTCATGGACTCGCCACGCAACGTCTTGGCAGAACTCTCGCCCATCACCCATCGCACCGCGTCGATAATGTTTGACTTGCCACAGCCATTGGGGCCGACGACCGCACACATATTGCCCGGAAACTGCACGGTAGTGGGGTCAACGAAGGATTTAAAACCGGCCAACTTGATGGATTTCAGGCGCATGTATGTATCCGGATACCTATCAGGTCCGCTGTCGACACGCACGGCGTCGAAGCGAGCTAAAAACACAACATGTAGTGTATATGCTTCCGAGCAACAACACTATGTCTGATGCTGAATTAGCTCTCTATTGGTCCCCTAGGGTGATGACGACCGGCTCGGCAACACCCACTTCGACCGCGTCGACCCGCCCCCAGTACAGCGCGTTTTCCCGGCCAGGCTGGCCATCGATCGACACCTGCACCTCTATCGATACGGCCTTGCTCTCGGAAATTAGCTGGCCTGCCATCGATTGCCGATCATCGAGCCGAATCGCCAGCGGCCAACTGTCTGGCTGGGTACGACTCACCGCGATAGGCATGCCCTGCTCGGCACCGGCTGGGCGCGCGAGCACGAATACCACCGACCCATTTGGGACAGACGCGCGCTCAGGCGCCCTCACCACCACCTCAACACCCAGCGAACCGGAGGCTGCGTCGGATAGCGCGTCAGGTGAAACATTAGCCCCTACTGAGGGGGCTTCACCTAACGCGACTCGCGCCCGCTCAATTATCT
>ERZ887851.1207-NODE-1207-length-23032-cov-37.398964_pt1 | contig 23032 bp, 30 predicted proteins | sample MGYA00521100_ERZ887851 | MGnify/ENA primary metagenome ERZ887851 (study PRJEB32303, sample SAMEA104408602) | aquatic metagenome | biome: Brackish water; feature: Pelagic; material: water | place: Baltic Sea | collected 2014-06-06T16:11:00 | depth 11,444 m ... | reverse complement strand
TGCCATTAATCAATCTTCTCTATTGTAAATTTAGAGAAGCCGTTTTCTCTGTATATTTGTATTTTTTGGTCAAAAATTTCATGAGGTAATTCAGTGTGGTTTATTACAAAGGTATTCAATCCATTTTCTTTTATAACTTCATTTAATATTTTAAGAATATTATAGACTCCGTCCTGATCTACTGAACTAAGCAATTCGTCTAAGAACATTAGATTCAATTGAGGGAACCTTAGCTTCAATATCTTAATTATCGCTATAATAACTATAAAGTCAGCTTTCTTTCTCTCTCCAGTTGAAAGAGTTAACGGGTTGATGTCTTCTCCTAAATGATTTACAATACAGTCAAATTTGTCGTCGAATCTGATATGAAATTGAAGATGCATTGTTTGAGTCATCATTGCTATATTTGCATTAAGTCCTGGCAGAATTGTTTTTACTGCTAAGTTTTTTACTCCATTATCTCCTAGGATTTCTTCTAAAATAGACATAAATGCGTCTTGTTTTGCTACTTCATCTTTTTTATTACTTTTCTCATTTTCTGTTTTTTCAAAATCTTTTATAATTTGCTTAAGATGTTCGAATTGCTCAGAATTAGTAGTTGCATTTTTAATTTTAATCAATTCATCCTTGATTTCTTTAATAGAATATTTTATATTTGTTGATCTGGAATCTACTTGTTTCTTTTTGTTTTTTAATGCCAGTACTTTTCCTTCAGTATCTTTTATTAAAGTTTTGAGTTTTTCTATATTAGAAATATTACTATCTCTTGATGTTTCAAATTCTGAAAATTTTTGTAAGTGAAAACTTGAATCTAGACTAGTTTCACAGGTCGGACATGAGCCTTTTTTATATAATTCTATCTTTTCATCTAAATATCTATTCTCTCTAATGATATCGTTCTGTTCTCTTGTTTTGTCAAGAGAAAGTTTTTCAAATTCTTCTAGCTTTCCATTGATTGAAGATTTTGCGGTATTTAAAGATTGTATATCTTCTCCATAAGATAACAAAGTTTCTTTAAGTTCTTGTATTTTTTCTTTATCTTTTTTATTAGACTCTTCTACTAAATTATTAAGTTTATATTTTACGGAAGAAATTGATTCTAATATTTGAGTAAGTTCAGATTCATAAGAATCTACTTCCATTTTTATTTGCTTTCTATCTTCTTTAACATTCCTAAACATATCATTTAAAATAGAAAAACCAAACATCTTATCGATGATTTGTTTCTTATCACTCGATGACATTGTCAAAAATGACTTAAAATCATTTATACTTAATATGATTATGTTTTTAAATACATGATAAGGTATGCCGAATATTTCTTCTTCTAAATATTCTTGAACTGATCTTTTTCCTGCTTTGTCAAATTCAACGCCATTCATCATAACCTTAAATTTTCCTGGTGCAAGACCTCGCTCTATTATTACATTAATATCTTTACATTGTAGATTTATTTTTACCCACAATTCTTTATTAATTCTATTAGGCAAATCTGAAAGTTTTACACCTTCTACTTTTCCATAAAGTGCGTATATAATGCTATTTGCAATTGTCGTCTTTCCATTTCCATTTTTGCCTAAAGTTAAATAAAGTTCAGCTTCATCTTTGAATTCTATTTTTTGAATAGAATTACCATAACTTGCAAAATTCTTAAATTCAATACTATTGATTTTCATGTTCTATGTCGTAATTGTTGGTACAGTTATTGTAAATATTTGCTATTTTTTCTAGTATTTTTTTCTTGGTTTCCTTATCATATGAAGATGAATCTACATATTTTTCACATAGACCTAAAACGCTATAATTTTTTTGCATCTCATCTATTTCATCTAAATCATAAAGATCTTTATCAATAAAGTTCTCTTCTTGATAAATGTTGGGTTCTATTCTTCTTCCAATCTTCTGCACTTTATTAATAAGGTTAGAAAGAGAAGCGTTTGATGCAATACCTGAAGGAACATACAAATCTACAAAATTGTTTTTAATATGCTCTTTAAAAACACCTAGATTCATATCATATAACATCTTTATATTGTATCTTAAGAATTTAGGAGAAGAATCGTTTTCATAAAAAGTCTCTTTCATTGTTTCTAAATCTACAAGGTCAAATCCTTTAGAGTTATTCATATCAGATCTGGTCAATTGATAGGGTACTCCAACCATTAAAAGTTTATTCTTTTCTTGTCGGTAATGAATGTGTCCGCTATAGACTCTTGTATACTTATCATAAATATTGCTTTCGTTACCATGTATATTTTTGACTTTTGAATTTAAGTATATTCCTTTAACCTCAGAATGGCAAAATACAATTTCGCTAGATGGAAAATCAGCAAGAGTTTCTGCTTCATGTGCTGAATCTCTTCTCCATGGCATAAGTAATATTTTTCTTTGATAAACATCTCCCCATGTGTATTCTATAGGTTCTTTGTAAACTTGCACATTGGGAATCCATTTTAAACTATCAATAGACGATATGTCATTTGTCTTTTTAGCCCAAATATCATGGTTACCGCAGATAATGTGTGTTGGTAATATCTTGCCTAGTCTTTCGAATAAGTTTATTGCATAGTTAAGTACCTTTATGTTGATACTTTGTCTATTATCAAAAGTGTCTCCTACTTGAACTAAGACGTCTCCTGGTTTATATTCTTTCTCTAGTGTAGGTATAAACTCATTTTCAAAGAAGTCTTTTTGAATTTCTAACCATTCAAGGGAATTCGATCTTACTCCAAAATGAAGGTCACCTAATATCCATACCCTTTTAACGGGCATATTTAACATCTGCTCGTTAATCATCTAAAAAAGTTTGTTTATATTTTTCTTTGAAAGAATTCCAGTTTTATTATCTAACTCAGCTATTAAACCTTCTTTAAATATATTTGATAGTGAATTGTAAAATTTAGTTGGGTGAACATTAAAATATTCTGACATTTCAGAGAATATGTCTATTCTAGAATATTTTTCTAATAGTTCATCCATCATAAAACCATAAACTTCGTTAATATCCATCTTCTTTAATTTGATAGCATTTGAAAACTCATCTATCTCATTAAATTTTTTAAATCTAGAGTTATTAATAAGTCCATGTATATCTTTTTGTAGCATGTCTCGATAAATCACGTCTTCTTCATCTGCACCTCCTAGACTAGGGTCTAAATTAAAAGATATTTTTCCACCAAATTCTCCTTCCGGTGAATCAAAATTATTATCGAATATTTTGTCTGTCTTCTTTCTCATATCGCGTGAATGTTACTTGTTGTTATTTCGTCTGTTTCGTTTAATCTTAGATAGTTCCAATTGATGTCAAGTTTACACTTAGTTCCTTTACCTTCACCGTCTCTTATTTTTAATATTTTTAATCTATATTCATTATTTGCTCTCATGATATCATCTTGGATAATTCCTAACATAACATCTGCAGTATGTGAAAGACCTGCTGATTCAGCAATATCGTTCATTGTAATGTCTGTTGAATTATAACCATTTCTTGTTATTTGAGTAGCTGTGATTATTAACCAATTGTTTCTTACACCCATTGCTCTAAGGTCTTCTGCAATTTGCTTAATTTTCATATAAGTGTTCTCGCTGTTAGGGTTTCTGTAGTTTGCTAATATATTTATATAGTCAATAACTACTGCACCTAATTTGATTCCTTTCTCTTCTTCGATTTGAGCAAGATGTGCTTCAATATCTAAGACGGTTGCCTGTGAGGTAGGCATTTGTTTAATAAACAAACTACCAGGAGGTGTAAAACCATTTCCTACAGTTTCTAATTTTCTTTTTACATAGTCTTTATTTTTAGACTTTTCAGTATATTCGCCGATTGGAATGCTTAAAAGATTTGAACCTATTCTCTTTACAAATTTATGTGCTGCCATTTCCGCTGTAATTACTGCAGTATTTGTACCTGCTTTAACGAATTCAGCAGCATCATTTGCTAAATATATTGATTTACCTATGTTTTGCTCTCCAGCATACACTACTAAGTTACCACCTTTATCATAACCACCTTCTAAAACTCTATCTAAAAAGTTATATCCCGAACTTATTTTTTCGGTGCTTTTTTGGTCATGAGATTCAGCATCAAAAAAATCAAGACCAATATCACTGTTAAAAGTAAGATTATTTCTTTCATTAATTAATGTCTTTACTTTAGAAATAATATGGTCTGTATTTTCTGGAGTTACTGAAGTTGTTTTTACAAATTCAATAGTATCATTTAAAGTTGTGTCAAAATTTCTCCATTTTATCCAAGACTCTGCTGTAGATAATAACCATTCTTCATCGTACTGATCTAAATCTACCTCGAAAAGAATATTGATAATGTTGTCACTAATTCTATCTTTAGCACCTGATGCATTTTCTACTAATAATTTAAGTTGCTCTTTCTTTGGAGTTTCATTAAATTTATTATAGAATTTTAAGGAAAGTGTTGACAATATATCTATTTCTTCTGAAGAATAAAAACCTGACTTTATTGTAGTAAGGTATTTTGTTCTTTCTAAAGAAAGTCTAAAGAATATTTTTTCGTAATCTTGACTGAAATTCATTATCCAAATGGGTTTTTAAGTATTTTAAATGATTCTTTACCTGGTGTTTTATTGATAGTTCTTATCCAGCCATCATCTATTAACTGTTGTAGAGAATTATCTATTTTTGTTTCATCTGTACCTTCCTTTATTAGGTATCTGATAACAGCATGTTTAGTGAAGTTCCATTTGTTTTCTTGACCAACATGCGTTTTGATTTTTTCATAAAGTATATCAAAGCCATCAGGATACTCTGGAAGAGATTCATGAACGCCTAAGATATACTTTATGGGAAGTTTATCCTCGTCTATTTTTAAAATCATTCTGCTGTCTCTTCTAAGATTTCGTCAACATCAACATCCTGTACCATATCACTATAGTTAAATATTGGCTGAATATGCTCATTGATTTTTTCTAAAACTTCTTTTGTAAAAACCTTTTCAGTAAAAAAGTCAGCATTTGAAACTGTAGTGTCTAAGTGATCACATATCCAAGTTCTAGCTGTTTCTTTTGGTACTTTTTCACCATTTACAATAGTTCCTCTTGCTACACCACAAATATCCCATGTAGCATATTGCTCTAAACCTACATATCTATTCATTCCTTTTGTGAAATGTAAGTGAAATTTGATAGGGGTTGGTTTTGCAAATCTGTTTTTATTTGGCTTTGCTGTAACAATAATTCCTGTTTTTTCAGCACCTTCTTTTAATTGTGCTTTATTTAAGAATAAAACGATAGAAGCTGCATATTCCGGGCCAGTTCCACCACCTGCAATTTGCTGAGCAATAAAACCTTGCGACATATATGTGTGGTTTGTAAATAAGAAAGGGATTTTCAAATCTGCCAATGGAGTCATTATAATTCTAAAAATTGATTTAAGAATTTTTGCTCTAGTCATATCTGCTTTTTCACTTCCGCTGACGGCATCGTTAATTTCTTTTTGAGTTGCCAGGTTACCAGCACTATCAAGAATAATCATCAATTTTGGAACTTCTCCGCCTGCTGCTTTGACTTCTTGCATCTTTGTAGTAATTGTAGTTACTGAATGTCTAAATGCCTGAACTGTATTAACCGGTTGGTAATTGACTTTACTTACGTCAATTCCAAACTTTTTCATTAATTGTCTATCAACTGCTGCTTCGGAATCATAGAAGACGACACTGTAACCCATGTCTATTGCTCTTTTGATACTATTTAAAATAAGGAATGTTTTACCGGTACCTGAAGGTCCAGCTAGTGCACATGTTCGGCTGTTTGGCCATCCACCAAAAAGTGAACCACTTACACATGCATTAAGGTGATAATTTCCTGTATCAATGTATTCTGTAACTTCACTAAAATCACTTTCTGACATTATAGACCCAAGTGGGTTTATATTTGCTAATTCTGTGTTTAAGTCATTAAAACTAAATTCTTTCTTTTTTGCCATTTTATTTTTGTTTTTTTTCTGATTTTCTAAGTTTTTCTAATTCTTTTAAAACTTCATTGGACCTTTTAGTTAACTTGTCCATGATTGTTTTAATTTCATCAAACTCCATATGTAGTTTAAGGTACTGATCTACCTTTCCTCTTTCTTCTTCGTTTAAATCTTCTAACATTTTATTTTTATTTTTTAGAATAAAGCTGATGCGTAAATTAGATTAGTATCTAATTCTTGCAGGCCTGTTGCTCTTAATACTCTGTTTATAGGGTCAATCATGCATTTTTCAAATTGAGTATCATAGTCTATTTCTGGAGCTATTTCATAAGGATGGTCTCCTGGTAGATAGGCAAATGTATCACATATTGGATGCTTAGTATTATAGATTCTAAGCTTTTCACCATTTGCTATCATTTTATATTTGTTTTTGTATTTTGGGTTGTTATTCATTAAATAGTTATAAAACCCAGCAGCCTTCACATTTGGAGGGCATTTAAGACCTATTTGAAATTCTTTATGGTCGTCTATTATATACTTATGTATGTTATTTGTTTTTCTGTTGAAGCAAATATCATCTAAATCTACTAGTTTAAATTCTTTTTTGCATTCTTTCATGAATGATACAATTTCCTGCAATTCATTAGGACCTGGTGTTACACCTTTACTAAAAAGCAAAGTCAATGCTTCTGTTAATTTCTTTCTAGAAAATAATGGAGTAGAACTTTGAATTGTATCGTATCCTACGGTTTTTACTTTTTTGAGAGAAGGATGTCTTTCTTCAACTGGAAGTTTATCATCCCATGAGATATCTTGTATGTATTTTTTCTTAGTCATAAAGATACCAGAATATGCGACAGATTCTAACTCAAACATTAAGAAGTTATCAGTGTTTCTTTCTTTGGCATACTTTTCCATTGCCATCGAAATGTAGTCTTTAATTCTAAGATTGTATACTTCTAACGTGAATGTTGTCACGTCTAGTTTTTTAGATTCATCTAACCATTCAATGGATTCATACATTTCACCGAACTGAACATAATTACTATCAGTGTCAATATAAATTACAGAAGGTTTTAAAAGTTTATTTTTTACTTTTATGCCTAATCTTTCGTGTAATTTTAAATCCTTATGCCAAAACTCCGTAAAGTATTTGTTTAGAATACTTTCGGAGTAAAGGATTGCATCTTGACCTTGAAGTGTAATTGATTCAGCCATTTGAATATCGAAGAAATGAAACCACTTGTTGCCAAATGCACCATAAATACTGTTAAGTGATAATTTAACAGCCTGCTCGAATGCAGTGTATTTATTAGCAAGTACAGTATATTTTTTCTGTAACTGTTCTAACTCTTCGACAGACATTCTGTCATAATCTACCTCCTCAATTACTTCTTCCATTTAGGCGGTTTTACATGTTGAAATTGTTAAAAGAGTTTCTGACTCAGTCGAATCAAATACAACTTTATTGTTTGATACATGTACATTATATTCTTCTTTATCTAGAAGTGCTAAGTATTTTTTGTAAAGAGTTGCAGTACCATCTCCAGTTGCGCTTTGGCTAATTACAACATTAAACGTTTTACCTTTAACTTGTACTCCAGCTCCATTTGAGTTAATATCAAATGTTTCTTCTTTCTCTAAATTAAACAAAGATTTCAATCTGTTGATTGAGTGATTGTCAATTGGGAATTGGAAGTCCATTTGACTTCTTTCAAAGATACCTTCGATTTGCTCAGTAGTTAAATCTTGGTAACCAAGAGAAGGCTCTGAACATGCTAGTGTAATTTCTAATTCATCATTAAAGATTTTAAATGTAGAAGCTACGAAGTCTTGCTCGTTTTGAATAAATTCAATTTCACAACGGATAGAGTCATGTTCGAATTGTTTAAATGCATCGATGATTCTATTTGCATCAAAGAATGCTATTTTATATTCTTTAGAAGTATCTTCTAATACAGCTCCTCCGAATAAAGTGTCTACTGATACTGAATGATGTTTTACAGCATCTCTTTGTGGTAAATAACATGTTGAAATAACTTGATTATCTTTTATCTTAAAATAGATAAAAGAGTCGATTAATTTTAATCGATTAATAAAGCTAATAAAAGCATGTTGGTCAATTTTTGCAATTTCTAATTTCATTTTGATATAATTTTTATTTGTTAATTATATCATAAATTAGTATTTTGTTTCAAAAATATTATGCTTCTTTAGGTTCTTCTTTAGGTTCTTCTTTAGGTTCTTCGTCTCCCTGTACTTCTGAAAGAATTGTTTCTATAATTGCGATATACGCCAGATATTTTGCTACAGTGGCAGCTACGCTTATAATAGTACCCACTGCTGGAATTCCATGAAGTGCAAACTTTAATAGCTTTTTACCTACTCCTTTAACTTCCATTTCTACCAGTATTCCAATAATGGTTGCTAATGCAATAAATTTATAAGGTCCTGGTGCACCAGCAACATCTGTTGCCCAACTTGAGAATTTTTCTAGTCCAGAGCCAACTATATCTTTTGTTTTATTTTTAACAGCATATAACTGTTTAAATGGGGGATATTCATTAAGTTTTGCTGCTATTTTAGATATGAAAGGAAGTTTAGCTCCACCTCCACCTTCATTAATGATTTCATTAAGGTCTATTTCTCCAGATCTAATAGAATTTGCAATTCCTTCTGTAATGATTAATTCAAAAACAAGAGGATTAAAACTTTCCTTTGCTTCTCCTCCATCTGCTGTTTTTGCTGCCTTATTCATAGCACCTGCTGCTTCTTTCGAAAAACCACCAGTAACCCATTTTGCGGTTGCTACTAGCATTGATTTTGCATTTTTAAGGTCTTCTGATAATTTTTTAGGGTCTTTTATTTCTCCTATTGCCTTACTTACCTTTTCTTTTCCTTTTGCAATTGCTTTCTGTGCAATTGCCTTTCCAGAATCAAATGCTTTTTTAACTGCATCTTGTATTTGTTTTATAACAGTTTTAATGACTTTGGATACATCTCCTCCAAATTTAATTATCTTTTCCTGTGCACCTGAAAGAGCATCTTTACCTTTTTGCTTTATAGTTTCTTTTGCTTTTTGTAATTTTTCTTTAGCGATTTTAAATAAATTTTCATTTAATTCTTCTTCTGTAAAGTTAGAAAACGTTTCTAAAGTAAAGTTATCAAAAATACCAAGTTCTACCATATCTATTGCTTCAGAAAGAATTGGCTGAACTTCTTCAAGTCTTTCAAAAACAGCAACTGCTAAATTTCTTCTAGCAGTAATTAAATCTTTTTCTAATAAAAATTCGTTGTATTGTAAAATCATTATTCCTACTTATTTTAATTATATATCTATAAAAAAGGGAAGCGTAGCGATACTCTTCCCTTTTGTTCCGTAACTAAACGGTCCTAATGGCGACTCCAAAGAGTCGCATATTTTATCCGTCACAACTTAGACAAGCTTCATCAGTTGCTGATGCTGCAATATCTCCTCTTAATACTGATTCGGTTCTCATATAATAAAGAGTCTTAATTCCCTGCTTATATGCTTCTAAATGTACTTTATTAATAAATTTAGGTGTTGCTGTATTTGGAAATGCCAAATTAAGACTAACTGCCTGATCGATATATTGCTGTCTAACCCCTGCCTGTCTTACTAATTCCAATTGATTAATTTCTTTAAAGGTTTTAAATACTTCCTTAGGTGAGACGAACATGTCTCTTTGAATGTTATCTGATAAAGAATTATATTGATTTAATGTCAATACTTCAAAATCTTCAGAATCTGCATGAGCACCTGATGTCATCATATAATTATCTAATACATCAATGTCTTGAATACTCCCATGGTCTTCTAGAATTTTAGACCAAACTTGAGAATTATCATGTCCTATTTTTTGTAGGAATTTAACTAAAGACTGATTTTTTCTAATAAAAGTTCCCTTTGATGTTTGTTCTGTAAATACGTTAGCTGCCCATGGTTCGATTCCTGGACTTACATTGCCGCTAAGTTTTGAATTAGTTACAGTTGGCGCTACAGCTCTTAAATGAGTGTTTCTCATTCCAGTTCCAGCGCACCAAAGAGGTTCTCCATATTCTTCTGCTAATTGTCTACTTGCTGTTTCGCTTTCAATTTGTATTTGACTAAATATCTTTCGGGTTTCAAATTGTGCCTGAAGACCTTCAAATGGAATTCCTCTTTCTTGTAAATATGTATGCCATCCAAGAACTCCTAATCCCAATGCTCTACCTTTCTCAGCAGAACGTATTGCATTTTCAAACCCTTGTCTAAATTTTGCTTTCTGTATAAATTCTTCTAAAACACCATCTAAAAACCAAGTTGCAGTTTGAATAACATCAGTATGTTTCCATTCATCATATTTTGCTAAATTCAAAGAACTTAAACAGCATACAAAACTGTGATTTTCATCAGTATGTAATGCGATTTCGCTACAAATGTTAGTCATATATACTTTAAGGCCGTTTTTGACATAAGCCTCTGGATTTGCTCTATTGATGTTTCCTTTATACATCATAAAAGGCTGACCTGTTGCTTTACGTTTTTTAACTACAGCAGCATATCTTTTTCTAGATTCTTTATCTCCAGCCTCTACTTTATCCATAAAGTCATCAGGAATTACAACACATTGTTGTATATTAAGACACTGTCTATTTATGTCTCCTTTTGGTTCTCTAATTTCTAACCAATCCCAAAAATCTTTATGTTCAATATCTATATTTACAGAAGCTGCTCCTCTTCTAACTGCACCTTGATTCGTAGCAAGAATTGTAGAATCGTATATTTTACAGAATGGAACTACTCCATCTGAAGTACCGTTATCTGTAATATCTGCACCTGCCGGTCTTATTTGATTTACTCCAATTCCTACTCCACCTCCATTTTTGGCAAGTAACATCATTTCTAAGTTCTTTTTACCAATGTCATGGATTGAATCTGCAACATCAATTCCAAAACACGAAATTGGAAGTCCTCTTTCTGTTCCAGTATTTGATAAAACAGGAGAGGCTAAATTTAACCAACCTTTCCAAATATAATCAAAAAACTTACTAGCCATTTCAGGTTTTTTAAGTCTTCGTGCAATTGTTGTGGATACTCTCCAATACGCGTCTTTAGGAGTTTCACCTTCTAATAAATATCCATTTGATATTGTCTTGACATAAATTTCAGTGTGACCCCATACAGGATAATCAACACCTCTTTCCCAACCCAGTTGAGAAACTATAATATCTGTTTTTGTTTGTCTAGATATTAATTCAGTTTTTTTATCCGGGGTTTCTTTTTTATAAGAGTTGTCTTGTTTTTGCATTTTTATTAAGTGTTATATTTTTATGTATTAAAATAAATCCTCTTCATCCCATACCTCATCTTCACCTGCTTTAGAATAAGCAGTTGGTCTTATCGCAAAAAAGTCAGCATGTTCTACGCCTCCTGTTAAATGATAAAACCAATCTAATTCTTTTGCACTAATTACATCAAATTCAAATACGGCTCCGTATCCGATTTCTGCTAATTTTTCATTTGCTCTTCTTTTGATAAAGTTTTTTAAATCATCTTTTTTAAGATTTTCTAAATCTCCTAATTCAAACATTTTATCAATAAAGTTTAGCTCCATTTCTACCATTAATTTAGCAGCTTCTATTACATGCTCTTTGTTTTCAGATCTTAAATCAGGGTATTCTTCACACATATGATTGAATAACCTACAACCCATTTTAGAGTGAAGAGACTCGTCTCTAACTGACCACTTCATTTGCTGTCCAATTCCTTTTAATAAGTTTCTCATTTGAAAACTGTATAAAACTGCAAATGAACTATAAAGTGATACTCCTTCTGCAAAAGCTGAAAAAATTGCTAAACTTCTGGCTACTTGATTTCTTGCAGCTGTATTTGTAGAGATATCTTCATGATTCCAATTAGCGTCAACGCTTGAAAGATGTTCAAACTTTTTAGCTATTGTAGGTTCATGTAGAAATGCAGCAAAATCATCCAGTCCTAAAGTTTCGTTTAAATAAGAATATGCAGTAGCATGAATAGTTTCCTGGCTACCAAATATCATTGCCATTTGTTTTATCTCATGTTTTGGAAACCAATGTGTGACCATTGTGGTCCAATAATCGCTTACGGCACATTCAGTCTGTGCAAATCCTAAAAGAATATTGCCAACTAAATTTCTTTCAGCGGCAGTTAAATTCTCTTTCCAGTCTTTAACATCACTCTGCATTGGAATCTCAGTATGTAACCAAAATGCTTGAGCCTGGGGTAACCAGCCTTCGTTATAATACTCTGGATATTCAAATGGTTTATATTCTATTCTTTCTTTAAATAAGTTCATATTTTTAAAATAATTTTAGTTAGTTTCTAAAAAAGACAATAGCGTATTAATAGCATAGATTGCCTTATTTGTCCAAAAAAAGGTCGATAGACCTTTGATTGACAGTTACATGTTTGATGGGTTATATATCACTCATCAACTTAATTATGGGTTCTTTTTTAAATTAATTTTTTTTTGAATATCTGCTGCTTTTTCAAAATATTCATAAGCTTTTCCTTTATATTCCTTTCTTTGACTATATAGGTCACTTTGTATTTGCTTCAATACAGAATCTTCATTTTTATAAACTACACCATTTTCACAAACAATTATGCTTTTATCTTTTCTACGTTCTACTACTTGTTCTTTTGGGATCTGTTCGATATATGAATCTGGTGAAATATTAAACTGCCGCATAATTGAAGGATATAGAGATGCAAAGTCAAACGCACTTACGCCTGAATAAAAACCTGAAATAGGTTCTTTAACAAATGCGCCTGCATATTTACCTTCTTTAACAACATCTTCTTTTCTTTCTGTTCCAATTCTTTTATTCTGTTCCATTAATTTTCTAGCCATTAGTGCTTCAGTCATTGCAACTGGACTTGCTGCTTTATATAATGGCATTTTTGTAATATTTGCTAATGTTAAAAGAACATCCATTGACTTTATTTTCTGGTCTATATAATATACCAAGATTGAATCGACTATATTATAGTACACATATTTTCTATAATCATTTTCGTAAAGTTCTTGTAAACCACCGTTGTATTTAATCTTTTTAAGACCTACAATCTGACCTGATACAAAATCAAGAGCATTAGATTCTCTAACTTTTACAGACTTATCATACTTATCATATAATTGCATGTAATCAAGAATTCCCATATGAAGAGGTCTACCATCTACCCTATCTACTTTACCAGTAACAGACATTTCACTAATATCAATCTGGAGCCTTTTGCATCTATTGACTATGTACTTCCAGTCATAATTAATAAAGTTCCAACCTGACATCATTGGGAACTTAGGCATAAATTTATGGATGAAATTGTATACCATATCATACTCATTATCGAACTTGTAATAAGATATCGACCAGTCAGAATCTAATGACCTGAAATAATTATTAGTATCTTCTTCAATGTCTTTCATATCAAGGTCTTTTATACCAAGTACAATTGCTTTCTTTTCTGGTGTAATAATAGAGAAGTTAAGTATTCTTGTTTTGGCATCTTCTGCTTTTGGAAAACCATCTACTATTTCAGTTTCAATATCTACAAAATAGGTTCTAGGGCTATTTGCTTCTAGAAGTTCTTCTTGGTCCTTTTTGGGCAAGCTTTCTATAAAATATACTAGACTAAATTTATTGAAACCTCTTTTTGAAGTAATCTTTTTGATAGGTCTGCCATCCCAATTTGTCAATTGGTTGTCTTTGTATCTGTCTTTTTCATGCGTTACCACCCAATTTTCAAATTTGTCTACTGGGTATCTTTTAAAGGCGACCTTACCTTCTTTATCATAGTAGCTGATAATTACTTCGTTTTCTTTTTGTTCAATATCTAATATCATATATTTAATTTTGCTTGCCCGGTTACATGGAGCTACCTACTAATATCCTCTTTTTTGACGATTTACGTTCTCTTCTGCTTTTGCAAAGTAATAATTATATGCTGTCTTTGCGTCGAGTCCAATAGAGGCTGCATAATTAATAAAGAAGTGTAGAATATCTACCCATTCCATATACAATTCTTTTTTATCGTCTTCAGTCATATCAGAAATCTTTAATTTGTCATATTTTGGGAAGTCTTTTTTCCAATATTTCCATACTGCATTTCCGGAACCATCTTTAATACCACCAAGAGCATCTGTCATTTCGTGAATTTCATCTACAACAGCATGTGTGTTGCAATGCCAAAATTCCATGATTTCTCTAATTGTCATATCTTCGAAGTTAAAACCATAAGTCTGCTCTTGCATTTTCTTTTGGTTTTCCATGATGTCTGCTAAGTGAGTTGTTGATTCTTCGTAAAAGTCTTTTACTTCTAAATCTTTACATTCGTTATCAATGTTTGCCATAATTTATTTTTATTTAATATTTATATAGGGTTCTAGTCATTTGTTTCCTTTACGGACTCCCATTTTCCATCAGTTGTTAATTTAAAACTACCAACATATTTTTGATTCCATTGAGAAGGTTCTATAATACTTAAAAAGTCTCCAGTATCTTTTGTGTAAAGATGGTATATTTCACCAGTAATTGGTTTAAAATTACAATCTGCGTCATAAACTCGTTTAGTATTTTCCCAATGATTAATTAGTTCAAAATACTCATTTTTGATTTCATTAAATTTTGCTTGAAAATATTTAGAAGCTTTTACGATTTCATGATTATCAAAAATAACTGGTGAAAAGGAAGGGGCGCTTGCTGTTGTAGGATATGCTTTTGTGTTAGCGTCATACTCTCCAGTTTCCTCATTAAATACTATATGATCTGGTTTTGGTGTTGAATTTTCCATCTATTTTTATAGATAAAAAAAGGGAACTGTTTAAGGTTCCCTTTTAATTAGTTTAATTTATTTTAAAAAGTATATGCAACGTCTGCTAATTCTATAATTCTTTTAAGGTTCTTAATACCAGTTGCCCATTTTCCGCCTTCATGGTCATGATAACCAAAATTATGATTCTCATGATTTGTTCTTTGTTCTGTAGTTAGAGTAATTTCACCCTCGAATGGAGGTCCAAACATTGGTTCTCTATGAAAATATAATGGTTTTTTGCCATCACATACTGCAATTATTGTATTTGCTGCGATTGTTTTAAAATTATCGTTTGTTGTATATGGGTTTTCTTTTTCTTCAGTTACAGCATATACTGCTAATTTTCCTCTTGCACTTTTTGGATCTGTCTGCTTACCTTTAGAAAGATCTTTGCCATATGTATTTTTAAGACCTTCTTTTAAAGCCCATAATTCAAATTTAACGCTTTCCTCTTGGTCTGAATTTGTAGCAGGTGTTCCTATCGTCATGTTACTAATGTTTTCATTAACAAACTGTTCGAATAATTTAGTATGTTTCATAATCTTTATTTTTTTATTATAGATAAAAAAGGGAACTGTTTAAGGTTCCCTAGTTTTTAATTTAGTTGTTCGTAATTATTCATTGTCGTAAGCCCAATCAGTCCACTCGTCCTGTAGCTTTGTAAAGTCTTTATGAGATTTCATTGTACCTTCCCATGCTCCTGCATTCATGTCAAATTGAACTCTACCGTCTTTATAAAAATAAACGTTAGCATCAAAGTTTTCATCTTCGTACTCTAACATGTCTCCGTCGTCATCTACAAATATTAAATTTCCGTCGTCTTCGATTTCTTTTTTAAGAGACCTAAGGTTAACTGCCTCTCCTATAAATTGGTTAAATGTTTCTAGTAATTTCATAATATATCTTTTCTTTTATATATCTAAAAAAGATTTTTGGTTTTTAAACATTGAACTCTTTTCTTAGAATTTAACCGGGTTTTTAGAGTTGGTACAGGAAAACCATAAGTTTCTGTATTCTTTTTGCTTTCTTTTATGGTAGTATATTGTGGGAACATTTTATTAAGTTCTATCATAGAATTTTTGTATCTTATTCCTCTATCTGGAGTATTACACCCTCCTTCCATCGCGTTTTGACTACATGAAATACTAGAGGTTTCTTTAACATTCCATTTTGTCAATACAAAAATATCATTTCCTTTGTCGAACCAATCTAAAAATAAATAGGTATCTTCACACAATCCCGAAGGCGGTCCATTTCTAAAAGAACAGTTTTCATAATCAAACGTATCTAAATTAAAGAAATAAACCCAATAACATACACTGTTTTCGGTATAAGGTAACCATCTAGAGTCTCTTACGAAATTTAGGTTTCTCATCGAGCCAAATGGATATTTGTCTAAAAGATTTTCTGCATATTCTAAAAACTCTAAAAATTCTTGAGCATTTTCTACTTTATCTCCTCTTCTTATAAAATCTCCGTTTTCTGGTTTTTTAATATGAGAATGTTTTTCTGTGTGATGGAAAACGTTGTCATCATCAATTACTAATATTTTTCCGGAGAATTGTTCATTTATTCTCTGTCTTGTTTCTACAATACCGTTAATTTCCTTTCCTAAATTGTGAATTTTTACACCAGGATGGGCTTCAACGTACTCGTCATACTCTTCATCTCTGACTGCTATATAAACATATTCAGAAACTATTTCTTCAGGAAGATTGTCTATCGATGGGTTTAACCCTGGCCTTTTATATGATGGAATTATTATTTTCAAAATAGTGTTTGTTGTTGAAAGTTATTATTAAAAAAAGATTCCATCAAGGCTCCATCTGCTCGGGCAACTTTTCTTCTATTAATCAAGTGTGGGTTATTTCTAAGTCTATGATATACTCCATATTGGCATAGACCAACTTCACATCCATAAACTTTTAAATCATTCTGCTCTTCGGCAAGAACTCTGTTTCCATTGACAACAACATTATGCGTTGATGGATGAAGATAGATTTCACCAATAAGGTCTTTATAGTTTTCTCTAAACCAAATTACCCTATCTCCATAAGGAATTTTACAGCCTTCACCGAACATAATATCTAATGTAAGTCTAGCACCAGGACCTGGTACACAAAACCTTTCATCATGATTTATATCAATTGCAGGGTTTACAGAGTTAGACGTTGAGCAGTGATAACCGTAGTACTGTCCTACACCTTCAATGTCTGTGATAATATCATACATCTCCTTAAGAGACTTTACACCAGCCATTCTCCCTGTTATTCCTCTAGTTATAAAGCTTGCTACCCATAATAAAATATTTATTTTATGTGCATCTCGTTCTTGATTTCTAGATTCAGCAACATAAGTATTTGCTGCTCCAAATAAACTTGTTCTTAATTCCGTAGTTCCATAAACGGGAAGGCCTAATTCTACAGCATGTTCTAAATTCTTTCTAATGGTATTCTCGTAATCTTTATCAACCACTAGCCTTTTAAAATCTACTAATGCTTTTTTAGGGTCTCTTTCTCTAGTTAAAATCTGATGAATACCTCTACCTCCATAAAAGTGAGAGATTATGGTATTGCATATAATGTTATCAATATCCATTCCTGAATATACTATGTTCTCCATAATATATCTCATCCTATCATCTAAAGTAAGTTGAGGATGGAAGTATTCTACAGTTTCCCCTAAAGCGGCATTTCCGCCGCTGTCATAGGTTTCGTTTATACCAAGCTGCCATAAGGCTCTCTCGTTTACTTTATTAAAAAAGTAGCCAACATCTTTGACTACTTCCATATTAACTTGGTCTATCATATATTTTTATTTTTTAAACCAGCAATCGTATCCAGCAACTGTTTTAAAAACAATTACAGGTTCCGTGCTGTATGTATTATAATGGTCTTTTAGTAATTGTAAAGAGGGTTCCATTAATTCTTTCATGGCACCTGCATGTAATTCTATAAAAAGAAATTCTGGAGAATACTCTAGAACCTGCTCTAAAATACTATACTCTGCACCTTCAATGTCTATTTTAACAATATCTGGTCGGTATGTTTCTAATAATTTGGTTATATTTATATTTTTAACTGTAACCTGGTTTGGGTTACCCCATCCGCTTCCTCTTCTCTTAATTAAAGAACTTGAACAATGTGCTTTTTTACTGGTGTCTGCTATATAAAAAGATAGTTCTTCATCGTCTGTTCCAGAAACAGCAGCATCAATTAATTTAAAATGCAATTCATCATAAAAAGATGTCTGCATTTTTTGAACATTTCTAGGGTTACATTCTACAGCAAACGCCATATATGCTCCTTGGTCTATTGCTATTCTAGAAAAACCTCCAACATTTGCTCCTAAATCTAAACAAACCTTGTCGGTATAATCTACCTCCGGAATTAAGTAATTTTTTAGGCAATCTACTATCATGTCTTTATCGACATCTAGGTCTGCATTTAGCTTTTCTAAATATTCTTTCTTTAAACTTCTTTGTTGTGTTGTTAATGCCATAATTTTATTTTTCTACTAAGGTTGATTTGATGTGAACTACATCTAATTTTGGGTGAGATGCTTTAATAAGTTTAAGTTGAACTGGGTCGTCTTCGAAAAATCTAACAATTTCATATCCATCGTTTTTTAACTTTTCTAAAGTTTTTGCCTTATGAGTTCCAGAGAATCTTCTTGCTTTAAGTGTATGATTTCCACGCTCTTTTAAAGTCATTGGATTAAAGTATATAGGATTCGTGATTCCACGTTCTTTTAATACTTCCATAACTTCATCTTTTTCGTCTATACACCTACCAGTAATAATAAAATCTTGTGAACTTCGAGGAGTTATTCCGATTGAAATAACTCCGTCAAAATCATAAGCATATTTTACTATGTGTTTATTTGCGTAATACTCATCTTCAATTTTAATATCTGTGTTAGACACTCCTTGAAGTAATTTTCTTAGAAATTTAAAACTCATTTTATACATTTTTAGTTTTTAGAAACTTTTTGCTTTTCAGCTCTTATTTGAGATACTTTATTTGCAACAACCTGCTTTTTAGTGGTTGGTGTTAATTTTCTGTTTGCTAAAGCTTCGCATTCTTGAACAGCATCTGCAAACATCATTTGCTTTGGTGGAGTTTTTTGAGTAAACGCCGATGGACCTCTTAAGGCTCCAACAATTCCCATTTCTCTTGCAACTCTTACATATCTTAAAGCGTCTATTACGACTCCTGCTGAGTTTGGACTGTCTTGAACAGATAGCTGAGCATCAAATAAAACTGGTGCTCCTCCAAATCCTTCAAGTTCTAATCTAAAGTTAGCAACTTTATTATCACCATAATACGCGATATATTCAGAAGGACCTGCATGTAAGAAACTATCTTCTGTTGAGATTCCTCTGATCTCGTTCTGTGCTCTAATAACATTCTCTTTTGAGATTTTCTTAGACTGCAATCTTCCTTTGTCTTCCATATTCAAGAAGTCAGTGTTACCACCAACATTTCTTTGAATGTGGGCCTTAACATCATGACCTCTTTCAAATGCAAGTTCTTGTAACATTTGCGATAGAATAGATGCACCAAATTGGCTTCTCATATCATCTCCAACGATTGGAATTCCAGCATCAATAAATCTCTTTTCCCATGTTGGGTTAGAAGCAATAAATACAGGAATACAGTTTACAAAACTTACTCCAGTTGCTAAACAAACTTCTGCCCAAAACTCTGTTGCTTTTTGAGAACCTACAGGAAGATAGTTGATTAATACTTCAACTTTGTGTTTATTTACATAGTTGATGATTGTTTCTTTCCATTCTTGTTCTTTTGATTTTGTCCAAGAAGTTCTGTTCATTTCGGAACTGTTTCTTAATTTTTCAGAAACTAAGAATCTGTCTTTTTCTGGGTAAGAATCCATAAGAAGTGCATATCCATCAATTACTGGTGCTTCATATACTGGTGCTTTTGAATTAATTTTATCAACAATATCATATGCACTATTTGGTCTCTGCTTTAAAGCTTCTCCAAGAGGTGTATTTACTTTTCTTTCATCAATATCAAAACCACATACAAATTCAATATTTTCAGCTTTATAACCTCCAATATCTTCTCGCATCATACCATTTGCTGAAGTTTGTTTTTCAGAGTAGTATTGTACTCCTTCTACTAGGGACTTGGCGCAATTTCCTACACCAATAATACCAACTTTAATTTTGTTACTTTTGCTCATAATTTATTTTTATTATTTATATTTTATACAAACTTTTTTTATTTTGTTTCAAAATAAACTAAAAATCTTTTGCGTTAATTCACCATTTTCTTTACCTGTATCTAAATCGTAATGATAATACTGTCTTGAAAGATGAACGCTTCCAGGTTTTTCCATATATTTGTCTGCGAATTCTTTTGGGTGTGTTGTATACCAGTGTTTTGGCCATTCTTTAAATTCAAAGCCCTTTTCTTCACAAAGTCTTCTAGCAACTTGATTAAATGCTATCATGATTTCAGTTCTTGCTTTTTGAGTTCCAATAAATGGAGTTCCTTTATGCCATCCTGTTTTTGGTATTCTTCTCTCTTCATATTCGATTGGCAGTAAAGCTACCACTGTAATTTTTGGAATATTCAAAGTTTCAAGGTGTTTGATATAATCTTCAGCGAGGGTTATTGCTGAAAACATTGAGTCTTTTTGTCTACCAAGATGGTGTCTTACATCTATATTTCCAAAATATGAAATAAGATGCTTTGTCCCTTTTGGAATATAATTTTGCATTCCTTCTTTAAGAACTCCAAAAAGAGTTTTACCATCATTTCTAGAGATGTTTGCCCCAGGTTTATATACTGAAACTGAATGACTATCACCCAATACAAAAGTATCAGATTTTAATTCGGATCTAAGATCTAAAGTTGCAGTATTTGCACAAATTTCTGAAAGTCTTTTAGTGTCAAGTTCTGACCACATTTGAGAACAAGACTTCATTCTGCTTTCTGCAAATTTACCAATATCTGGCATTTCTCTATTAATACAATATACAGGACCTTTAAAATCTATTAGTCTTTGCATTCTTATTGCTGTATCGTCTTGTGCTCCTCCAAAAAGGTTATATGTTCCTTGAAATTCCATTGGAAGCGCAACTAGCCATGCATCATACTTGCTAATGTCGTCGTTTTTTGTTAATACCTCACATTCTAAACCAAGGTAATTCAACTGATTTTTTAACAAGTACGACCACGCTGATTTATGTGAAGCTTTTTTATTGCTAAATGTAGTTACAGCGTCGTCAATGCCAATCTTTTTCCCTTTAAGGGACTCTACTATATTATTTACTGGTATTTTCATCTTTTTCGTTTATGTAATTATCTAATGCTCCAATATATGCAACTGCATCTAATAAATTATCTCTTTTATGATTATAACTTTCTCTAGAGAACTTAAGTGCAATAAGTGCCATATACATTTCTTTACCGGTTACTTCTAAACCTGTCATTCCGTTGAAAATAGAAGCGGCTCTATCCATGCCTTCTGAAAAAGGACCATACTGTCTTTCTTTTTCTTCACTTCTATTATTAATGATTTCTTCTGCTTCTTTTAAAATACTTTTCATGTTTCTTATATGAGGTTTTTTAGAAAAGTTTAAATTGGTTTTATCTTGTTATTATGCCAATATGACTTGCCATAACTTACTAAAACTTCTTCGCCTTCTTTAATATCTCGAAGGGCTATGAATTTAAAAAACACATCTTCATGGTAATGTCTTTGAATATTAGGCTCAAACGAATGATTATATAAACTGCCACATCCAAGAGCCAGGACTCTTCTCATTGTTCTAGCGTCTAACCATGCATAGTCTTTAAATAAATGTCCATGTCCTATAGGAAGAACTTTACATATTTCTACAACTTCATCTTTTTTAATAAGTTCAGTTGCAAAACAACCATGTCCTCCTCTAGAAGACTCTTTTATTTCTATTTTTGTAGGTGGCTTAAAGGGTTTCATCTCTTTTGTCTTAATAATTCTGCTTTAGTAGTTGTTTTTCCACATAACCTACATCTAACTTTGGCATTAGCTTGGTCATAATTTTCTTCTAGGTATTCCCACAAGTGAGTATGATTTTTATACCAGAAGCGGTACATCCAGTCTACTATTTTTCTTTTAATCATCTTTGTTTTTTGTTTATAAAAACCAATTGCATAAGAATGCTGATACCATTATCCATACGATTCCAATATCTAAAAAAAATCCTTCATCTTCATCTAGTGAAAACTTAAATCTAAATGGGTTTGCTAATAATGCTTTAATAAATTTACTCATCTTCTTTGTTTTGGTTTAGTTTAACATAGTCAGTAATACCAAATATGGTTTTACATCTTTTATAATAATCTAACATTTCTTGTGTTATTTCTATTTCATCACCATTAGACAACACTTTATCACCAACCTTTATTTCTTCTTTCATCTTTGTTTTGGTTTAATATCTTCTACCCTTGAATGCTCCTATTAACTTCTGCCACCATTTCAATTTAGGAGTAGGATGTTGGATGTCTAAATCGGTTCTGTCTTTATACGCCTCAACTAATTTAGAGTATTCCTTTTTTAATTTCTCTTTATCATATATTCTTCCGTTACCCATCTTCTTTGTTTTGGTTTAATATTCATATTTAGGGGTATAATCTCTATATTTTTCCCTTAACACTTCATATGAAGTATCCCATCCATCTTCCCTAATGATTCGAGGATGTAAAATTGGTGGATGTGATGTTTTTACTTTATCCTCAATCCACATTAATCTTTTCATTAGTAACTCGTTTTCATATTCGAGTAACTTGATTCTTTCCTTTAATTCTTTATTAAATATCATCTTTGTTTTGGTTTAATTCTTTAATCGCTTTATCTATTCTATCACTAAAGATAGTCTCCCGGATAGTTTCTGTTATTGATTGCATATGACCAGATGTATCGTCTTTTAATGATTCTAATAATTCTATAACTTCTTCTTTACTCATCTTTGTTTTGGTTTAGTGTTTCTAATACTTTCAATTAGTTGAAGCAAATCCTGGGGTGGTTCAGTGAACCAAAGGCATATTGTGCCTTTAAGTGTACCATAGTTTGAATTTATTGCTTTTTGCTTTATTCCTAACTCAATTTGTATTTCGATTTGCTTTAATTGTTTTTCTATTTCACCCATCTTCTTTGTTTTGTTTTAGTGTGGTATATTTCTGTGTTGTAAAACATTAAAACGATTTTACAACAATG
>ERZ887851.1202-NODE-1202-length-23101-cov-10.992363_pt1 | contig 23101 bp, 18 predicted proteins | sample MGYA00521100_ERZ887851 | MGnify/ENA primary metagenome ERZ887851 (study PRJEB32303, sample SAMEA104408602) | aquatic metagenome | biome: Brackish water; feature: Pelagic; material: water | place: Baltic Sea | collected 2014-06-06T16:11:00 | depth 11,444 m ... | reverse complement strand
GGTGTAGTTTATTGCGCTTCTCATGTGGGAGAGGTAGCTGGTTGAGAAAGCGTTTAAAGGCAACGGTTGCCAGGGGCTCGGAAACGTTTGCCCGGGGTTTGGCATCTGGGGCCAAGCTCTCACTGGGTAAGCTTTCGTTGCAAAGGCGCCGCAAAAAATTAAGTGGCAGTTGATTATTTTCGCAGAGGTCTTCATAGGCGTGAGCATTTACAGGGAAGAAACTGGCCCAAGCCTGCAGCTGCAGCTCATAGTCCCAAGAGTGACAGTAAGAGGCAAGATAGGATTGAATATCTTTTGTGTAATGAGTGGCTTGGATGAATTCACTATAACCGCTTTGAATATATGCCCCACGTTCGCGCAGTACGGCTGTAATTTGCACATCTGCGTCTCCAAAAAGAAGGCGTATCTTGGCAACATTTGATTGCTTTCGCTTCCATAGTTCTTCCGGAGAGTATAGATCTGGAACGGCGGCAAAGCCAATGCGCCAGAAGGCTTCGGAACTGATAATGGTGTGATTGTATTGTTGGGAATTTCGTATTATGGATCGAGCAATTGCCTTTAGTTCGTCTCCGGAATAGGGCTTGGGCCCGGCATTGTTGTTGAGTGCAATTGCAATGTTCCGATGGGGAATTCTTTCGCCCCTGCCTGGCAAGAGCTCGGCTTCATTGGGATACCAAATTCCTTGTTGCTTAAGGGCAGTTCGGTTGCGTCGTAGTTGCCTCTGAATGGCAGTAGTGCCAGTTTTATGAGTACCAATATGGAGATGTATGGGCATGGTCGAGCCGGGCTCAGGTTGTTAGTTCTTGGAGTGTTTGGAGTACGGTTTCGAGCTTGAAGTTGTTGGATCGTTGGAAGGTAGCGGTTGCATCGTCGATGATGAAATCTTGCACATCTTGGTTACAGTCCACATAGGCATCGCCACCACCCGTAGCACGATCGATGTTTACCCAAGTGCTGCTTAGGCTGCGGGCCCCAGCGATTAACATCACCTGTTGAGCGCGTTGCTCTCCTGGCACAAACATCTTCAGGCTCATTGAGGCCTGGGGAAAGCCGGCGATAATTTCATAGTGTCGATACAGGCTCAGCTTCTGCTCGAAATCCAGTTCCTCCGGGCAGATCACATCCACATGGGGAAGCTGGTCTAGCTGGGCCACCAGCTCAGCTTCTTGGGAGTAGTGGGTGCTTCCGGTACTCAGCTTGTGGCGCGAAAGATAGGCCAGTCGCCGCTGTGGCCTGCTGATCGTTTCAAGGCGGTCCCGCAGCCTGGGCTTTAGTGCGGCTTTGCAAGCAGGCCGTAAATCCTTGCTTGCAAAGCCGCGGTCGCAGTAGAGCGCCGAGCTTGATATGAGGCGGCCTGCCTTGAGCGGTCGGCGGATTAGCTTCACACGATTGCGAAGTCCCAGCTGTTTAAACCATTCCTGAACCAGGGCAAGTTTCAGTGTGGAGCGGGGATGTCGATGGGGTGTGGCATCGTGAAACCAGATCGGCAGGTCATTGTCGCGGTACTCGCGCAGCAACTGGTAAGCCCGGGCCGAGTCCAGGATCAAGTGGCCGATATGATCGTAAAGTGTGCCCCCGTAGAGCACTAACTCGTGCTCGCGTATCCGTTCCTGTTTATAGGGATTTAGTTCAAGGCGGGCTGCAGGATGGCAGCAATGTCTTTTGCCGCGCATGTCACTGAGTTCACGCACATGGTTACCCGCAGAGTCAAATACGCCGAAACCATGGCGCCTCCACCATAAGGTCTGACTACTGCGGCGGCGTGGAGGTAGCAGGGTGGCCTGCTGCCATTGCTGAAGAGGCTGGGCATCTCGAACCTCGAGCTCCCCCCAGAGACTTGGATGGTCGTTTGGAATTGAGGCCAGATTTTGCATATCAGCGCCCTGCCAGCTCCCGCATTGTGTCGATCACCAATCCCGTATTGAAGCGGTTGTGTCGTTGAAAAGCCTTGGACTCGGGATATTCAGCCAGTTCTTGGGTAAGACTGCAATCAACTACCTTATCCCCGAAGCCGAAGGCTTTATCGAGATTCACCCAGTTGCTGTTTAGGCTTTGTGGGCCGGCTACAAACAGCACCTGTTCTGCCAGCTCTGATTGCTTTCGGAAGGGTGCAAAATACTTAAGAAGTAGAGCCGCCTGGGCGAATCCTGCTATTAGCTGATAGCGTCGATAGAGGCTTAGTTTGGATTCGATTGTAAGTTGTTCTGGGCAAATTATGTCGATATTGCTAATCTTTTTTAAGGCATCCACTACTTCCTGTTCGCCTTCGAAGTAGGTGGTACCGCTGCAGAGTTGGTGCCTCGACAGATAGGCGATCCGTGGACTGTCCGGTTGCAAGCTCAGAAGTTTGCGCCGTAGTTTCGGCGCCAGGGCTTGTCGTGCTGCCAGGGGGAAATCAGTAGATACAAATCGTCGGTCGCGATAGAGTACTTCTGATGAAATCAGGTGCTCGCATTGCAGGGTGCGGCGAACAACCTGGACGCGCTTGATGATTCCCAAACATTCAAACCAGTCGTTCACTAGGGGATGGGTGATGCTTTCGCCCTCTCCCAGCGATGGATAGTGAAACCAGATCGGCTCTCGACTCTTGCGGAAGAGAGGTAGCAGTTGGTACAGCCGGCTCAGATCCAGTAGTAGGTGACCGAAATGTTCAAATACGGTGCCGCCGTAGAGCACGAGTCCGCGTTGTTTGCCACCTTTTAGTGGCTGGCTGGGTAGGTCCGCTGGGAGCTGATATATCGGGCGATATCCCCGCAGGTCATTGAGGGCTTTGATCGTCCTGCCTTCTGCGTCAAGGCCGCCCTGCTTGCGGGTGGTCCACCAAGGATCAGCTCGCCCTGTTCGGCGGGTAGGAAGCAACCTGGCTTTGCGTTCGATCACTAGTGAGGCTGCCGGCGTTAAGGCAATGTCGCCCCAGAGGCACGGATGATCGGCAGAGAGGGAGCCCAGGGGGGAGGGCTTTATCAAAGGTGATGTAGATCCTTGAATGCAAGAACTTTACTCAAGGGGTAGCAGTTCAATTCCCAGGTTGGCTGCGAATGAGCGCAAGCTCTTCGAGCGCTCCGTTAACTGGGCCGCTAAAGCGAGCTCCATATCCCGTTGTCGGGGCAGCACTAGACGGTGCTGCTGGATCGCTTTCTGCACCCAAGGCTGCCTCAGTACGTCCCAGTGACTGTCACCAGGGACGTAAGAGTGCACCGCCAGGATATTCGCCAATTCGGTATTGTGCCGACCCAAGAGCAAGCGCATTCGATTGCGACCCTTTTTAAGGGTTGCACCGCTACCTTCGGCTGGATCAAAGCGCCAACGCAGTGCGGTCAGACGGTGTTGATGCTGAACTCTGGCCAATATGCCATTGCGATATGCCGTGAACTGGGGCTGCCGGGCCAGGTCGGGATGGGGCGGCAGCCAGGCAGTGTCCAGGCGCGGGGCCTCGGTGTTTTTTGTGGCCATGCGTTGGGGGACCTCGGCAAAGTCAGCTGCTTTTACGAAGCCGCTGTTCAGGCCTGCCCGACAAAGCCGCCGATAAAAATCCACGTCATCGCCGCCCCAGCCAGACATCTGGTCGTGGTAGCCGCCGATTCGCCTCGCCACCAGGCGCGGCACCAGGCAAAGCCCCGAGGAGCTGCCGCGCTGGCTACAGCCCCGCAGGAAAAGCTGCGGGTTTAGAGCCATGGCCTCCACGTAGGCGGAGATGTCCACGATCGCGATGTCGGCATCGAGCTTCAGGATCAGATCCGCATCAGAGGCCTGTAGGCCCACGTTTTGTGCCCTGCCTTGGCGCCATAGGGGCTCATCGTCCACCCGCAGCACCGTGATGCGGGGATCACGATTCCGCCCAAGGGCCTCCGCGACCGGAAGATCCGACTGGAAGTCCACCACCAGGATGCGCCGCACAAGGGGATGGCTCAGCCAGGAGGGAAGGCTGGCGCGCAGGTTGGCCAGACGGTTGCGACAGGGGGTCACAACGTCAACAGTGGGCAGGGCGCGACTGGACATGGCGTGACTCAGTGGCGGCGATGAAAGCGCAGAAACAGGTCACGTAGTAGCCGCAGATCCTCTAGGCCGTCCACTTCCTCAAGCAGCTGCAGGTGCTCAGGTCGATAGGCCAGCAGGTCATGCCGAGCGAACAGGTACTGAAAGGGGCCTTGGGCCATGCGTGCATTCACGTCGCCGAAGAACCCCTCGAATTCGCGACAAATTTTCAGCAGATGGAGGGGTCGCTGTTCGGCCTCGAACTCGGGCACGAAGCCCAGCCCTTCCAGGGAGTGCATGTCCACTAGGGAGTGGTCAGAGGAGTAGTTGAGCACCTCCAGCAGATCGCTGGCTCGGGGCAGGATCTTGCGCAGAAAGTCTTTGTTGAGCAGGCTCTCCGCCCCGCAGCTTGCGGCCTGATTGCCGCTGGCGTAGATGAACAGCTGTCGGACAGGTACCTTCAGCACGGTGCTGAAGAAGTGGTGACTGCTGCGTCCGCTGCCCTGGACGTCGATCAGCAGGGGCTGACGTGTAGGTGTTGCCGGCTCAAGTAAAGAGCGGCTGTAGGCCCGGTAACCCTTGGAGGCCCGGGCTTTAGCTTGGCGAGAGGTGAGGTAATAGGCGTGGGGTGGGAGACCAGTTCCGCTCTGCTGGCACCAATCCGGGGCGAAGCGCTGCTGGGCCTCCACCATCGACCGATATAGACCGTGCAGGTAGGCGCAGTCACGGGCGCAGAACAGCAGCTGGCTAGGGCCATCTGCTCTGCAACCTCTGTGCATCAATTCCAGGCTCAACAGGTAGAGCAGCGGCAGATTCAAACGCCGCTGCACCTGTAGCAAACCATCAATGCCACCGCTGCTCGGTTCAGGGTCTGGCCCCCGCCCGGGCCGGTCTAGGCGTTGTAGTCGCATCAGATTGGCCAGGCCGGTCAGCCCGGCGTCTTCAAACTGCCGTTCCAGCGATGAGAAGCCGGTGCTGCGCACCTGCGCCACCTGATGATCACGCTGGGCTGCCTTGACTACGTCAGCCACGACGTTGTCGCCTCGGTGGCGGGCTTCAATTCCCGCCTGTCGAAGCTTGCGCCAGACCCGGCCTTGCTGCTTGCCGCTCGAGCTCACCAGAAATGGATGGCGATCAAGGTTTATATGTGGGCGGGCGATCATCCGCATCTGGTCCGCCGAAAGATACATGTCGCTGATGACTAAATCGCCGGCTCCCAGTCGATCGAGATTGGCGCGCACCGGCTGGGCGAACTGGCGCTCTGCCTCTAGCTCCAGCTCCATCAGTTCCTGACAGCGCTCAGGTTGTAGCCCGCTAGCTTGAGTCAAGACTTCGTAAATGTGTGCCAGTTTATAGTTATCTTGTCGTTGGCGTGCCTGGCGTTCGGCAGTTACGCGCTGCTGGCGGAAGTTGGGGATGCCAGCCAACTCGCCTACGTAGTCGAATACTCGCTTGGGATCACTATCCCAGCGGGTGATTAGGGTGTCCCAGAAGTCGAAGCTTTGAATTTTTAGAACTTGTTTGATACTGGGTATAGCGCTCCTTTCTCTGCCCCAGCGTCGGTGGCGGAGCAGTATGGCCGTGCTGCCTATCGCCAAACAGGCAAAGCCCTGATGCCGCAAATTCCGTCTTTTCAAAAAACCGCGCAGTCCCAGCAGTCCCCATGGGCAGGGTGGCAGAACCTGTACAACTAATTGAGCAAAGTTGTTGCTCGTAGATGGGAGAATATCAGCGGAGTTGCCACCCCACTCCACAATCACAACTCTTGGTCCTGCTCCCTCTATGGGGGATGATTTTTGTTGGGAGGAGAGCACCAGTCTTGGTGCGCCATGGCGCTGGATAAAACGATTTACGAGCGCGGAGCGACATCCACTTTGACTTTCCAGCAGCGCCCAGTTCAGTTGCGGAGTTCCGGGATCAACTTCTGGGCGTGTCAGATCAGCCAGCATCAGATCTAGAAGTCCTTCGATGTCTGGCACAATTTGGCTCACAGAATCACAAAGCCCAGGTATCGATGGGTTTGCCCATGTAGGCCAGCATCTGTTCGGCATCGGGCCGCACCACCTCCAACACCTGGCTGCGCAGCTTGTCCGTCCAGGCGGGAGCCTCCACCATGGCTCGGCCCTTGTCACCGGCTTCGTTTACTCGTGGTAGCTGGCCATCATCAAGGAGCAGATCTAGATTTGCTGGGTCTGTTGAAGCTCCCAGGAAGCTCAATAGAGCTGTAAGTGTGGGGCGAGGTGCTGCGATCAGCTCTTCGAAAGTAAGACAGTGGATCTGGTCGTCAGGATAAAATTCGCGAAAGGCTTGCAAGCGTTCGTGATATAGAGAGCAGCCCACCACTAGGCGACGCAGGTGGCCAGAATTCATCAATCCACTGAAATCTCGGGTGCCAGGTTGGCGCCCCTTGCGATGACGCCATTGAGAGACGATTCTATCCAGTGGATCGCGCACCACATACACCAATTTAAGATTGGGTAGATAGCGGTGCATCAAAGCTGGGGCGTTGGTAGAGCTCTTAAGTGCGCTGGCATACATGGTGCTACCTTCGCCGCGCAACTTGCAGGCCTTGCCAGCTTTAAAAAGACGGCCATACCATTTCCAGCCCATGTCGTAGCGCCGACCAAAGAATTTTGGCTCTTTCGGTTTGCTGATAAAGAAGTCGGGGTGGCGAGGCAGTATTGAAGTGAGTGTTGTTGTGGCAGATTTTGCCGCTCCAATAATGATGAAATTTGGCAATCTCCGGCCCAGTGCCTGCACCTCGACCTCGTGTTCGCCCCGTAATCCGGCCTCAATTACTTTTCGCAATTGACGGTTGAGGCCCAAGACGTTCTCCTTAGTGGGGTGGGTTTGATGGTGTGTATTTTACGTCAATCGCCTTGCCTGATCAGGCGGGCAGCGTAGCTGTGATGCGTTCCAAGGGGGTTGGGGTCACGCTGAGCTGGCCACGGGCAAGTTTATACAAGTCGTGATCACCGTAGAACAGTTCCACGTCCTCTCGGTAGCGCTCCCTAGCGAGGCTGATCAGGTTTTCGTCGCTGAAGTGGTCGGTAAGATCTGATTCGCCAGCTCTGCGTACGTTTTTACTGGGTAGCTTGCCAAGTGCTGGCAAGCCAGCTTGACGCATGCGACGGCGTAGCAGCTGCCAGTGGTCTGCCATTGCTTCCATTTGGCCGATGAATCCAGGCACCGGCACACCGTCTATGCAAAGAATGCTGCTTTGGGGGAGTAGGTGTACGTCTAGATCAGCATCTGCTGTGGCGACCACCACCTCCAGAAAGCGTCGAAACGGCATATGACGCTCCAGCCCCATTCGTTGCATCGCCGTCGACAACGTGTCGTTTTCGATCAGCTTGTTGTTATAGGCCGACACCAAACGATCGAAGGGGTTGCGCACGAAGCTGAAGCAGAAGTGGCTGCTACGTCGTTGCATAGCCTCCACCGCGTCGACCATCGTGGTTTCGCCATGGGTCCCCTTGCGCCAGAGGGCATCGGCGGTGGTGCGGTAGCCCTCCTCCGGCGGTTGATCAAGCAGTCGGGTAAGGGCTGCCTTCACTGACGAATTGGCCACCTTGGGCACCCGCCCATAAATCAGCGGCAATTGTTGGAAAAGGATGAAGTGCTCATCCAGCACTGCCGGCAGCGCAGGGTTGGCGGCCGTCATGCTGCTACCAAATTGGGACCTACGGCTAGTTGATGCTGTTCCAGTCTCTCTAGGGCCAGCCAAGCCCCTTCCCCATTGTTTTTGTGTCCCTGCCAGATTTCCGGAATGAAGGAGGCTGTGGGAGCCATCTGGCGCAGCAGATTAAAAACATTTGCCCAGTCGATATCACCCTCGTCTATTTGCAGACCCTCTCCATCCACTCCGCTGGAGTCGGCTAGGTGTAAGTGGGCTGTGAGGGGCAGAATTCGCTCTAGGAAACTCGAGAAGGGCTGGTGTAGATGGTTGCAGGCGAGCTTGGAATGGGAAACATCCAGGCATACCCTTAGGGCGTGATTGCGGCAGAAGCTTTCGATGCAATCCGCATCGACAAATAGGTTGTGATATCTCTGGCCGCCGAAGTGCCAGGGAAATGGTGGCATGGTTTGGGGAATGATCTCCACTCCATCGCAGTGCAATTCCCGCAGGCTGGTCGCTAGTTTGTCTAGGAGCGGCAGTCTTTCCTGGCTGCTGAGATGGCGGTTCGCAGAGAAGCCCCCCACATTTGTCACCAACAACACTTCGCCTGGGCACTCAAAGCGCTTACTCAGCCGGGCGGAGAGGTCGAGCACCCGCTGCAGTTCCGTCACTGAATGGCGTCGATAGTCTTCGTCTTGGCTGCAAAGGTCGAGGGTGTGGTCACCGGTGAATAGTTCAGGAGCGTGTATCACCAACCCCATTGGCACCCGTTCTGGTAGCACTGCGTCGATATCTACCTCCACATCTTTGTAGCTGAGATGCATTTCCACGAGGTCGAGGTTGCTGGCGCCTTGGAATGCCTCGAGATCGTGATACCTCACGGGCACGCCAAAGGGATTAGCGAAGCTGTAGGGCCTCGGGGTGGCTGCCGCGCGTTTCAGGTCTGATTCGAAGAAGCATTCGCCCTCGGCTTTGTCACTGCTAATGCTTTGGCCTATTAGGTCGTTGAGTCGATAGGGCTGCAGTCCCTGTCCCGGACTCTGGATCCGCACCATCTCGCGGCTGATCGGAGTGCCAGCTGCAATCGGGCAGGCAGCCACCAGGCTCTTAGCCAGTATCTCCCGATTCATCAGCTCGCCCTGGCTGATGCTGCGGGGGGATTCCGAGCCCATCGACTCCTCCACCGCCCGAATCCCAGCCACCATGGCCGTGAATTCCTCGGGCAGCAGACTCACTTTGTGGTCGTTGCCCTCCATCCCTTGGTCGAGGGTGATGTGCTTTTCGATCACTGCCGCCCCAAGAGATACGGCTGCGATTGGTACGGCAAAACCCCGCTCGTGGCCCGAGTACCCCACCGGCGCCTCAGCCAGCTCCGCTAGCCGCCGCAGATAGCGCAGGTTGACATCCTTGAAAGGGGTGGGATAGGTCGAGTTGCAGTGCAGTAGCGCGAAGGCAGCTCCCTGCTGACGCAGGTGACGAATGCCGGCACTGATTTCGAGCTCGGTGGCCATGCCGGTGGAGGCAATCAACGGCTTGCCAGTGGCGGCGATGGCACTGAGGAGATCGTGGTTGGTGAAGTCGGCCGAGGCCACCTTGTATCCCGGCATGCCCCAGCTATCGAGCTTCTCCAGGCTCGTGGTGTCCCAAGGGGTGCAGAGCGGGATCAACCCCTGGCTCAGGGTGTGATCGAAGCAGCGGAACAGTTCATCGTCACTGAGCTGGAAACGCTCCAGTAGATCGAGGGTGTACTGGGTTCCCAGGTCTGAGGCCATGTCGTTGCTGTCGCCCGCGTTGACATACAGCTGATTCATGTCCCGCATCTGGAACTTGGCGCAGTCCGCGCCGGCAGCGGCTGCTGCGTCAATCAGCTGCAGGGCGATCTCCAGGCTGCCGTTGTGATTGTTGCCGATTTCCGCGATCAGAAATGAAGGGGCGCCCTCACCTATCGCTCGGCCCGCTAGCAGTAGCTGCCGCTGACCGCCTCGGGCCACTGCCACCACCCTGCCGTGGTCATCGAGCAGAGGGATCACCTGGATCTTCTGGGAGAACAGGGCCGCCAAGTCGGCTGCTGCGCTGGCTTCGGCTGCTGCCACGCAATCTGGATTCATGGCATCGGTGACCGGCCTGTTCAGGTCAATCAGGTCGCTGGCCGCGATCCAGCGGCGGAAGTCCCCATCGCTGAGCACCCCTTGGAGAATGCCTGCTTCTGACACCACAAAGATCAGCCGGCATTTGTTGGCCGTGATCTTGTTCAGTGCCGTCAGGATCGGGTCTTCGGCGAAGACGACGAACTGGGTGAAATTCCGCTCGATCTGAACCGATTGCACGTCTATTTCGCCTGCTGTTTCCAGTTGCGGACTCTAGAGCCGGAACCGGGGGGTAACCAGCAGGGCTAGACGGCGCAGCCAGCGGTTGCTCTGTTGCAGTGCTGCCAGGCGGCGACTGATGTTGCGGTTGTCCGGCCGCTGTAGCAGCGCAACCTCCAGTAGCCGCCGGGCTTCCCCATAGTCGCGGCAGCGTATGGCGGCCTCGGCTCCTCGCCGTAGCTGGTTTGTGGAGAGGTCAGCGGCATTAACTACATAACCAGGATGGTTCAGGTTCAGCCGGCTGTCCTGCGAGCTGTGCTCCAGTTGCTTCAAGGCCTGCAGCAGGTTGGTTGGGGTGAAATCGGTGTGATAACCCACCCAATGCAACCAGTTGGGATCCGGATCGGGGCCCCCATCCAGGCTGTCGAGATCCTCTGCCGTTGCCAGGGATCGCAGTAGGCCTGAGCCGGCGAAAAACGGCGTGCCCAGGTCGTGACGCAAGCCAAAATCGTCCATCACCACCGGTCTGCAGCCCAGGTCGAGGGCGTCGAACAGGGCGGTTGACGACACGGTGGCCAGCAGCCGGCTGTTCAACAGCAGTTCTGCAAGGGGTTCGTAGCTGAGCCGCAGGTTGGCTGGAGGGCTGCCCAGGGTTTCCACCAGGGTGTGGCTGATATGGCTATCGACCGTGTGAAACGTCGTTTCATGGGGGGCTACCCGCGGTTTGATCACCACCTCCCATTCGGGCGAGCGGCGGGCCAGCCGCGTCAAAATACGGATTAGGTGTCTCCGCTCAGAGGCGGCCGCCGGCATCACAACCTGTTCGGCGAACACCAGCCTTTTTGGGCGCTCCCATTGCTCCTGCACAGGAAGGTTGCGGCCTAGGCCCGTGAGCACGCTGCGCTGCTGTTGAAAGGGGGTGTGGCGCAGCAGCAGATCCAGGCGGGCCTGGTCACGGGGGCCATTAAGGCAGATCAGGTCGTAACCCAACCTCCAGGCAATTGCTTCCTCGAAGCGCTCCAGCACCACCCCGTTGAAGCCACAGAACAGGGGACGAGCTTGTCGCTTCTGCTGCAGGCAGTTGCGGTGGTAGCAGCTGCGGAATTCGGCCAACTTGCTGCCAGTGAGATACACCCCGATCGCGTCGAATTGGTCGAGTCGTCGATCTGCCAGCAGAGCCTGGGCATTCAGCGTCCACACCGTTCCGATCAGTTCCAGGGCTTTGAGCACGCCTTCCGGGGTCCCATCGCGCGGAATCGCGTTCACTGTGATTGTTGCCCCGTTTGCGTTGCTGAAGCGAGCCAAGGCCTGGCAAGCCAGTAGCTGGCTGTCGCTGTCCGCAATCAGCAGGATCTGGAGGGTCATGGCTGCCGCTCCACCAGCTGCTCCAGCCGCCGCAGGAGCCGTTGGGGGCCATTGGCGATGGCCCAGCCCCGCTCTGCCAACCATTGGTGATTGGGGCGCTTCAGCTTGGCGAGTCGATCCAAGGGCACACAGTCGGCAAGTTGGTACATGGCACCAGAGCCGAAGAACAGCGGTCCGTTGAAGTCGGTGCGGATGCCGTAGTCACCGAGCACCACGGTTGGCTTACCCCACACCATGGCCGTGAGCAGCCAGGGAGAGGCGATGCCAAGGCAGGCGCTGGACTGGACCAAGGCAATGGCTAGGTCATCAACCTGGCCGAGCTGAAGGTTGCTGGGGGGGGACAGATCCTGCTGGAAGTGCCAGGCCAGGGAAGTTGTGGGCTCCTGCGCCCCCTCAGTCTTCAAGGGGGCATCGGGCTGTATGCGGATCTGCCAGGAGGGGCAGTCCAGGGCGATCGTGCGCAAGCGTTGAAACAAGACACCGTTGGCAAAAGGGGAAGGGGGGATGTCTTGCTGATCAAGCACCAGTAGCAGTGGTGCTTGGCTGTTGGAGTGGCCCAGCGGCTCGGTTGGCAAGCACCAAAGGCCAATGGCCTCGCTGGCCTGGGATGCGCTTTGGCTGCCGCGCACCAGCCAGGCCAGTTCCTGCATCTGAGCCTCACCCTGCAGGCAAATCAGGTCGTAGCCCAGGCGGGGCAGCAGGTCTGCCATCAAGGTGTCCCCATACAAGGGGCGAATTGGGCCCGTAAATAAGGGGCAAGGCCGCTTCCCCCTCAACCGAGCCGACTCCAAATGCACCTGCCTGAATTGGGTCAGCTGGGCCCCCTCAAGAAACACGCCAACTGCGTCAAGCCCATTGAGAAGGTCGCTGCTGGCGGCGACTAGAGGCTGCAGTGGTAACCAGTGCTCATTGCTGACTTCGGGACTGATCAGAGTTACGTCCGCTCCCAATAATCTCAGTTCCACCGCAAGCCGCTGGCAGGATCCCAGTCCGGGCTCTCCGTCGCAAACCAGTGCCAGTTTCATCGGCCCTTAAACAGCCGCTCCAGTCCCCAGAGACCTACCACCCTCTGGCGTGCCCGTCGCAGCAGATTCCGTCCGCGATGACTCGCCACTAGTCGGGAGCGGGCGCCGGCAGAACTAAGCATTTTCTTACCCCCTTTTGCCAGGGCGTAGGTCTGCCAGGAATTACTACCCCAGCCCGGGGGACCTTCCCTATCTGCCGACTCGGAAGATTGGGGCGGATTATTCAGTCGGCTGGCCAGGGCGGCAATAAAAACCTGGTCACCTCCAGGAATGTGACCATGGCGCTCTGGCCAGGCCTGATCGAGGCGGAGGCTGAAGGGGTCTCGAATGATTGAGTCGAAATCGGCGATGGCTGCCGATTCAAGAAAGTAATGATTGCCCAAGGTTTCATTGACTCCCAGGTCCGAGACAATGCGGGTGCTCACACTCAAAGCCATTGCTTCCATCGCCGCGGTGGAGGACACAGTGATGGCGCAGCCGCACTTTTTCAGCAGAGTTAGGCTGGGCTTGTAGCTGATCTGCAGGTTGGGTACGCGGCGGCTGAGCTTCTCAATCCGGCTGGCCATCTCACCATGCTGGCGATGCAGGGTGGCTTCGACTTTCGAGGTGCGTGGCTTAAAGATCACCGGATGCGATGGCCAGGCCTGGGCTAGATCGGCAAGGCGCCTACAGATGTATTTGCGTTGAATCGGGTTGTCCGGCACTGAGGGCTGCTCGAAAAACACGATCGAGGCGGCATCCGGTACTTGGAGTCTTGGTTCGATCGACCAGAGGATCGGCAGGCCAGTCACAACAGCATTGCCGCTGTCCAGCCCTAGGGCACTGCAGGCATGCCGATAAAGCTGGGCGTCGGTTTCTCCGTTTAGACACAACAGGTCTACGCCGGAGCGATCCATCATTCCCTCCAGTTGATGGCGGAACAGAATCCCCGGATAGGCGCTAATGAGTACGGGCCGCCGGAGCTGATCAATCCAGGCCGATTGGAGCAGTAGCTGGGTCTCTCGAGTGCGACGTCCATCTAAACCGAGCACAAGGGCATCGACTTGCACAAGATCGGTGCGCAGCTCTCGTAGTTGGCCCCACTCGTGTTGCTTGATGGCGGTGCGGGGATCGATGCGGCGGATCTCCAGCACCTGGCGGCGTGAGAGTTTGCGACCAGGCAGTTCAAGCAGATGCAGGCTCGTCGATGCACCTTCCTTACGCGCTACGCGCAGCAGGTTCATGGCGGTTTTGCCGAAGGAGTCGAAGCAGGCCAGGGCTGCCACCTGGCGCCCCTGCAGGCTGCCCATCAATTGCATTCCGATGAAGTGTGTTCCGATGAAGCTTGATTGGCCCCATTCAACAGGGGCGCTAATCGCTCGCAGAGCTCAAGGTCTTCCATGCTGTCTATCTCAGGGGCTAACCCTTCCAGGGGTACGGGCAGGGTGGGCTGGATGAAACGGGTTCCTTTTTCCAGAAACGCTTTTGTACGAATTGCGTAAATGGCACCGGTCTCTAGGTACGCGGGCTCCAAGTCCTGGCGACGGCGGCGGGGTTCGCTGGAGTTGTGATTAATTCCTACCCCGTGGCCATTGCCATCGAGGCACCACAAGAAGCCGTGCCATGGCATCACGCTGAAAGCCATGTTGGCCTGGCTGAGTTGAAGGGCGTTCACCACAGCATCAATCTGGGGCCCAGTGGTGAAGGGCGAGGTGCACTGCAGAAAAACAAACAGGGCGGGCAGAGGGCCAAGCTCTGCTAGCTCGGTGAGGGCGTGGAGCAGGGCCAATTCTGATGATGCTTGGTCCCCTGAGAGCTCACTTGGTCTCTGCAGCCAACTCGCACCCTCCTCTTCGCCAAGATGGCCGATGCAGGCGTCGTCGCTGCTCACCCAGATGGCTCCGACGCTCGAAGCTGTCTTAGCGGCCCTAACGCTGCGTGCAAGCAAGGGAATCCCATCAACGGGGCGAAGATTTTTGCCGGGAACCCCTTTGGATCCACCTCGCGCAGGAATCAAAGCAAGCGGGGCCAGATCTGGATCTATCCGGATCGCCAAGGCAGGAGCACTCATCCAGCGCTACCGCTGGGGGGGCGCAGTCTGCCGTTGGCACCAAGGGGGTAGAAGCGCAGGGGATCTTCAGGCGCCTGGGGCTCGGGCGCCGACTCCAGGCAGGTGCTGCTTTGGTGTCGCTGGAGCGCAAGCACAACTTTTTTGATCCGACCAGAAGGCATGCCCGTTTCGGCCGAGATAGCGGCACAAAGACTGTCTAGAGGGCCTTGGATCTGCATGCGTCGGATGACCGGACTACTGCTTTCAGTACGGAAATCGAAGCTAGCAGTCTTCACCTGTCGGTACCTTGGTTCAAGGGAATCCGTAGCGCCCCCCGCCTTTGGTCTATCCATCCTCCGCAGTTCGACTGGGCCTGCCGGATGCAGGAATGTTCCGTCACGCAACCTTGAAGGCCCTGCTGTCTCCTTTCAGCTTGGTGCGCGGTTCGGGTCGCTGCGGTCGTGAGCAGTTGGATGCCCTGCTGGCCTGGGGACGCAAGCCCAGCGCTCGCGCTGCTGAGCGGCTTGCTGTCGCCCGTGGTCTACCCATTTGGCGATGTGAAGATGCCTTTGTTCGTTCCCTGGGTTTGGGAGCAGACTGCCCGCCTCTTGGTCTGGTCCTAGATGATTTAGGGATCTATTACGACGTCTCAGAACCCAGCCGTCTTGAGCAGCTGATTGCCCGTAATCACAGCCCTGACGAGCTGGCTCGCGCGATGAACCTGCAGCGCCTCTGGCGCGAGCAGCGGGTCAGCAAGTACAACCAATCTGCCGATGTACCGGCACCTGTTCAGCCCTACGTACTTGTGGTTGACCAAACCGTTGCCGATATTTCGATACGACTGGGTTCAGGTTCTCAAGATCAGTTTGCCGCCATGTTGGCCGCGGCACTTCGAAATCATCCTGGTCTCAAAGTGGTGGTCAAAACCCACCCCGATGTGGTCTCTGGTAGAAAAAAGGGCCATTTTACGGCCGAACAACTAGCTGATTCCCGCATAACTTTAGATTCTAGTGGTGGTCATCCCGCGGCTCTGCTTGAGCTGGCTGAGGCTGTGTATGTGGTGACTTCCCAGCTGGGCTTTGAAGCCTTGATGTGGGGGAAGGAGGTCTACTGCTTCGGACTTCCTTTCTTCGCTGGCTGGGGACTAACCCATGATGAACTGCCTGCGCCGTCTCGACGGGCTTCCGCAGGCCAGCGACAGCTGGCCGATCTTGTGCATGCAGCTCTGGTCGAGTATGCAGTTTATATCGATCCTCATACTCTTAAGCCCTGCGAAGTTGAAGATCTAGTGTGTTCGATTGGCTTGCAACGTCAGAGATTGGCTGCCGATCCCGCCCAGGCTGGGGCGCTTGGCTTTACACGCTGGAAAAGACCCTTCTTGCGGCGCTTTATGCCTGGTTGCGAGTTGTCTTTTTTGCGCTCACGAGTGCGGCAACGCCATAGGCAGATTGTCCACTGGGGCCGGGCTTCTGAGCAGCTTTTGTTGGCGCATCCTGGTCGAGTAATTCAGGTGGAAGATGGCTTTCTGCGCTCAGTTGGATTTGGTAATAAGATTCATTTGCGAATAGTTCAGCTACTTAATAATGTTGGGATCAGGGCTGCTCGTCCTCCAAGCCCTTTGTCTTGGGTGGTAGATCACCAGGGTGTCTATTACGACTCCACCCGGCCTTCAGCGTTGGAAAGCTGGCTTGCGACTGCTGATCCCAGTATTGAGCAGCTCGAACGGGCCGCTGCCCTGCGCCAGCGTCTAGTTCAAGAGGCAATTACTAAATACAATCTTTCGGCTCCAGCTTGGCATAGACCATCTGGATTGCGGCGGGTAGTACTGGTGCCAGGACAGGTAGAAAGTGATGCTTCAATTCGATTTGGCGCACCAGGAATAAGAACCAACTTGGAGCTGCTTAAAGCCGTGCGCAATGCGGAGCCAGATGCATATATTATTTATAAGCCCCATCCCGACGTAGTCGCGGGGCTGCGTCGATCTTCCGTTGCTGAAAGTCAAGCCTTGTTGGTAGCTGATTTGGTGCTACGAGAGGCTTCGGTGCAGCAATTATTTGCTCAAGTAGATGCGGTTCACGTGCTCACCTCTTTGGCCGGATTCGAAGCTTTGCTGCGAGGCATAGAGGTCCATGTTTGGGGACTTCCCTTCTACGCCGGCTGGGGTCTTACCAAGGATGCCCACAGTTGCTCTCGTCGAGGGAGAAAGCTTAGTCTAGATGCTCTTGTATTTGGGGCATTGATAGCTTACCCGCGCTACGTCAGTCGTCGCAGTGGCTGGCAGATCACCCCAGAGCAGGCCATCGACGAGCTGGTGGCATGGCGCGCATCTTCCACTGCTTAAATATGGACACCTTCATTATTCTCAACATGGCAAAATTAACTCCAGATCAAGCTCAAGGGATACTCTTTTGAACTCTTCCAGGCCTGCGACTTTGGTTCATGTACAGATCAATGGCCCTGTGTTGCTGTTGATGGGCCCGATTGGTCTCTTTTTTGCACGCTTCTGCAACTACCTCCGCGGCTGTGGTATCCCGGTCGTCAAGGTGGCTTTCCCCCTGCATGAATTTGGTTTTGCGCGAGATGTTCGCGTGCCTTTTAACGGCTCAATGGAGCAGTGGCGCCCCTTTTTGCGCCAGCTGCTGGTTGAGCGCGGAATTTGCCACATCTTTATGTATGGAGATTTTATAATTCCCCATCGCGTCGCAATCGAGGAGGCTCAGCGCATTGGCATTGAGGCTTGGGTGTTTGAACTCGGCTATATAAGGCCTAATTACATAAGCTTAGAGCGGGATAGGGTGAACTCCCGCTCTAACCTAAATCAACCACTTGAATTTTATAGGTCCCTGCCGCCTGTGAATGTCTTGCCTGGTGGTTGTCTGGAGCCAGGTTGGCGCTGGCGCAAGATTTGGAAGGCCCCAACTTTCCTCCAGCACGCTTTCACTAGTTATCCGATTATCGAGGGTGAGCACAAGTTACAACCCTCGCCTCAGTTTATCTGGTGCCAAGTGCGTGGCAATTGGCGTTTCTGGCTCTACAGATTTAGTGAACGTTCAATCAAGGCGAGACTGCTTGAGCATCTCTCTTACTTCTTGGTGGTGCTTCAGGTCTCTAGTGATTCACAGATCCAGATGGGTTCTCCCTATCGGGGTATGCATGATTTTATTGAGGATGTAATCGGTTCGTTTGCGGCTAATGCCCATGCCTCCGATCATCTGGCCTTTAAGCACCATCCGCGTGATCGTGGCTATAACCATTACGGCAGGCTAATTCAGCTTTTGGCCACCCGTTACGGAGTCTCCGGTCGTGTGCATTATTTTCACGATGGTGCCTTGAGCCGTTTTCTGCGGGCCTGCAGGGGCGTGGTAACGGTCAACAGTACGGTTGGGCTGCAGGCCCTATTCCATGCTGTGCCTACAAAGGTTATGGGGCAAACTTTTTATAACTTACCTGGCCTTACTGATCAGAAACCTCTGGATCAATTCTGGCAGGAGCCCCAGACTAGTGATCGGCCACTTTTTTATCGCTTCTACTCCCACCTGGTTACTAGCACTCAAGTTAATGGCAATTTTGATGGCGACTTCCCCTTCCGGACTACTTTCCCCATAGGTCCCGATGCTCGCCGGTTAGCGCCTTCTCCCCAGCTGCCCGATGCCCCCATGCCTAGCCGCAGATCTGGCGTAATCCAGCTGCCTCGGCTACTAGGCCGTTTGGGCTGGGCTGCAGGGTTTTTTGGGATTTATAGCTTGCAGTTGCTAGCTCTCGCGTTGGGATTTAAGCGTGCTGCTTCCTGGTTGCTCGCTTGTACAGCCGGGGCGGGACTAAGGGCTCTTGGCGTACAGGTGGTCCTTGATGACAGCCAGCCCGGCGAGCCAGTTGGCGTGCCCTTGGTTCATATCTGGAATCACACAAGTCCGATTGATGTGCTGGTGGTGCAAGGGGTGATCAGGTTGCCAAGTATCACAACTGCCAACCTGCATATGAGCCACTTCATGCCCTGGTTTTCCCAGTCGGCTGCCAACGCGGGGCATGCGCTGATGAATCACAAAGATGGACAATCGCGCACTGCTGCTCTATACGCAGCCTCCCGTACCTTGGCTGATCGGGGCCAGGTGATCCTGGCGCCTAATGGTTCACTGGTTACCCCAATAGATCGGAGAGTTTCGGCGAGCCCCTTGCTGCTAGCCCGTCGTCACAATGCCCTTGTAGTGCCATGGACTTTTGTGCAAGAAGGCTTGCCTAGTCCGGAAGACTTGCGCTATCGCCCCCTTAGATTGCTGCTGTCAAGGCTTACTGCGCCGTTAGGCACCATTTATTGCCGGCGAGGGCGTGCCAGCGATCTGCAGCTGCCGGAAGGAAACTGCGACGTCGGCAGCTTTAAGGCAGCTGTGCAGGCTTACTACGCCCGCAGCACCAACCTTCCCAGTAGAACCGATAAGGGGTGATCAGGCGGCCAGGATCAAGCTGATGTTGTGACCGCCGAAGCCGAATGCATTCTTGAGGGCATAGCGCTCGCTGTTATGGCTTGGCAGTACTAGCGACTCCTGTTGAACCACTGCAAGATTTACGGCTGGATCGAGAGGGTTTGAGTTCAGGCTGCGCGGCACTATTCCTTGACGCAAAGCTTGTAGGGCAAGGATGGTTTCCACTGCTCCGGCTGCCCCGAGTAGGTGTCCCAACTGGCCCTTAGGTGCTGTTACAGGCATGTGGTCTAGGGCATTGCCTAGACCGCGGCGCAGGGCTCGCGACTCTGCCAGGTCTCCCACTGGTGTGCCCGTGGCGTGAGCCTGGACGAAGCTGAGGTCCGCCACTGTCAGATCCGCCCGCTGCAGGGCATCGGCAATTGCTTGGCTTGCTTGCAGGCCTTCTGGTTCAGGGGCAACGATGTGGTGAGCATCGCTGCTGCAACCGCAGGCCTGGATTATTCCCAAGGGAGGAGGTGCTCCGCTGGCCAGGTCCCGCTCCCTTTGCAATACCAATACGCCTGCGCCCTCTGACAGCACGAAACCGTCCCTGTCCTGGCCATAGGGCCTGGAAGCCTGCTCAGGTTCCTCATTACGACTAGAGAGCGCCCGCATTGCGGCGAACCCCACCAATCCCAGTCGATTCACAGGGGCTTCTGTGCCACCTGCCAACACCACGTCAGCACGATCGTCAGTGATCAGTAGCTGGGCCAGCAGCAGGGCTTCGGCGCCAGACGCGCAAGCTGAAACTGGCGTATGGGCTCCTCCGTGAAGTCCAAGGTCGATAGCAATATGACTTGCCGCTGCATTGGGTATCAGCATTGGCACAGTCAGGGGGTTAACCCGTGTCGGGCCCGCATTCAGCAAGATGGTGTGCTGGCGCTCAAGCGTGGCCAGGCCACCTATCCCCGTGCCAATCACAACTGCAATTCGGGCAGGATCTACACCTGAGAGGTGGGGTGAAGCTTGCGCCCATGCTTGGCGGGCTGCCAGCAGGGCCAGTTGGGAACAGCGATCCAGGCGCCGTTGCAGCAGGGGCTCTAGGGTCTCGCATAGGTCTTGCTGTACGCGACCTGCCAACCGGATAGGCAGGTCTTTTGCCCATTCATCAGCCAGTGAGCTAACTCCGGAGCGGCCCGAGAGTATTGCTTTCCAGGTGCTTTCGGGGTCGTGCCCTAATGGGTTTATCGAGCCCCAGCCGGTAACCGCCAGCCGTTCAGAAGGCTTGCGCATCGGGTTGCTCCATGGACCTCAGGTGGTTCTGAATATCGCCCACCGTTCGGAATTTGAGCAGGTCTTCCTCCCGGATTTTGATGCCGAGGGACTCATCGGCTTCGATCAGAATTTCGTAGAAGCCCAAGGAGTCAATGCCTATGTCTTCGATCAGGCGGGCCTCAGGGGTGATCTGGGCAGGGTCAGCTCCTGAGATCTGAATCAGGATCTGAGTCAACCGATCCTGAAGATCGTCGGGGTTTTGCAGCGAGACTGAAGCAGTTGCTTGCCCGGAGTTTGTAGGCAGATGGGCCTCAGAGCTGGGTCGGCGGGAAGGATTCGCGGGACTCAAGGGCAGGGATTCAGCCTGGTCGTTTTCAGGGTTCGCGCGCATCGAGGACCCCAAAGCGACTGCATGGAAACGTACCAGCCCAGAGGGCTGGTTCAGCTGCCTCGGTACCAGCTGAAACGCCGGTAGACAGGTTGGTGGACGAAGTCGATGAAGTGCTGTAGACGACGGCGGGGGATGCGGCTGAGGTCGGCAGCCATCAGGATTTCGGTGATTTGATTGAAGTCACGGGCCAGGGAGAGGTTTCGAACCCTGGCTTCCATCAGGTTGATGTACTGGCGGAGCAGCACGGGCAACCGAAAGCTTGGCTCTAGTTGCTCCCTGATCTGCTGTTCAAGCCCCTGAATGGTCTCGATGGATCCCTGGGCTTCCATTGGTGCAAGCCAGCTAAGCGAATGGCGGGGCTGGGGGCAGGGCAGCTCCGTTTCTAGAAATGGTGCCCGCGTCAGGCTGCCCAGAAAGCTTTGGTTGACTGCGTCGCTGTAGGCAAAATGGTTGTAGGAGACCAGCCCATGGATGGATTGGTAGCCAGAGGAAACTGCCACCTGAAGTCCGCCCCTAAACAGGCACATCAAGGTGTGAGGCTGGCGCTGGAAGCGGGGCGCAAGTGCTACTCGGCCAATTTCCAGGTGATTGCCTCTCTGGGCCAGAACCGTTTTGATGCCTGGATAAACGTGCTCGAGGTAGGACTGATGACCTCCTGGAAGAGGCGTCTCGGCGCCGGATTCGCCGCTGTTGCCGCAGTCATGTCGAGGCACGAACTGGAGCCGGGCAGAGCCTGCCAGCTCGCCGCTACAGCCCTCCACCAGTAGGAAGTGGTCGTAGAAGCAATCCCTGCTATCGAGGTCACGGGTCTGCCCCGATCCAGAAAGTTGCTGGCGGTAGGTCAGCTCCCGCAGAATGCCGACTGCGTCTGCATAGGGTGCAAAATGTTCACCGGGCAGCAAATAAAGGTCGAGCCCCTGGGAGCTGAACAAAAAGTAAGGGGCGAGCTCAGCCTCTACCTGCTGAAGAGGAAGGGCTACCGGGGCTGGTTGATTCAAAATGGTCCCTTCCTTCCCCTTCACGCTTGGGCTCAAAGTAGGTGAAGATTAGCCCCGACTAGACACCGCACTGGCTTAGCTGCCACGCCAATTTCCAAACCCCATCGCCTTCCAGGACCCTTGCCTGCAGATTTCCATTCCCAACCGTTTGCTCCCTGCAGGCCCCTGGCCAGGCTGATGCTGGCCACAGCACTGGGTGTCCCCTTCAGCTGCCTGGCGGCGCTGGCTCAGCCCCAGCTGAAGGCTTACCCCATGCCTGGGGCCTCAGGAGCTCTGCCGAGCGCCTCTGCCGTGTGGCCAGCGGATCCGGGCAGGAGCTTTCGCTATCTGCTCGGACCAGGCGACCGGCTGCGTATGTCCGTATTCAAGGTTGAAGGCTATGCCGCAGAAGTGGAGATACTCAGCGATGGCACTATCAACTTGCCAAGGTTGAACTCAGTGCCCGTCTGGGGCCTCAGCTTGGATGAAGCTCAGAAAAGGATTACAAGCTTGTATTCCCGTTACCTGCGCAAGCCTCTAGTCTATTTAGATTTAATTGCTCCCCGGCCGGTGCGGATCACCGTGGTGGGCGAGGTTCAGAAGCCCGGCTTCTATAGCCTCACCCAAGAGGCTAAAAGTTCCAATCTCCAGGCAGTCGGCGCCCAGCAGACCACCGTTTCCAGTGTGGGTTGGCCCACTTTAGTCGATGCGGTTCAGAAGGCAGGGGGCATTACTGCCACTGCCAATCTCTCTGATGTTGTGCTGATCCGTCAGGGAGGCAGGCCTGAATCGCCCAAGACCAGCTTCCGCTTTGATTTTCTGTCTACTCTTTTGGGCCAGTCTCAGACGGTCAATCCACTGTTGATGGATGGGGACACAGTTCAAGTTTCCAAGCTTGAAGGTGTCACTTCTAATGAGATTTTGATCAGGGCTGGTAAGTCGAATCTTTCTGCTGATGCCATTGCCGTTATGGTCGTGGGAGAGGTTAATGCTCCCGGTCTCAAGCAAGTTCGCTCCAATAGCTCGCTCACCGAGGCGGTAATGGCAGCCGGAGACCTCAATCAGCTGAGAGCCGATGCCAACTTCATTCGCCTGTTGAGAATGCAGAGCGACGGCACAGTTGCCTCAACTCGGTTGCGTTTTGAGCCAGGAGCCACACTTGGCTCAATCAACAACCCTGCTCTGCAGAACGGTGATGTGATCGTTGTAGCCCGTAATGGCTGGACGAGTCTCAATCAACGTCTTGCTCAAAGTGTGGAGCCCCTTGGCCCCCTCTTGAACGCGGCTTCCCTGTACAACATTTTGATTAAAGGCCCCTAGGCAGTGATCAACCCAGCCCGCATCCGCATCCTGGCCGTGGGCAAAGTGCGCAAAGGCTGGGTGCAAGAGGGCATTGCCCTCTATCGCAGGCGGCTCCCGGGGCTGGAGATAGTGGAGCTGCGGGATGGTGGCATGGCTCGCGAGGCGGAGGCCTTATCCGCTGAGCTGCGCGGCGGCGAGCAGTTGGTTGCCCTGTGCGAGGAGGGCCAGAGCTACGACTCGTTGGCCTTCGCCAAGGCGCTTGAAGGCTCTGGCTCGGAGCGGCTGGCGTTTGTGATCGGTGGGGCCGATGGCCTCGACCCGGCGCTCAAGGGACGGGCCCACTGGCGCCTGAGCCTCTCACCGATGACCTTTCCCCACGAGCTGGCGCGGCTGCTGCTGCTGGAGCAGCTCTACCGGGCCAGCTCGATTCAGCAAGG
>ERZ887851.1200-NODE-1200-length-23112-cov-38.736566_pt1 | contig 23112 bp, 22 predicted proteins | sample MGYA00521100_ERZ887851 | MGnify/ENA primary metagenome ERZ887851 (study PRJEB32303, sample SAMEA104408602) | aquatic metagenome | biome: Brackish water; feature: Pelagic; material: water | place: Baltic Sea | collected 2014-06-06T16:11:00 | depth 11,444 m ... | reverse complement strand
GGGGCAAGCTTGTGAAACCAACGGGATTCTTTCTGCCCAGGTCTGGCTTCCATAATTCCAACCAGGCTCGGTGAGCGCTCCATCATGTCAGTAAGTGTGTCTTCAACATCCTCTAAGCCATCGAATTCGAACATCCGGTCAGCCCGGTTATTTAATTCACCACTTGTTTGAGGTCCACGGTTTAAAAGTTCTGCAATAAGGGAACGTTCTGCTTTGATTAAGTCGAGCTCCTTCTCGGCATTATGTTGAAATTTAGGAACGCGTGAACCGACCAGGTCGACACGATGTACTAATCTTTTAACCCTTAAACCCTCAATTGCTTGATTTACCTCATCTTCATCCAAGCTTGTTTTAGGTAGACGGTTGTTCTTTTGGTTACAGGCATTAACCAAGCCATTGAGGCTCATAGGATAATACTCTGGAGTGGTTAACTCTTTTTCAATTAAAGAGCCAAGAACTCTTGTCTCCTCAAAATTTAATTGAACTAGATCGGTATTCTCTGAATTCGAGGCTTGTGTACTTTCTTCCGGAGAATTTTCTTCGTTTGTCTCAAGCATCTTGCGTTGTTGCTAACCAAAAAGCCCAAGATGATGTAGAGGACAACAGAATTAGTTAGATACTACGTTTATCAACCTGTGAGGCTTATCAAATTCTACCTTGCCTGGAGTAAGTGCGAAGAGGGTAAAGTCTTTACCTACACCAACATTTTTGCCTGGGTGGTATTTAGTTCCGCGCTGGCGAAGTATAATATTTCCAGCAAGTACAGATTCGCCCCCAAATTTTTTGACTCCTAATCGTTTACTATTGCTGTCGCGTCCGTTTCTTGAAGTTCCTTGTCCTTTTTTGTGTGCCATGACGTGTGTAGGTTAAATGTAAGAAATTATTTATGATCGATCGATTCGATTTCTATAACGGATAAGAGTTGGCGATGTCCGCGACGACGCTTGTATCCTTGGCGGCGTTTCTTTTTGAAAACAATAACTTTCTTATCTTTCTTGTTTTCTAGAATTTTGGCAGTGACCGATGCACCTTCCACAGTGGGGGATCCGAAGGTCGACTTGCCGTCTTCAACCAACATTAAAACATCGTCGATTTTGACTTGGTCACCCTCTTTGGTTTCGGGGTAGCGGTTAACGAATAGCTTGTCGCCTTTTTGAACGACGAACTGACTGCCTTGGGTGCGGATAGTGGCTTTCATGATTTTTAGGAAATCCTCTAAAAAACCAATTTCTTGGCTTCTTGGCAAGTGCGATCTTGGTATTACAGAGTATTTCCTAATGTGGGTTTCGACTCTAAAATAGATTTAGGTATTGAGAAACCGATCAACAAAGGCATTCAGGATCAAGGTTCATTTGGGCAACCCGAGTAGCTGGACCTTTCATAAGTACATTAAATTCATCATCGATACTTAACAAAATTTCTCCACCTGGCATTTCCACCGTAATTTCTTGATCGCAGGCACCCATTTTTCGGGCCACTGCACCTGCGGCAGAACTACTGCTACCCGATGCGAGGGTATATCCAGCTCCACGCTCCCAGATCTCAATTCTTATTCGATTACGGTTAATAACCTGTAGGAATTGAACATTTGTACGATTGGGGAAGTTTGGATGATTTTCAAGTTCTGCACCGTACTTTTTAGCTCTTGATTCTGTTACTTCATCAAGGGGGACGACGCAGTGAGGATTGCCAATAGTCGCACCGTAGTAGTTAAAGGATATATCGGAAAGCTCGATTTTCTCGTTCAATACTTCCCTCGGGGTATCGCCTACAGAGATTGGAATATCGTCACTGTGAAAACTTACCTTTCCCATTTCAACAGAAATAATAGATTTGTTGGCTGCTACTTCACAGGTAACGACTCCGCCAAGTGTATCGACGGTAAAGGGCTGATCGTTTACCAATTTGGTATCCCGTAAGTACCTGGCAAATATACGTAATCCATTTCCACTTTTTTCTGCTTCACTTCCATCCGGGTTGAGTATGCGCAAGCCAAACTCTGCCTTATCCGAAGGCAAAGGACCCACTAAAATACCGTCCGACCCCAAACCAAAGTTACGGTGGCAGATACGGACGGTTTCTTCGCAAGAAAATTCATGGTTTGTGCTAGATGGATTATAGACAAGGTAGTCATTTCCAAGGGCGTGGTATTTTTCGAAGATCATGAGCTAAATGGTTTATTGATTAATTATGTGCCTGTGCAGGAGAATTTTTTCGTTCCAGTACCCATTGGATGATCGAGTGGTCATCTTTAATGTATTTTCGGGTGATACGAAGAAATTCAGCTGGATGGATGTTGTTGTTTTGAAAAAAATGTCGATCTCCACCACAACCGTACATGACTTCCTCCGGTAATTCTCCTTTTAACTTTGCCCGTGCCTTGGGTAAAATTCTAGGTAACCATTCAATGCCCTCAACTTTTTCTGATCTTGAGGGCAGGTTGTTCGGGTCGATCCGTTCGGTAGATGTTTTACCATTTTGTTCTTCAAGGAAATAGGACCATCTCTCATAATGAACTAGAACAAATGTGAGGAGGTCTGGTTCGTGATGTAGGCACCATTCTTCCGCATAATCGAAGACATCTATTTTATTGATTCCATAAGAGGCCAGTCTTGGGATTTCTTCTTCGATAGGAAAAGTTTCAGCATTTGTATTACCGGCACGGTAGAGTAATACTGCTTTTTCCCAAATACGGGATAATTCATTTTGGAATTGGTATGACATTTGAATCAACGCACCATTGAGCGGAGATTAATAGAGGAACCAGAAAGATTAGGCCAAGCGAAAATCCATTTGCTTGTCCTGAGTATTGATTTTATCAATTTGCACATTTATTTGCTGTCCGATTTTTAATTTGTTCTTTGGGTTTTTTCCAAGCAGCGATGTGCCACTTGAATTTATCCGATACCCTAGTTCCCGTGGCAGGGAACGAATGGTAACAAATCCACGAGCAAGCGTTTCCGTTAATTCAATAAAAAATCCCCGACGATTGATCTCTGTGATCAAAGCTTCATGTTTTACAGGATTTCTACTTTCCAAGTCCCGCTTGTAGTACAAAATTAACTTATCTTTGACCGATTCCCTTTCGGCATCGACACTGTTTCGCTCACTTACCGAGAGTTTCTTAGCAAGACCTTCCAATGATTCCGAGGGTGAGTTTTTATTAGGATTCTTCCTGATTAATGCTTCTATCGCCCGATGAGTTACCAAATCTGCATACCTGCGAATAGGTGAAGTGAAATGCAGATAATCTTGCATAGCTAATCCATAGTGCCCATCTGGGCTTGCTCGGTAACAAGCCTGTTGTAAACTACGCAGAAATTTGATTCTTAACACTTGTGAGATTGGAGATCGCTTGATTTGTGCGAGCATCTTTTGCACTTCTTTACGAACGGTTAATTCACCACAGGATATACCAAAGAGGGACATGAAATGCCTTAATTCTTGTAAGTTTTCTGGATCTGGATCTGGGTGTGTTCGGTAAACAACAGGAAGTCTTCGCTTGCGGGTTTGTCGGGCTATAGTTTGGTTAGCCAAAAGCATGAATTCCTCGATCAATTGATGGCTTTCATCGTCTGTATTTTGATAAATCTTCTCGGGTTGCCCCACCTCATCTACAAGGATTTTGACCTCGAATGAAGAAAGTTCTAGAGATCCATGATCCATTCGCTTTTGGCGCAGGATGGATGCGGTTTTTCCAAGTGTTTGAATGGTGTAATGAATTTCCCCCAGGATGGATTCGTTTACTTCATTAAGCGGGATGCCAGGATTTCCAGAATATCGGCTAGGTGGTGGGGAAGCTTGAAGAATCTCTTTTAGGTTATCTTTTTCCAAAAAGAGCAGTGCTTGTTCGTAAGTAAGTCTTTTGTCACTGCAAATGACTGATTCAAAAAGATGGTGTCCTTGAAGTTCAAACTTCGAGGAAAAGCGGAAAATGACAGATTTTACCAAACGGTCTTCCCCCTCGACTAAGCTGCAAATCCCGCTGGACAAAGAGTGTGGGAGCATGGGAACAACTTCGCCAACAAGGTAGGTTGAGTTGGCTCTTTTTTTTGCTTCATTGTCCAAGGCAGAACCTCGTTTTACATAATGAGAAACATCAGCAATATGGACTCCTATCTCAAGGTCACCGTTGTCCAATCTAGTCATGGAGATTGCATCATCAAAGTCACGGGCGTCTAAGGGATCTATTGTTAAGGTGAAGGTGTCGCGCATGTCCTTTCTACCTTTACAGTCCTTATTTGACACTTTTTCTCCAAAAGCGTTTGCTTCGTCCTCTACCGCACGAGGGAAGGACTGGGGTAGTCCATACTTAGCCAGTATACCCTTGTGGTCAGTCCGAGCGTCATCAGCTGGTCCAAGGACCTTGATGATTTTACATGTTGGAATGCGTGCAGGCGGATCCCATCTTACAAATTTTACAAGGACTTTATCGTTTTCTTGGGCATTTCTTGTGTCCCCCATGACTTTAAATGGCATAGGAATTCTGGAATTTTCCGAATTAACGATGGGTCTTCCGATTTCACTACTGAAAAAACCAAGAAATTCATCGGTCTTTCGCTTTACAACCTTTCCAACTTCATACCTTGGGGGTTTAGGCTTACCAAATTTTCTTTTTTTGTCTTTTTTTTTGGGAGGAAGTGTAAACAGTTCAACTACATCTCCATGAAACGAAGTTAAAGACCTTCCCCGAGCAAGAGAAATAACTTCATCAGTATCAGCTAAAACAACTTTAGCTCTACCATTTCTTACAAAAAAGATCGTGCCTTGTAATTTTTTTTTACTTTGCAGGGGGGGTATTAGTTACTGACCTCGAGGATATCCCAACCTTCAGGAAGAGCTTCTTTGGGGTCATTTACCGTTTCAATATCGGTGTTTTCATCTGCATCTTCAGCTGGTGGTTTTGCAAATACGCCTTCCCCGCCTTCAGTCGCGGTTTTTTCGTACCACTCGACTTTTCCGTTGGAAAATAAAACATGTCCACCATCACCACTCCAAGGGGAGTCTGCTTCCCATCCTTCACCATTGTGTCCACGAGTCCACATGATGGGAAAGGGACCACTGGCAAGGTTTTGATCAAGTTTAGTACTGGCACCTTCACCAGGAATAGCAATGGTCCAACCGATGGCAGATTTTTGTTCATCATCTAATCCGCCTGGGTCAGTCGGTATTAGTGAGGGTTTACCGGCACCTCCATCATCGGTAAGAGCAAGAACACGGTCGTCTTCATCGATAAACCATAAAGATGGTTCTGTGGTTCTAGTTTTCTTGCGAAACCAAACCGCAAATCCGGCTGGAGTTTGTTCTTCCAAAGATTCTGAAGTGGGGAACTTTGCTTGGCCTTTGTAAGCCTGAACAATTCCCTTATGGATATCCATTAGTTTGTCCTTGGCAGCTAACTGTCCTGCTTGTCCAAAGATGCCTCCAAATGCACCAATGGCAATTCCGGCTAATATGCCTATGATTGTAATGACAACAAGAAGTTCGATAAGGGTGAAGCCTTTACGCTTAGAATGGTGCTTTTTCATAAGGAACAGTTTTAATTTTTTAAGACAATATCAGTATGGTAAGGGAAATCTTGAGCAAAGTGCAAGCGACTTCTCCCGCTGTGATTCAATGGTTGATACTTCATCTGGAGCTTGCAGGATTTTGTAAACAATGCCTGCAATAATTTCCATCTCTGCTTCTTTCATGCCTCTGGATGTAACCGCAGGTGTACCAATGCGCAGACCACTTGTTTGGAATGGACTACGGGTTTCTCCGGGTACGGTATTTCGATTTAGGGTAAGATTAGCTCCCTCTAGAGCTAGTTGAGCAACCTTACCAGTCATCTCCGGGTGAGAGGGGCGAAGGTCCAGGAGGAGTAGGTGGTTGTCTGTTCCGCCACTAACCACATGAAACCCAAGACCGTTTAAGGCATTAGCCATGGCATGTGAGTTTGATTTTACTTGTTTTTGGTAAGTAATGAACTCGGGTTTTCCTGCTTCTTGAAAACAAGTGGCCTTGGCTGCGATCACATGCATGAGCGGTCCTCCTTGGTTCCCTGGGAAAACTGCTGAATCAATCGCTTTTGCATATTCTTCCTTGCAAAGAATGAGCCCCCCTCTTGGACCCCTTAGGGTTTTGTGAGTCGTGGTGGTTACAAAGTCGGCATGAGGCACGGGAGATGGGTGTAGCCCGGCGGCTACCAATCCAGCAATATGGGCTATATCAGCAAGAAGCAGAGCACCATTGGCTTTGGCAATTTTACCCATACGTTCAAAGTCAATGGTTCTTGAATAAGCGGAAGCTCCAACTGTAATGAGTTTAGGTTTTTCTTGTTCCGCCAAAGCCTCGATGGAATTGTAATCAATTCTGCCACTGGTAGTGTCGACTCCGTAGTTGATTACTTCATAGAGCATGCCGCTGCAATTTTTGGGATGGCCATGAGTAAGGTGTCCCCCGTCCTGTAAGCTCATAGTAAGAATCTTATCTCCTGGTTGGAGCATGGCAAAGTAGACCGCGGTATTGGCTTGGCTGCCCGAGTGGGGCTGCACATTTGCATGTTCTGCTCCAAAAAGCCGTTTAGCTCTCTCAATCGCCAAACTTTCAGCGACATCTACATGTTCGCAACCACCGTAGTACCTTTTGGCGGGGTATCCTTCTGCGTATTTGTTGGTCAATACGCTGCCGGTCGCTTCGATAATTGCAGGTAGGGTAAAATTTTCAGAGGCAATTAATTCGATATGGGTTTGTTGCCTTTGCCTTTCCTGTTCGATTGCTTGATGAATTTGAGGATCAATCTCGGACAGCGGGCGAGCGTCCAGCGTGGAAGAAAGCAGGGTGGATGGTGTATCAGTTTCGATCGTCATGATTTAATTTACTAATTCTAAAAATTTAGAGGTTTTTTTCAACCCAGTTGATCAAGGATGGAATCGCTTCGAGCATTCGGTCTCTACATTGGCGATAAACTTCAATGTCCTGACCATAAGGGTCGGGAAGTTCCTTAGTTTCTCCCTCCACAAATTCTCGCATTAAATATATGGGGTAGCCCTCGGGCAGTTCGAAGTACATGTTAATTAATGCCCGATGCGATTCGGTCATACAGAAAACGACGGAAGCTTCTTGCAAAGAAGTTCGCGTTAGGCCGGAACTACGATGATCCCGAATATCAACCTTGATTTCCTCGCATGCATCTATGGAGTTTTGCGATGCTTTATCGCCATCCATGGCAGATAGACCAGCGGAGTAGGCAAGAATCTTTTTGGAACTTTTAGATTCGTCCATTGCATTTGCAAATAAACGCTCGGCCATTGGACTGCGGCACACGTTTGCCGTACAGATAAAAAGAACTTTTTTAAGTTCTTTTCTCTCTTTTTTCGCTCGACTCTTTTTGCCCATACGCGTGTTTAATCTTCATCTGCAATCGATCTGATGGCAAGGGTGAACCTCTTTAAGTTCTTGAAAATTCACGGTGCCCAATATCTTTGCGGTAATACTTTGAGGAGAACTCTACAGATTTGCACAATTCATAAGCCGAGTTTCTCGCATCCTGCAGGCTTTTTCCTGTACCTACCGCACCCAGTACACGACCGCCAGAACTAACCACACTTCCATCTGGTCTAGAGGCTGTGCCAGCATGAATAAGCAGAGTGCATGGGGGAAGCGGAGAGGGCGGGGTAATCGTATCCCCCTTTGGATAGTTACCAGGGTATCCTTCGCTTGCGAGCACGACTACCAAGGCAAACTCCTGTTTTATCTTAAGTTGTTCAGGCAAGGGTTCCCCTTTGGCCGAGGAAATAAGTACGGGAACTAGGTCTTGATCGACCAACGGTAAAATAACTTGGGTTTCGGGATCACCGAAGCGAACATTAAATTCCAACACTTTTGGACCTGATTTCGTAAGCATTAATCCAATATAGAGGGTTCCCCGAAATTCCATGCCTTCCGACTTTAATCCAGCCAAAGTTGGTCGAACGATGCTCTCCTCATATTCGGCAAGCATGGATGGACTCACTAATGATGTGGGTGCATAAGCTCCCATTCCCCCGGTGTTAGGACCCGTATCTCCTTCGCCCACCTTTTTATGATCCTGGCTCATGGGCAGAGTAACATAATTTTCACCTGAACAAATTAAATGGAGGGAGGCTTCCTCTCCTTCTAGAAATTCTTCGATCACCACTTCGCTTCCGCTTGCACCAAAACGATTCCCACTAAGCATGTCGTGTATCTCTGTTTCCGCTTCCTCTTTACTGTTGCAAATAATCACGCCCTTACCGGCGGCCAAGCCACTAGCTTTTACCACCACGGGGAGGGCGCAAGATTGTAAATATTTAAGTGCGGGTTCGACCTCGCAAAAATTGCCATATTCAGCGGTCGGAATGTTATGTCGGGCAAGAAAGTCTTTGGAGAATGCTTTGCTTCCCTCGAGTCTTGCACAGGCAGCATTGGGCCCGTAGGCAAGGACGTCCGCTTCATTCAAGGCGTCGACCACCCCATTGCAGAGAGGAACTTCGGGGCCGACCACTACAAGATCGATCTCTTCCTCTTTCGCTATATTTAAAATACTTTCGTTGTCTTCCACAGCTAGGGGAAGGACACGGAATTCCTGCTCGATACCTCCGTTGCCAGGAGCGACTAAAACCTCATTAACGAGGGGACTTTGAGAACAGATTTTGGCAAGTGTGTGTTCGCGCCCACCACTGCCAAGGACGAGAATGTTAAGGTTTTTTTCATTCATTCTCTATTGGTTTTCTTGAATCATTTGATGAAGTCGAGGCAATTTGTCTTTGCCTTTCTTCCATCCGCCCTATTTTCAATGTTTCTATGCGGGTATTTTTTATTGGAATATGTGGAACGGCTATGGGTAATGCGGCTGTATTGCTCAAAAAAATGGGCCACGAAGTGGCGGGTTCCGATGCTGGGGTTTATCCACCTATGTCCGAGGTGTTGGAAGATTCTGGCATTCAATTATTTGAAGGCTTTGCTGAAGAAGAAATGACTAACTGGCAGCCAGACCGTGTGGTAGTGGGCAATGCAGTTTCCCGGGGAAATCCTCAGGTAGAAAAACTTTTAATTGATCGAGAGACTCCATTTGTTTCTTTGCCTCAATTAATTGGCGAGGATTTGATTGGAAACCGTTCTTCCATTGTGGTTGCAGGAACTCATGGAAAAACCACAACCACAGCACTAGCCGCATATTCCTTACATTCATCCGCGATAAATCCTGGTTATTTGATTGGAGGAGTACCGCTCGACCTCCCTGCTGGTAATGAACTTGGTGGTTTGTCTGCCCCCTTTGTAATTGAAGGAGATGAATATGATTCCGCATTTTTTGATAAACGCAGCAAATTTATCCATTATCGTCCACGCATATTGGTTCTCAATAACCTGGAATTTGATCACGGAGATATTTTTCGGGACTTGGAAGATATATCACGCAGTTTTTCTCATCTCTTACGGATTGTTCCATCGAATGGATATGTTTTACGAAATGGAGATGATCCAAACCTACTCGCCTTGCCTGATTCTCCATGGACTGAAGTATTTTCTGTTGGCGTGGAAAAATCAAACGACTTAGTAATTGCCAACTTTAATGAAGATACAACTGGGAGCCAATTTGATTTAGTTTGGCGGGGAGAATTGGTCAGGCAGATAAGGTTTGGCATGCCCGGTCTTTTTAATGCCCGAAATTTAGCGATGGCTATGTTGTCCGCGTCCCTCGTTCAATCTTTTGATCGGGAAAAGCAGTCTGTTTTTGAAAATCCATTTTTAGGAACCAAAGAAATTGATTATTCGAACTGTCGGGGAGTGAAGCGCCGTCAGGAAGTTTTATTAGACCAGGAAAATTTATTGGTCTTATCCGACTTCGCCCATCATCCAACCGCAATTTCTGGAGCATTGGAATCCCTGCGGTCCCGTTGGCCAGACAGAAAAATTATTGCCTGTTTTGAACCCCGTAGTAATACCGCGGTGACCAATGTTTTTCAGGATCGTTTCGCTGAGTCCCTCGCTTTGGCTGATCATGCCTTGATTGGACAAGTTCACAGGGTCGAACGAATTGCTCCAGAAAAAAGAATAGATACCCAAGAGATTGTAAAGTTTATCAAGGCAAAGGGAAGGCTAGCAAATGCCTTTGAAAGCAACCGTAAAATGGGAGACTTTCTTAGAGATGAATTTGATAGTGCTTCGAAACTCAAATCAATGGTGGTGTTTTTTTCCAATGGATCTTTTGATGGAGTCATCCAAGAGTTTGTGGAAGTTGTTCGAAATTAGTCTTTTTGTAAACCGTGAGTTTTGAAAGATTGTTCGGTATTTTGATCTTTTTCGCAATAGGTCTGGGGTACTATAAATATTCTAGAAAACACCCCTCCTTTGTCACCCTGCTTTGTTCAGTCTTTCTTCTTTCATACACCTATTTTTTTAAAGAAGTTTGGCAGATTTATTTCTATGGAACCTTGGTCTCTCTTATTCCTTGCATCTTTTACTTTTGGAGAAATCGTTAGACCCATAGTTCTTCAATCCATTTTCGGTGAGGACCTGAGAGAGTGAAGTTTTTTAGTTCCGACCATTTCATCCAAGTATATCCTTCGGGTAGGGGATCTGGCAAAAGAGGGATTTGGGGTGGTTGATGAATTTCCTCGGTGTATTCGATACGACCAATGGTTCGCTTACGGATAGCCAAAACCTGGCTATTTAGATCCTTGAAGTTTCCTGAGTAAGGTAATTTGTCGGGCAGTTCATAGACTCCTTGCAGTCGTGTTTTTTTGGAGGCATGAACTAACAGACTGCTTTGGGACTCAATCCAGTACCTCCGAATACAGGCTGTTTTTTTTGCTTTGCGGGCGATTTTGGGACGGTCTGCCCAGTCTCCTTGCCTGCCCGACTTACAGTAGGAAAGAATCGGGCAGATTGAGCACAAGGGAGATGAACGATGGCAAACGGTTGCACCGACTTCCATGACTGCTTGGTTATAATCTCCGGGGCGACCGATATTAATAAGCTTTTGGGCCAATGGACGAAGTTTTTTCTGTGCGGTTGAACCGTCCTTAAAAGTTTCGGAAATGGCAAAGAGACGGCTGAGCACCCGCACCACATTCCCGTCGCAAACAGCTTCGGGTTGATTTAAGGAAATACTGGTAACTGCAGCGGCAATATAGGGCCCGACTCCGGGCAGAGATTGCCACTCTTTTATGGAAACTGGGGGATGTTTCCAGTTTGCGGCGGTTTTGGACAATTGGTGAAGATTGCGGGCACGGGAATAATAACCCAATCCTTCCCAGGCTTTGAGAACCTCTTTCTCATCAGCTTGGCTGAGAGAATAAAAATCGGGGAATTTATTTAACCAATTTTTAAAATAGGGAATGACTGTGGATACCCTTGTTTGTTGAAGCATAAATTCCGAAACCACAGTCTTGTATAGGGAAGGATCTTGTCGCCAAGGAAGATCCCTTCTTTGTTCGTCAAACCAGCTAAGCAGTGCAATTCGATATTGTCCGAGCTTTTCTTCGGATTGAATCCATGTGGTTTTAAGAGATTTTTCCATGCTTGGCTGTTGCGTTTTTTAACTCTCTTTCTCATGGATAAGGGTGAAATGGCAAGTCCGGCAAATAATCAATCAGGCAAGCAAACAAAAAAGAAAACCTCCTACACCCTCAAATTGACCGGTGGACAGATGGACAAGCTGGGCGCAGCATTAGAGGGGCGAGGTTGGCCAACCCGGGAGGTTCCATACGCCCGGCATGCCTTTAATGGAGATGGGGTAAAGGTGGTTGCTTATGAAAGTGGCAAACTCGTGGTGCAGGGAGGAAAAACGGAGGATTTTGTTAGTAATATTTTGGAACCTGAAGTGACCGGTGAATTTTTGCTTGGTTATGAAGAGGTCAATAATCCGGAATGGTTTGATCCACATGCCGGTCTGGATGAAAGTGGAAAGGGCGATTTGTTCGGCCCAGTGGTTTCTGCCTGTGTTGTCGCAGATGGAGATATGGTACGAAAGTGGATGGATGCAGGCATTCGAGATAGTAAGACCATAACAGATGGAGCCATTGTTAAAATGGCAAAGCAGATTAAAGAAACCCAGGGTGTAGTCGTAAAGACCGCTTATTCTGGCATGCCCAAATACAATGAACTTTATGATAAATTTGGACAGAATTTAAACAAGTTACTTGCATGGTTGCATGGTCGTGCTCTTTTGGATGCCTTGGAAGTAAGGCAGCCAAAATGGGGACTCCTCGATCAATTTTCCAAGCAGCCACTTGTTCAACAGTATGTCAAGGATTCCACCTTTGATTTAAAGATGAGAACCAAGGCGGAGGAAGATCCGGTGGTGGCCGCGGCCTCCATTATCGCTCGGGCTACCTGGCTCGAACAAATGAAAAAACTTGAGGAATTATCCGGTCGTACCTTACCGAAGGGCTCAGGTTCTCAAGCCAAACAGGCGGCCCGGGAATTATTTCAACAGCTCGGGGAGGAGCGAATGGGCGAGTTTTGTAAACTTCATTTCAAGACAGCTTATGAGGCGATGGGCAAAACTCCGCCCGTTAAAAAGGCTTGGAATCCGAATTGGAGAAGAAAATAATGCCTAATCCGCGATGGACTCATGATCGCAAACTCGTCAAAGGAGTGCCAGGTATTGTGGGAGTGGACGAGGCAGGTCGGGGATGCTTGGCAGGACCAGTGGTGGCAGGTTGTACAATCTTGCCCAGTTCGTTTTTTGCTGACTCAAAAAATCGAAAAGCGGTCGAAAAAATAAATGACTCCAAGCAATTTCCTGAAGGGGAAAGAAATATCCTTTTCCAAAAAATACAAAGCTTGATAGTTGAAGGGAAACTCTTTGGAGCTACAGGCTCGGCAACGGTTGAGGAAATTGAAGAGCATAACATTGTCGGGGCGACTTGTTTGGCCATGCAACGGGCAATGGAGGCAGCATCTGTAATAAGCAATGGGCTTTGGCTCCCCTCTAAGAAACACGAGGCAGATTTATTTACTCAGGATGTTACAGAGGATTTGCAGTGGCGTGTGCTGGTAGACGGTCGGCCGATGAAACGCTTACCTATTCGTCACATGGGATTGATCAAGGGAGATACTATTTCTCTGGCTGTGGCCATGGCCTCTCTGTTGGCCAAGGTCACCCGTGATCAAAGTATGCGGCAACTGGATCGCCAATTTCCTCATTATGGATTTGCATCGAACAAGGGATATGGAGCACCCGTTCATCTGAAGGCTTTGGAAGAACAAGGTCCCACAGAACATCATCGTCCCCGCTTTCTGCGAAATATTCTGAAGGAACCAAAGATCCAGCAATCGAACAAATTTGAGCAAAGTCGATTGAGTTTGGCCTAAAAAAACTTATTATCGGTTGTAGTGATTTTATTAGGAGTGAACATTGATCATGTTGCAACTTTGCGACAGGCTAGATACCGAGACGAAGCTAACACCCATGGTGGCTTTGTGGAACCTGATCCTGCTGCCATGGCCTGGTTGGCAGAGGACGCCGGTGCGGATGGTATAACCATGCATGTTCGAGAGGACCGTCGTCATGTTCAGGTGGAAGATGTACAAAGGTATTTAGAACGAAAAAAAACCCGGCTGAATCTGGAGGTTTCCTTGTCCTCAGAAATGGTTGAACTTGCTCTTTCCCTCAAGCCGGACAGCGTGTGCCTGGTTCCAGAAAACCGAATGGAAGTAACCACTGAAGGCGGGCTGGATGTGGTGGGTAATTTGCAGCGTTCAAGAGAAGCGGTTGAAGCTTTTACCCAACAAAATATACCTACTAGTATGTTTATTGATCCAGATCCCCTTCAATTGGAAGCTTCCGCCAAAATAGAATCACCTTGGGTGGAGTTACACACGGGGAGTTTTGCTCGAGCTTGGCCGAATCCAGAAATGCGTGATAAAGAATTTTCCACTCTTAAGGTAGGTATGGATGTGGGGCTTTCTCTTGGATTGCAGGTTAATGCTGGGCATGGAATCAATTTTGAAAATGTAACCGGAGCCAAGAAATTAAACAAGGTGACCGAATTTAATATCGGTCACAGTATTATTTGCCGGTCTATTGAGCATGGACTTTCTGAGGCAGTCTCCACCATGAGGCGATTGCTCAATTCCTGATGAATCTACCCGACATTCCTCAAGGATCAAATGTGGTGGGTGTAGGAATCGACCAGATTGAAGTATCCCGGATTCGAGAATCCATGGAGCGTCACGGCGAGTCCTTTCTTTCCAAAGTATTTAGTGAGCAGGAGCAAGAGATTTGCCTGCAACGGGCAGATCCCGCCCCTTGCCTGGCCGCCCGATTTGCCGCGAAGGAAGCGGTTTCAAAAGCTTTGGGTACGGGCATTGGTAAGGAGTTTGGATGGCTGGATATGCAGGTGGATAAGGCCCAGAGTGGTCAACCGATTGCTCTTTTTACTGAACATGGAAAGTTAGCCTTAGCGGGTATGCATGCCTCTTCTGCCCTGATCAGTCTTTCCCACTTAAAGGAAATTGCTTCCGCAGTGGTTGTTCTAATCAAGTGATGGATACTTTGCCCCAAGATCCCATTTTAACACCTTCTGAGGCCATTGCTTTTGAGGAGGATTATTTCGGGGGAAATGAAGATTTTCAATGGGAGGTCATTAATCGGGCGGGCGAAGCAGTAGCGGATTCCGCACTCCGAGATATGCGAGAACTGCGCACCATTCCGCACCGTCCGAGATTATTGGTTTTGGTGGGGAAGGGCCATAATGGTGCTGATTCATTGCTGGCGGCCAAACGTTTTTTGCGGACCATACCCACTGCACGGGCAGTGGTTTGGCAATGGGCACCTAAGGATGATTGCAAACCCATGACCAAGCGTGCCTTTGAAGAGTTGATTGAGTTTGCATCGAAGAGACTGGAGATCATTCCATCTGCCCGAGGAATGAACCAGGAAAAGATGGATCAAACCTTTTACGAACTTACTAAAGACCGGGGCTTTGATTTAGCCATCGATGGCGTGCTTGGCATGCGGGGACGTGCCGGACTGGAAAGTCCATTGGATAGTTGGATTCGTTTGTTCAATCAAACCAATCAAATTATCGTAAGAGTATCAGTCGATATGCCCAGCGGGATTACGGAGTCGTTACCCGGTGAAACTGAGCCCTTTCGGGCAGATTTTACTTACTGTACAGGAATTGTTAAAACTCCGGTTTTAGAAATATTTAATCAACCTTGGACTGGGAGACTCAGGTATTTAGACTTAGGGTTTTTCAAGGGTTCTAAAAAAGTAAAGTATACCAAGCATTCCAAGGTTCTGTGTTCATCAGCACTTCCTCTTCTCCGAAAATTACGACCCGTGCAGTGTGACAAGAGAGACTTTGGACATCTTCTTGCTATTGTGGGGTCCAGGGAACTTGGAGGTGCTGCGCTCATGTGTGCCCGTGCAGCTTTGCGATCTGGGGTGGGGTTGCTGACCTGTTGCGTGCCCGAGTCTTTGCATTCCTCCTTTGTTTCGGCTTGTCCGGAGGCCATGTGGGTCCCCATGCCAGAGACTCCAATTGGTGGGCTTGCCCTTGAAGGCTTGGGGAAAATTCGACAATCTATTGATCATGTCGATGCGATGATCGTGGGACCAGGAATCGGGTCTGATTCAGAATCTCATTCTTTGATTCGTGAAGCATGTAAACTTTTTTCGGGTTCTATTCTATTGGATGCTGATGCTCTCCGTCCGGAAATTATTGATTCCTGTGAAAATAAGGATCGATTCGTCCTCACACCCCATGAAGGAGAACTTAAGCGAATATCGGGAAAAAAGGAGGTAGAAGAATATCTTGCCGACTTTCCTGGGGTGATCCTGAGAAAAGGTCCACATTCACAAGTTCGTTTCATGGGATCCGTTCTTCATTTATTTTCCGGAACTTCTCTGTTAGCACGTGGAGGAAGTGGAGATTTACTCAGTGGTATCATTGGGTCGTTGATGGCACGGGGTGGACGCTCACTTGTGGACTGTACGGCGCTTGGTGCACTTTGGCATGGTCGTGCGGCGGAAGTACTGGCCAGGCAGCACGGACAAGAGGCTGTGAGCACTACTCAGATTCTTGACTATTTATCCTTTGCATTAAGAAATGACTTCTAATCAGCCCTCCTCATCTTTGCTCGTACTGGCTGCCGGAATGGGTAGTCGGTATGGTGGTCTAAAGCAGGTCGATCCCATTGGTCCTAATGGAGAAACCTTAATGGATTATTCCTTGTACGATGCGAGAAAGGCCGGATTTTCACGGGTTGTTTTTTTGATTCGTCAAGAAATGCAGGAGGTTTTTGATCAACAGGTTGGAAGGAAGTACGCAAATAAGATGGAGGTTGAATATGCCTACCAGAAAGTGGATGACCTTCCTGAAGGTACAGATATTTTGATCCACCGGGAAAAGCCATGGGGGACAGGACATGCAGTTTGGTGCGCCCGTACTGTGTTGGCAGGTAGTCCATTTGCCGTAATCAATGCGGATGATTTTTATGGTGCCGCCACGTTTTCTGCCTTAATCGATTCGATTTCTTCTTTTGTAGATTTCGGTTCCTCAGATGGAAAGATGATAGGATCCATGGTGGGGTATCTTTTGAAGGAAACTCTTTCCTCAAACGGCTCAGTTAGCCGGGGGATTTGCAAGATTAAAGAGGGTAACTTGCACTCGGTTGAGGAATGGTCAGGCATTGCCCACTCTGAAAGTAGAATTTCCGGTAAAAATTCTCGGAGCGAGTCTCTTTTTCTTTCTGGGGAGGAAACTGTATCGATGAATGTATGGGCCTTTCCCCAAACCGTTTTCCCCGCTCTGGAGGGTGAATTGAAAGACTTTCTTGAGACATCACAGGATTTAATAAACGATGAGTTCTACTTGCCCACAGCGGTGGATCAATGGATCAAGTCGGGTCGGGCTGACATTCAGGCCAATCTTGCCTCCTGTCAATGGATGGGGGTGACTTACCGGGAAGACAAGGAATTGGTGGTCAATTCGATCAAACAATTAATTGCTGACGGGTCGTACCCATCTTCTCTCTTCTAAGAAAAGTCCGGTGTGATTTCCAACTTTTGACCAGGCTTTACCTCTATCTTACCGCCTTTGTCAGGATCTTGATCGTTCCGATACACCTGTACAATTAAAGAAGCATTTTTTCTGGGTGAAGACCATGCCCATTTTCCGATTTCTATGAAATTCATAGATACACCTTCGTCCCAACTAAGCCCAGGTCCCTCACCCCGCAAATATGGTTTATTACCAATACCAATCATTACATTAGCTACCACTGTGGTGGGCCCACTATTTTCTTTATTTTCCTTAGAGGTTTCAGGTTTATCGACATTTAAAGAACTCTCTTCTCCAGCTAATAGGGCATCTACTTTACGCAATGTTTCTTCAGGGTCAGGTAGCCCAAGATCTAATTCTTTAGGCAAGTTTTCCTCTACATCCTTTTCCACGAATTCAGGTTCTTTCTGAGTAATCGTTTGCCCTGGGTATTCGTCTTCCCTCTCTGGTTCTGGCAAGGAGTCAATTTTTTCAAGATGTTCTGGTTCAATATCTGGGTCCAGTACAGGCTCTTCTTCTACTTCATCCTCTATTAATTCAAGAGTTTCTTCCTTTGGATCTTCTATTTGATCGTTCGAAATATCATCCGGCAAGATTTCGGGTTCTTCTTCCTCTTCTTTGAGTGTATTTGCTTCTTCAATAGATGGTTCAATCAATTTATCGTCGGAGTTTAAATCAAAATCAACCTCTTCGATAGCTGTCTGTTCTACTTCTTCAGTAATCTTTTCTTTAACAATCGGATCCTTTTCAATGGGGGTCTTGCCTTGAGGGCTATCTGCAATGAAATCAACTTTTTCTTGGAGTAAGCCAACTTTATCAATCAGTTTTCCGAGAGTCTCTTTGACTTCGTTAAGGTCGCTATCGTTTTCAGAAATAAGGGGTTGAGTTAAGCTGGCCTCCTCAATTCGATCGAGCTTAGAATTAATTTGATTTTCTAAATTAGTAAGCTTTTCGATGAGGGTATCTGGGGATTGCTCGGCTTGTTGAAGCGGGGAATCAGATACTATTTTATCGACCAATGTGGGTACCTTGTCGACCTTGACCGCCAATGCATCAAGTTCGGAGCGTACTTCTTTCAATTCGTAAAATGCTTTGCTTGCTAGATCTGAGTCTGTTTGGGTATTTTTTTCTTCGATGCGGTCGATAATGCCTGCCAAAAAGTGAGGGAGGAAAAGGAGGATGGATATTAACCCTGTACCAAGTAAACAAGATGCAATTTCCCAATGCCCCAAAGTACCTTGTTCTTTCAGAGTAACGAAAGCAAAGAGGGCAATGATTAGAAACAGGAAGGCAGCCGCCCCATAAAATGGCCCTTTGCCGAGTCCATCGTTTTCATTTTCTAGATCGTAATCCATCAACCTTTCACCATTGGATGTAATGTTGTTTTTTTTAATTAAAACCAAGCCAAAAATTCGGTGAGCACGGCTTAATTCCTTGCCCGTTCAGTCAAACCAATCTTTCTGCTAACTTTGGATAGAATTTTATACGCTCTTTTTTGAGCAGCCTGAGCACCTTCCTTGAGAACAGAATCCAAATAATTTTTATCCTTGATCAATTCATGATAAGATTCACGGATTGGTCGGAGGTTTTCTGTAAGTAATTCAATGACTTCAGCTTTTAGTTCTCCATACCCTTTTCCCAGGAAATGGGATTCCAGGTCATTGATACTTTCTCCGGATAAAGAGGAGTGGATAGTAAGCAAGTTAGAGACACCAGGTTTTGTGGAATTCGCTTTTATTTCTGCTTCCGAATCTGTGACCGCAGATCCAATTTTTTTCTTAATTTGTTCAGGTTTATCGAGTACAAAGATCGTAGCCTTTTCATTTTTATCAGATTTTGACATTTTATGCATTGGATCAGACAGGGACATGATACGAGCACCAGTTTTAGGAACATAGGGTTCAGGTATTTTAAAAGTTTCTGAATATTTTTGATTAAAGCGTCCGGCCAAGTCACGGCAGAGTTCCAAATGTTGGCGTTGATCTTCCCCCACAGGTACAAGTTCTGCGTTGTACAATAGAATATCTGCAGCCATGAGTACCGGGTAGCAGAGAAGTCCGGCATTAATGGAAGCCTGTGCTCGCACTCCTTCGTGAGTAAATTTTACATCATCCGAACCTTTTTCCTCCGCTACCTTGAATCCGAGCTTGGCTGCTTTGTCTTTGAATTGTGTCATTCTCTGCAACTCACCGATCGGAGTCATACAGGTAAGAATCCAGGCGAGTTCAGTATGTCCAATAACATGGGATTGTACGAATTGGTGGCATTTTTTGGGGTCCAATCCGCAGGCAATGTATTGGGCAATGCATGAGTAAACATTTTGACGAAGATCAGAGGGCTTGGGAGGAACGGTAATTGCGTGTAGATCAACGATACCAAAAAAACATTCATAATCATCGAGCATATCAGACCAGTTTCTCACAGCTCCTAAGTAATTACCCAAAGTCAATTGGCCAGTAGGTTGGGCACAGGTAAGGATGACAGGTTTAGGTTTGCTCGTTTGGTCAGATTTGCTCATGTTAAAGAGCCATTACAACCATATTGTTTAACAGATGACAATTCTCATCCCCATTTTCCTTAACTCATGAACGAACCTGAATCAATTGTTCTAAAAAATGAGTTATCTGAGCTTTTAAAAAGATGCTCTTCGGAAACGCTAAGTGCTGCTTTATCTTTCCGGGAAAATAAGGATATCGCTAAGATCGAACCAATTGTTCTTGGGATTATTGACCGTCACCTTGAGCCTGATCAGCGAGTAGTTTTTAAAAACTCTGATGATTCTCTACGACTTTATGAGGACCTGGGCTTAGATTCTTTGACTATGTTGGAAATTGTTATGCTCGTTGAGCAAACACTCCAAGTAAGCATCGACAATGAAGAACTTAAAGACCTTCGAACCTTGGGAGATGTTAAACAATACTTGGATGCCAAGGTTCGTGGAGTTGAGCCTCCCAATCGTTCTAAAACATTTAGAATTGAAGAAGTTGCATCGATCATGCCCCATAGAGAACCCTTTCTTTTTCTTGAGTCAGTTACTATTGATGGAGAGGATGTGCGTGGGGATTATAAGATTACTGGGAACGAATATTTTTTAGAGGGTCACTTCAAAGAACAGCCTGTTTTTCCTGCATCGATCATGATCGAGGCTCTCGGGCAGATGTGCGTATTTTTTCTTCTTCAGGGTACCCACCCTGCTTTGTCTCGAAAAGTTAAGCCTGATTCCATCTTTTTTACTGCATGCGACGGGATTAAATGCCGTCGTATTTGTAAACCTGGAGATGTACTTTCCATGTCTGTAAAAGTATCAAGAATCAGGCATCCTCTCGCTTGTTTTTCGGGTGAGATTTTAGTGAACGGTCAGAAAACAGCTCAAGCAGCTGAGATTAAACTCGCCTTTGATTTTTACCCAGTGGTTGATGGAGGGACAGATGAACGGGAGATAAATACAGATTCCGAGTTGAATGGCGTAAGTAATTCGACTAAGTCGAATGCACCTTCAGGGAATTCCTGACTTTTAACTGAGAGTCCCTTGATCTGTAAAATTTTATTCGCATTAAAAGTTTTTTGTGTTGAGTGATTCAGCTTTTTTATACGCCACATTTCCTCGTCTTACCGAAACTTTTGTTCGTCGGGAGTTAAGAGAATTAAAGAAACTTGGATTTACACCTGATCTTTTTTCCATCTGGAAAGGCCAATGCTTATGGGAAGGCAGAGAGATCAGGCTTTTTTCAATTTCCCGGCTTTTTTTTCTTTTTGCTTGGATTCCTTATTGGGCATGGAGAAAACCTAAGGCTTTTAAAAATATTCTCACCCATTTATGGTCCTCCACCTGTCCGAACTTTCAAAATTGGAATGAAACTTTTTTGGGTTTGGCTTATGCATTGGTTGAGGCCAAGAAATTTGAGAGATTAAAATATCGACGAATTCACGCAGTTTGGGCAACCATGCCAGCCACTGCAGCACTTGGTTTACATATACTCACCGATGTCCCTTACTCGATGGGTGCTCATGCCTATGATGTTTTTCGACATCAAGGAGACTGGTTGTTGAGTTTGAAACTAAAGCGGGCTGTGAGGGTAAGAACTTCTTCAGTTTCAACTGCCCGAAGATTAACGGATGTAGGTGTTGATCAGAATCGATTAATTCTCATCCATCGAAGCTTGAATCTCATGCCTGTCCGTACAGATTTTTCGCTTGTTCGTAAAGAATCTCTTAGCCTTGTAAGTGTTGGACGATTAGTTGAAAAAAAAGGCTATTTTTTACTCCTGAAAATCCTAGAAGATCTAAGAGCCCGGGAAGTTCCTTTTACTCTCGATATTTTGGGTGACGGTCCCTTGAAGAAAGAATTGACTATTGAACTATCCCGCACGCATCTCGATCGTTTTGTGTGCCTACATGGGCATTGTCCTGAGGATCAAATTATCTCATGTTACGGTAAAAGTGATGCCCTGCTTTTTCCCGGCGTTATTGCATCTAATGGCGATCGGGATGGCATCCCTAATGTGATACCTGAAGCCATGTCCTGTGGATTGTTAGTTCTTGCCTCAAATCGTGCTGGGAGTTCCGAAGCTTTTACAGACCAAGAATCTGGCTATTCTCTTGATCCTTATAAATCGAGTTCTTGGTCAGTCTTGTTAGAAGATTTTTATACGAATCCCGATAAATTTATTCAGGTTCGTAAAAACGCATTTTCCCGTGCAAATGAGCAGTTTTCGGCAAAAGTGAATTGTCAAAAGTTAAAATCTTCCTTTGATCAGATCTTTGCATGATGCCCAAAGTCAGTATTTTAATAAGCGTCCGTGACCAATTGGCACTTACTCAAAAATGCCTTTCCAAGCTGGAAGCCACTTTAGACGAGTCGATTTCATTTGAAGTTTTGATTGCAAATGATGGCAGTGTTGATGGAACTCAGGAGTTTCTGGACAAGCTTGGCGAACCATACCGGATTTTTCATCGTTCGCACAGTGTTGGGTTCGGGAAAAATCACAATTGGTTGGCTGAGAATGCCAAGGGTGAATACCTTTTATTTTTAAATAATGATGCTTTTGTTTCGGGAAACTGGTTACATCCAATGCTTTCCGTCTTTAAGAACCAATCAAATGTTGGGTTTGTTGGAAATGTGCAACGATTAGCTGGAACGCGAAGATATGATCATATGGGTGTCGTTTTTTCTCCGCTGGGAAATCCCCGTCATTATGGACAAGGGTTTTTTCATCGTCCTTTCAAAGGTGAAGTACGGTCATGGAGCGCGGTAACAGCGGCGTGTTGCCTGATTAAAAGTTCTTTATTTCGCGAGTATGGAGGATTTGATGAAAGTTTTGTCAATGGTTGTGAGGATGTTGACCTTTGTTTACGGCTAAGTCGGGAAGGTTTTTCTCACTTCGTGGTTCATGACAGTGTGATTGATCATGTCAAGGGTGCTACTACAGGGAGAAAAGACCGGAATAAGGAAAACTTTGAGTTGTTAATGAAAAAATGGGGACCAAGCATTCGAGAGAATGAATCGCTTAACGATTCTTTCGATCATGCACGCACTTATTTATTTAGGCCTTTTTTCAAGCCGCTCGGAACAAATATTAAAAAATTTTTAGAAGCCTGCTTGATTATATCCAGGTTAAGAAAACTATCACCTCGTTAAATTTTTACAGAGTTAAAAACTCGATTGAAAAAGTTAAATTTTGGTAACTGCGTAGCGGAATGCTTCTTCAATAAGATCGAAATCCTCTTCAGTATGCGCGGCAGATATTGCCGTACGAATTAGGTCTTTTCCGGGAGGTACTCCAGGGGCAACAGAAATGATGGCATAAACTCCCTTTTCCAATAAAGCCTTCCAGAAATAGTATACTTTTTCCTTCTTGCCCAAAACAATAGGAACTGCCGGGGACTCGCTATTCCAGGTATCCAGGTTTAGTTCATCAAGTAACTTTCGATAACGTGACAGGTTGGCTTCCAACTTTTTTCTGTGTTCGGGTTCCGAACGGATAATGCCCAGTGCTGCGTGGGCACAGGCGGTGGATACAGGAGATAGAGCAGCTGAGAAAATAGTTTGTTTTGAATGACTACGCATATAGTCAATTGCTTCCTTACTTGCACA
>ERZ887851.1199-NODE-1199-length-23184-cov-14.536340_pt1 | contig 23184 bp, 24 predicted proteins | sample MGYA00521100_ERZ887851 | MGnify/ENA primary metagenome ERZ887851 (study PRJEB32303, sample SAMEA104408602) | aquatic metagenome | biome: Brackish water; feature: Pelagic; material: water | place: Baltic Sea | collected 2014-06-06T16:11:00 | depth 11,444 m ... | reverse complement strand
GGCCGACCATGCACTAACATTTAAACTGGACCACTCAACGGGGGCAGACCAACCCCGTCACGGCTGATCTGACAGGATCGCTGACCGATGACGTCCGAAGCTATGCGATCGACGCACAGATTGGCGGCCACTTTATCGGCGCCGACTACAACGGCATTGCGGGGTTTGCGGATGGAACAGTCACGTCAAACATTGGACAGGACACTATTGCAGGGGTGTTCAACGTAGAAAGATGACACCCCTTTAACGGGGGCTGTCTGGCAACAGAGGCACTTACCGCGGCCCGGCAGAATTGGAAAAGATGGATCACACCAATAAGTCGATCCATCTCAATTCGGTTTCAACCGCGCCTCGTCATACTATCGGCGCGCCCAATGTCCCTATGCGCCCTGATCAAGCGCCTTCGGTCGTGGCACGATAGCCCTTGAAGCCACCGCCAATATATCGGGCATTGTGATACCCCATTGAGCGCAGGGTCGCCGCTGACAGCGCACCGCGATTGTTGGCGTTGCAGTAGCACAAAATGACGGCGTCCGGGTCACTGATAAGCCCTTCGACATTCATCTCAAGCTTGCCACGGCTGATGTTCAGCGATCCGTCGATATGTCCGGCGGCGTGTTCTTCGCTGTCCCGGATATCAAGGGCGATGGCCCCTTTGGCAATCATTTCGTCAACCTGGTCGGGCGAAACGCTTTGGACTTTTGCCATTGCGTCATCGGCAAGCGCCTGGAATTTCTCGGTATAGGCCATGGTTCTGGTTCCTTTGTTAGGTGCCGTGCCCCCATGGGACACGGTGACAGTGTGGTTTGCTTATTTCAGTGCCTGCGCCGCCTCGAACTGCGACAGAAACACCTGTCCCGTCAGTTCCGACAGGAAATGTCCCCGTTCCAGACGGTCCATCACCGGCCCCTTGACCTCGGACAGATGCAGCGTGACGCCCATTTCCTTGAGCCGGAGATTGATCGCCTCAAGCGACTCCAACGCGCTGAGGTCGATGTCGTTGATGGCGGAACATTGCAGGACGACGTTGCGGACGTTCTTGTCGCCAGCGACGCGGTTGTGGATCTTGTCCTCAAGAAAGCGGGCATTGGCGAAATAGAGGCTTTCGTCGACCCGAAGGGTCACGGTGCCGGGATCTGTGATCACCTTGTGCCGCAGGATGTTGCGATAATGTTCAGTGCCCGGGACCTGCCCCACTTCGGCAACATGGGGCTTGGACGATCTGTATAGGTGCAACAGGATGGACAGGCCGACACCGGCGGAAACGCCCGCCTCAACGCCCAGCCCAAGGGTCAGCAGGATCGTTGCAAGAACGGCGGCGAAATCTGCCTTGGAATAGATCCAGCTGCGCTTGAGGATGGAAAAATCGACAAGGCTTAGCACGGCGACGATGATCGTCGCGGCCAGTGTGGCCTTGGGCAGGAAGTAGATCAGCGGGGTCAGCGCCAAGGCGGCAATGGCAAGGCCCACAGCGGTAAAGGCCCCCGCGGCGGGCGTTTCTGCCCCGGCGTCAAAGTTGACAACCGACCGCGAGAAACCGCCCGTGACCGGAAAACCACCGGTCAACGATGCGCCGACGTTGGCGGCCCCAAGGCCGATCAATTCCTGATCCGGGTCGATCCTTTGACGCTTTTTCGCGGCAAGCGTTTGCGCCACCGAGATGGATTCAACAAAGCCGATGATCGAGATCAGGAAGGCGGGCAGCAAAAGCTGGCCCAAAAGCTCGGGCGAAAAGGATGGCAACGTCAGGGGCGGCAGGCTTTGCGGCACCTCGCCCACGATTTTCACACCCTTGTCGGCCAGACCAAGCGCCCAGACAGCCAGCGTTGTGGCCGCGACAATGACGACCGGACCGGTCTTGACCAGCACGCCTGTCAGCCCGTCCGACAGGCCAAACCGCTTTAGAAGGGGTTTCAGACCCTTGCGGACCAAGAACAGGAACCCGGTTGCCAGAATTCCGATGGTCGCCGTGATCCAGTTGGTTTCCCCGATATGTTCGGTGAGCGAGATCACGAGTTGCAGCAGATTGTGCCCCTCGGCGTTGATACCGAGGATATGTTTAAGCTGGCTTGCTGCGATGATGACGCCCGAAGCGGTGATGAAACCCGCAATCACCGGGTGCGACAGAAAGTTGGCGACAAAGCCAAGGCGAAAGAGGCCCATGGCCAGCAGGATGACGCCAGACAATGCGGCCAGCGACAGGGCCGCTACGGCGTACCCCATACTGCCCTGTTCGACGATGTTGCTAAGCGCCGCTGCGGTCATCAGCGAAACCACCGCCACCGGCCCGACTGCCAGCGCCCGGCTGGTTCCGAAAACCGCGTATAGCACGATTGGCGCGATGGATGCATAAAGACCCGCCTCGGGCGGCAGTCCTGCCAACAGGGCGTAGGCCAACGACTGGGGAATCAGCATGATCGTCACGATCAGTGCCGCGACAAGGTCGTTGGACAGGGCGGTTCGGTTATAGTCGCGGCCCCACGACAGGATAGGCAGGTAGCGGGTCAGGGTAGTGTTCATCTTGTACTCATGAAATTGAGGCGCCCCCCCGTCAGCAACGAGGGGCGCATATTCGGCCTATTTGGCGACGATTTTTTCGGGCTTGGCCATCCATTCCCGGCCTTTGAGCATGCCTTGCCAATAGATCGGCGGCAGCATCTTTTCCTTGAGGAACCAGGCGGCACGGCTAGGCTTGGTGCCGTCGATGATGGCTTTGGGAAAGCTGGGCAGCATCGATCCGCCATAGCCGAATTCGGCCAGGACGATCTTTCCACGCTCCACCGTGAGAGGGCACGAGCCATAGCCGTTATACTGCGCCACGGGCGACCCGCCGCGCATATCGGCCAGAAGGTTCTCGGCCACGACGGGGGCCTGCATCCGGGCGGCGGCGGCCGTCTTGGCATTGGGGGCATTCATGACGTCGCCAAGGGACCAGATATTGTCATAGGTCTTGTGGCGCAGGGTCGCCTGATCCACGTCGATCCAGCCCGCTGCATCGGCCAGCGGGGACACGCGGATAAAGTCGGGTGCCGTCTGCGGAGGGCAGACGTGCATCATGTCGAACTCCATCTCAACGCGCTCCACCGGGGTGTCGGGCTTGGACACGTCGAACCAGGCCTTCTTGGCATGGCCGTCCACCGCGACAAGGTTGTGAAAGAAGTTGAGCGTTGCGTCGTACTTCTTGATGTATTCCATCAGCGCCGGGACATAGTCCTTGACGCCAAAAAGGACGCCGCCTGCGTTGTTGAACTGGATGTCGATATTCTTGAGGACACCGCGCCGGAACCAGGTATCGCCCGACAGATACATCGCCTTTTGCGGGGCGCCTGCGCATTTGATGGGCATCGGCGGCTGGGTAAAGATCGCCCGGCCCGCTTTCATGCCCTCCACCAGTTTCCAGGTATAGGGCGCAAGATCGTAGCGATAGTTCGAGGTGACGCCGTTTTGGCCCAGCGTCTCAACCAGGCCTTCGACCCGGTTCCAGTCAAGTTTGAGGCCGGGAGAAACGATCATCCGCTTGTACTTCACCACCCGGCAGCCATCGAGGATGACGGCATTGTTCTGCGGCTCGAACGCGGCGACGGCGGATTTGATCCAATGGACGCCCTTGGGGATCAACGACCCCATCGTGCGGGACGTCTGCTCGGGCTCAAAGATGCCACCGCCCACCATGGTCCAGCCGGGCTGGTAGTAGTGGATGTCGGCCGGGTCGATGATCGCGATCTCAAGCCCGGGTTTGCGCGCCTTGAGACTGGCAGCGGCGGCAATGCCACCCGCGCCCGCTCCAACGATCACGACCTCATAGCTGGCATCGCCGGTGTCTGTCGGGGTCTTGCCGCCATTGACGATCCGGCGCACCACGCCACCCATGTCATAGCCCGCCGTCTTGGTCGCCGCGAGGATGTCAGCAACGCCGCGCTGATCGGCCTGGGCCAAAGACCACAGGGTCGCAGACCGGGTGCCGGTCCGGCAGTAGGCCAGCACGGGGCCCGGCAGCTCTGTCAGGGTCTTGGCAAAGGCTGCGGCATCTTCATCGGTCACCTTGCCCGAGACGATCGGCAGATAGGCAGCCTCTAGCCCTGCGGCTTTTGCCGCGGTTGCGATCTCTTCAAATGTCGGCTGGTCTGCCCCCTCACCATCGGGTCGATTACAGATGATGGCGCGGAACCCTGCGTCCTTGATGGCCTGCACATCGGCCGCAACGATCTGTTCGCTGACGGATAGGTTGGCGGTAAGTGTCTTGATGTCCATGATCTCTCTCTCCCGGATCGGAATATTGTACTTATGGTTTTGGCGGGGGCGTCCCGACCGTTTAAGAAGTGTGGCGGCCTCTTGAAGGGCCTGATGTGGTAAGCTTCGTTTGGGCCACTTGGGCCTTGATAAAGAGAGCGTCCTTGGGTCGGGGGAAGATCAGGATCGACTGCAATGGGCCTCGAAACATGGCCCTTTGCCCAGATCGTCGCGACAAGAGGTCCCTGCGATTCCGTCGCCCCGGTGAAAAAGTTATATGCCACATAGCTCTTTTCTGCGCGCAGTTCGGTGACAATGTCACCAAGTCGAAAATCATTCATTCACTATGCTCGGCCAACTGTCCTAACCGGTCGCGGTCCAACAGGCGCACCTTGCCCCGGGATTGTTCGATCCAGCCGCGACGCTGAAATTCCTGCAACTGCCGCGAGACGACTTCGCGGGCTGTCCCCAATTCAACCGAGAGTTGCTGATGGGTGGTGGCCACCACGTCATCGGTGTCAGCAAGATGGATCAGCCTATCGGCAAGCCGGACATCCAGTCGTTGGAATGCCACCTCATCGATCATCAGGAACAAGTCGGTGATCCGCTTGGAAAAGGCAGCAAAGACGAAATTCCGAAAGGATTTGGATTGCGCAACAAGGTCGTCGAAGACATCGCGCGGCACGGCGGCGGCCTGAACGTCGGTTTCGGCGATCCCTTCGGCCGAATAGTCTTCATAGGCCAGCAAACAGGCCGTCGTCAGAACACAGCTTTGCCCGGCCTGGATGCGATACAGCACGATTTCGTGCCCGGTCTCGGACACCTGCTGCACCTTGACCGTGCCTTCAAGAAGGAAAAGCATGTTCTGGGGCGAGTTTCCGGGTCCAAAGATTGTCGTCCCCTTCGGCACGTCGATCAGAACGCTGCGCGACATCAAGAGCGCCTTGATCGGCGACTCGAGGCGCGACAGCCCCGGGAAACGTTCAATCCAGTCTTCTGTTCCGGTCATCGCGCCGGTGTCTCCTGTCTAGGCAGTTCCAGTGGTGCAATCCGGTCCATCAACTGGCCGCGATTGGCTGCGATATCGGCAATCGTCAGATCATCGAGCACGGCCATAAAGGCCGCTGTCGCCTCCTGCATCTTGCGCGACAGGATACAGATCCCCATGAGAGGACAGGTGTTCCGTTCGGGGTTGAAGCATTCGACAAGGTCCAATGGACCTTCGGTCAGACGCACGACATCGCCCACCTTGATCTCCTTCGATGGGCGGGCCAGGCGAAAGCCGCCGCCGCGACCCCGTACAGTCTCCAGATACCCTGCCCGGCCAAGCTCGTGCACGATCTTGGTGATGTGCGGGCGGGACAGTTTGTGGATCTGCGCCACGTCATCCACGCGCACCAGATCGGGCGACTTGAGCGCGGCAAGCTGCAAAGAGCGCAGCGCATAGTTGGTATAGCTGGTCAGTTTCATGGTGCATCCTGTTGTCGCAGCGCAAAGTTACATTCAAAGTATTGCTTTTGTAAACCACCCGCGCTACCTGATCGCCACAAACCGGTATTTTAAATATAGGATATACGCCATGACCAAGCTGACCCTCGTTGCAGCATTCGCCGTCCTCGCCCCGCTTACGGCCTTTGCCCAAGGCGCTCCGGGTGAACACTTCATCACCAATTGGGATCTGGACGAGGATGGCTTCGTCACTCTGGCCGAGGCTGTTGAGCGGCGCGAGATGGTGTTCGACATGTTCGACAATGACCAGAACGGGACACTCGATACCGTTGAGTATGGCTATTTCGACGAGACCCGCGCCGCAGACATGGAGAACAACGGCGGTGGCCATGGTCGGGGAGGACAGCGCCTGCAAGAAGGGCTGACCCTGGCGTTCAACGACACCGATGCAGATGGTGTCGTCTCAAAAGAAGAATTCCTGGCCCAGACAGGCGACTGGATCGCCATGGTCGACCGGAACGGCGACGGCGTGGTGAACACGGCCGACTTCGGACCGCAGGGTAACTAGTCACATTTGGCGGCGCCCATTATCCCGATCCAGGGCGCCCACACACATTCGAGGCAATACGATGCTAGACAGCCTGACCGCAGAGACACTGGCCCGGATGCAATTCGCATTCACCGTGTCCTTCCACATTATCTTTCCGGCCTTCTCGATCGGTTTGGCAAGCTACCTTGCCGTTCTGAACGGGCTCTGGCTCCGGACGCGGGACCAGACCTACCTGACCCTGTTCAACTATTGGAAAAAGATCTTTGCCGTGGCCTTTGGCATGGGCGTCGTGTCGGGCATCGTGATGTCCTATCAGTTCGGCACCAACTGGTCGGTGTTTTCTGACAAGACCGGCCCGGTTCTTGGCCCGCTCATGGCCTACGAGGTCCTTTCGGCCTTCTTTCTTGAGGCAGGCTTTCTCGGGATCATGCTGTTCGGGCGCGAACGGGTGGGCGACAGGCTGCATATGTTCGCCACCGCGATGGTGGCCTTTGGCACCTTGATGTCCGCCACCTGGATCCTTGCCGTGAATTCCTGGATGCAGACGCCTGCCGGATACGGGGTCAACGACCTTGGCCAGTTCGTCCCGCAGGACTGGTGGCAGATCATATTCAACCCCTCCTTCCCCTACCGGCTCGTTCATATGGTGTTGGCGGCCTATCTCACCACCGCCCTTGTCGTCGGTGCTGTGGGTGGCCTTCACCTGTTGCGAAACCGCGAGGATGCCCCGGCGCGCCGCATGTTCTCGATGGCGATGTGGATGCTGATCGTGGTCGCGCCCCTGCAAATCCTTGCCGGTGACGCGCATGGGATCAACACGCTCGAGCATCAGCCTGTCAAGATCATGGCGATGGAAGGACACTACGACAGCCACCCCCACGGCGCCCCTCTGATCCTGTTCGGCATCCCCAATCCGGAAGAAAAGCGGATCGACTACGCGGTCGAAATCCCCAACCTGTCCAGCCTTATCCTGAAACACGAATGGAACGCGCCGCTGGATGGGCTGGACACCGTGCCCGATGAAGACGAACCGCCAGTGGCGATCCTGTTCTGGAGCTTTCGGGTGATGGTCGGTCTTGGCTTTGCCATGCTGGGCCTTGGCGGGTGGAGCATCTGGCGCCGCCTGAAGGGTCAGTTGTATGACGACCGCTGGTTGCAACGTGCAGCCATTGCGATGGGGCCAATGGGCTTTGTCGCCGTGCTGGCCGGTTGGATCACGACCGAGGTCGGGCGGCAGCCCTTTACCGTCTACGGCCTGCTGCGCACCGGGAACAGCCTTGCCCCTGTCGCCGCCCCGGCCGTTGCCGCATCACTCATGGCCTTTGTCGTGGTCTACTTTTTCATCTTTGGCGCAGGGACATTTTACCTCTTGCGGATGATGAACAAGCCGTCCGCAACCCCGCACCTTGGCCTCAAGGACGGGCCGATCCGCACCGCAGGGATCACCCCGATGATGCAGGCCGACCCCAAAGCAATCCCCGGCGAATAGGAGCCTCAAGATGTTCGAACTATCCTTTATCTGGGCCGGGATCATCGCCTTTGCCGTCCTGACCTATGTCATTCTTGACGGCTTTGACCTGGGTGTCGGCATCCTGTTCCCCTTTGCCAAAGGCGAACGGGACCGGGCCACGATGATGAATTCGGTCGCCCCCATCTGGGACGGGAACGAAACCTGGCTCGTGCTGGGCGGCGGCGGACTCTTTGCCGTGTTTCCGCTGGCCTATGCCGTCATCATGCCGGCCCTCTACATGCCGATCATATTGATGCTGCTGGCGCTGATCTTTCGGGGCGTCGCCTTTGAATACCGCTGGCGGACCGAACGTTGGAAGCCGGTCTGGGATGTCGCCTTTGCTGGCGGATCGTTAGTGGCGGCCTTCATGCAAGGCATCGCCCTTGGCGCGCTTGTGCAGGGGATCGAGGTGGCGGACCGGGCCTATGCCGGGGGCTGGTGGGACTGGTTAAGCGTGTTTTCCATCCTCACCGGGTTTGCGGTCGTCATCGGCTACGCCTTGCTGGGGGCGACCTGGATCATCCTAAAGACCGAAGGCAGCCTGCAACGCCAGATGCAGAACTATGCTTGGTGGCTGGGTGCCGGGACCCTCGGCTTTATCGGGATCGTCAGTATCCTGACCCCGTTTCAGGACCCCGAGTATTTTCGCCGCTGGTTCAATCTTCCCGGCAGCATCTTCAGCGTGCTGATGCCCGGTGCCGTTGCGGCCACGGCCTGGGCCCTGTTCTCGGGCCTGAGCGCGGGCAAGGACGGGCAACCGTTCTTCGCAGCGCTTAGCCTTTTTGTGCTGAGCTTTATCGGCATCGGGGTCAGCTTTTACCCCAACATCGTGCCACCGAACCTGACCATCGTGGCAGCCGCCGCACCAGACGAAAGCCTGTTGTTCGCCCTTGTCGGCACGGTCGTTCTGGTGCCGCTGATCCTGATCTATACCGGCTACGCCTATTGGGTGTTTCGCGGCAAGATCGACCCCGAGGAAGGGTATCACTGATGCAAAACTCACCGCTGCGAAAAATCGGCTGGTTCGCCCTTCTTTGGTTGGCAAGCGTGCTGTCCCTGGGCGTGGTGGCCTATGCGATCCGTCTGGCGATAAACGTCTGACCCCGGTTTGGGCGACTTTCTGGTCGCCCAACCTACACGCCAGTCTGACGGGTGCCTAACCTCGGGCAAGTCCTAGTCCTGCACGCGGTCCAGACCCATGATGTACGTCAAAGGCGCCCGATCATCCGTGAGGATGCGTGGCGCCTTTTCCTGCACAATGGCATCGACAAAGCCTGGATCCAGCACCTGAAAGCGGGTCATCTCCGGTGCGCGGGCCTCGATCACCGAAACCGGGCTGTCCTCTGCGCTGGCCAAAAGGACAAACACGCGACGCTCGCCCGGTCGGGGACGGCTGGCGGCAGTCCAGACCTCGACGCTGGGAAAGACTTGCTTGAGGGTAAATACAACGGCGGCAAGCGCATCAAGCCTGTCGACATTGTCGAGCAGGTTCATCGCAAAGACCCCGCCATCGTCAAGCCGGCTCGACACCAGCTCAAAGAACTCGAGCGTCACCATATGCTCGGGCACGGCGATATCGGTAAAGGCGTCACCAACAATGACGTCAAACCGTTCGCTGCTGTTGCGCAGGGCCAACCGGGCATCGGCGTGCACAATGGTGGCCGAGGCGGGCTCAAACCAGAACCGTTCGGCAGCCACGGCCGTGACCTGCGGATCAATCTCCGAGATCGTGATCCCTCGGATGCCCCAATCCGCCCAGGCGCGGGGCACCGAATAGGACCCTCCGCCGATATGGTAGGAGGTGAAATCCGTCCGCCCCATCCGCATTCGGGGCAAGCCATCCAGCATGGCTGAGTGTTCCGTAAACATCAGACGGGGGTCATCCCGGCCACTGACGCCATGGGCCAGATGATCGACAACCATCAGGTTCACGGGCGCAAGGGGGTCATCCGAAACGGACACGGTTCGGATGCAGTAGTAGCTGCTTTCCCGGTCGCACACCGGTGGCAGGCCAAAGGTGACAATGCTGACAAGCCCGACAACGGCAATGCCCGAGGCCGAGAGCACCGCCTCGTTCCGCGATGCACGGCCAAGCCAGAAGCACAGGGCAGCTGCGACCACATAGCTTGCCGCAATAACCAGAAGGGTCGCCATCGACCCCAGCCAGGGCACCAGAAGGAACCCGGCCAGCAAGGTTCCGGCAATCGCCCCCACCGCACCTGCTGCGAACATGGCGCCCAGAGCCCTCTCGGACGCCGTGCTGGACCGCATCGCGGCGACCGTCAGGACTGGCGCAGGCACCCCGGCAAACAGTGACGGCAGGAAGAAGGCCAGTGTGCTAAGGGCGGTGATGGCGGCAATGGGATTGACAAGGTTGGCAAGCACCGGCCCCGCCACCGCCCGCAACAAAAGCGTGGCGCCGGCGGTCGTGCAGGCAGCGGCGATCATCGTCCAGCCGGTGATACGCAAGGCCCGCCCGGTCTCAAACGCGGCGATCCGCCCGCCCCACCAATGTCCAACAGAAAACCCGGCCAGAACGACCGCGATGATCGACGTCCAGGTATAAAGGCTCATCCCGACATAGGGGGCGATCATCCGCCCGGCGACAATCTCGACCACAAGGCTCGAGGCGGAAATGCTGACCTGCAACAAGATCAACAGCCAAAGCGGGATCATTCGGGGGCCAAGCAACTTATCCATGAAACCGCCAATAGCGCATTGCCAGAACCCGTCAAGCGGCACGTACCGGACCAGTGTACCGGCCCGGCCTCGGGTCATGCAAAGGCGACAGGCGGGCTGTCAGGACCGCCTTTGCCTGCCGCCTTCTTTGATCACTCCTAGGGGAACGACACCGCCGAAACGGCGCAGACGTTGACGTTGTTGCGGATCAGGGAAGACCCATCCTGGAATTCGGCCTTCATGTCGTAATTGCAGGCAGACCGACCATCAGCAAAGTTGATGTTCACCGACGATCCGGATGGCAGAACGCTGGACCCAAGGATGTCTTCTTCCCAGCTGTTCACGTTTACCGGGGATCCGTAGAACCGCCAGATCGTGCGTCCCGTGTTGTTGATGATCAGCACATTTTTGTTAGCCGTCAGGCCAGAGCTGGTCGTCGTCATGGTCGGCTCGCAGGCCGCCAGAGTGGTGGCAGCTAGAGCGGCCAGAGCGATGGTCTTGAAATGAAATGACATGCTGACTCTCTGAAGTAAAAATGTGGGCAGCTTTCCAATTACGAAAACGCCAATTTTTCAAATCTGCCAATGATTTGCAATTGGATCAAGGATTATTACCAAACTGCCCCACCCGCTGCTTTGCAATCCCCTTGGCGCCACTCACATTTTATGACGTCCTGGCGCCCGTTATGCTTGAGCCGCGACCAATTCACCGGCACAATCAGAGTAGTATCTGGTGCTGGGCTTCAGTCCCGGCCCCAAGCCGCGTTCCATAGGGCCCCACAGGAGATGTTGATGTTAAAAATTGTTTTTGGTTGTCTGCTTCTCGTGATGACATCTGCGGCCCATGCCGACACGGTCGCGTCAGTCCGATATTTTGAAAGTGATGGCAAAGTCGAAATCTCGACCACCGGGGCTGCAACCGCACAAACCCCCTTCGCTATCGCATCGGTTGGCAAGACGATGACAGCCGTGGCTGTGCTGCGCCTTGTGGCCAGGGGCCAATTGTCCCTCGATGAAATGGCCGTGAACCGGATCAGCCCAGAGATCGCGGCCGGGTTGGGCGGCCTTAGCGGGGTCACCCTCCGGCATCTTCTGACCATGACAAGCGGCCTTCCCGACTACCTATCCGATGACTACCTTTACGACGCGCTTGATGACCCGGACGACATCCAGAACCCCCAAACGGCCCTGACCTATGCTTATGGCGAAGAGGCCCTCTTTTTGCCTGCCAAAGGGTTTGACTATTCCAACACGAACTACGTCCTTTTGGGCATCATCCTTGAGACGGCAACAGGGCAAAGCTACGCCGACCTGATGCGAAGCCTTGTCCTTGGGCCCGCCGGGATGACCCGCTCATTCGTGTTCGGATCCCGTCGCCTTCCGGCGGACTTTCCCAGCGGACACGAGGATGGCGATCACATCCGCGAGTATTACGAGGCCGAAGGATTCGGCGACGGCGGCGTGATATCGACGGCACCTGATCTGGCGCTCTTTTACAAGGCGTTGCTTGTCGACCGCAGCCTCTTGCCCGCAAACCTGATGCGAGAGTTCGGGACCGACCCGCTTGGCGCGAACTACGGCATGGGGATCGAGATCGAGGACGAGATATGGGGCCATTCCGGGGGCGATCTGGGCTTCGCAAGCGATGTGCGGATGGATATCCGGTCCGGCGACCTTGCAATCCTTCTTGTGGCAGACGCAGACGCTGACACCGACTGGACCTATGACAGGCTTTTGGACTGATTGATTGGCCAATTGTTCGGACAAGCCTGCGGCAAACTGATCAGGATCAATATGGAATGCCGCGCCAGCGCTATTATGTCATCGTCCAAGACAGCGACATGACTGGAGGTGTGCGATGACAGAGGCTGCCAAACTGACTTGCCTGGCCTGCGGCCAGACAAACCGAGTGCCAATATCCCGGCTGAACTCTGGACCAAAATGCGCCACATGCGGTGAGCCGCTGGTGAGCGGTCGTGTCACAGAACTGGACGTGGGGATGCACAACAAGGCGACCAGCCGCGATGAACTGCCGATCATCATCGACTACTGGGCCCCCTGGTGCGGCCCCTGCCGCACAATGGCCCCCGAATTTGCAAAGGCCGCAGGAAAGCTCAAGACGAAGGTCCGTTTCGCCAAGATCGACACGCAGGATTATCCAGACATCTCGCAGAAACTTGGTATCCGCGGCATCCCTTTGTTGATCCTATATGCAGGCGGCCGCGAAGTCGCCAGACTCGCCGGCGCGCGGCCGGCGGCAGATATCGAGGCTTTCGTCGGGCAGAACGTTTAAGCTGGATAAGGGGTGCTGATAACAGAAGTGCCCGCACGCCTGCAGTCGCCAGTTGGACAGGCCCCAGAGATCAAGACGTTCCGGCAAAGGGCCCCTACCCTTTGCGTTCGTACATCGAATTGTTCGGCGTCCGGCCGATCAGCTTATACCCCAGCCGCTCGAACTCGGCGGCGCAGCCGGGATAGTCGCCCGCAGGGCTTGCCCGCTCGATCACGATCCGGCTGGGCAGGTAGGCCTCTGGCGCCAGCTGCAGAAACGGGACAAGGGCCGCGTCTTCGTGACCCTTAATGTCGATCTTGAGGCTGTCGACACGATGTAATCCTACATCCTGAACGATGCTCAAAAGCGGGCGCATCCGGGTTGTGCCGGTATCACTTTATTCGACACCGACAATCGCCACGTCGTTCTGTCGGATCCGCAGGTCAACCATTGCCTCTTCGCCGCCGACGGCGAGATTGAGCATGACAAGGTTCCAAAGCCCGCTGGCCTTGGCGTTGAACATCAGGTGTTCCACCATTTCAGGGTTGGCGTCGATGGACAGTACGGTGCCTGTCGCGCCCGCCACCCGCGCTAAGGGCGAGGAATAGAGGCCAATGTTGCTGCCGATGTCCACCGCAACCCCACCATCGGCGACCGCCTGCCCCAGAAACTCGATCTCTTCGGCATTGTAGCTTGGTCGGGTCAGCAAGCCGCGCTCGATCAGGTTGTTGCGCCCCTCGATGCGGTAGCGGCACCCGCGAAACTCGACATCCAGCGGACAGCCAAGCGACATGATGATCCGTGTCATCCGTTCGCAGGGCCGTCGTTGCGGCGCAGTCTTGCCCCGGCTCCTGAACTGCAAAAAGCACTTGTCCCTGGCCGCGTTGGTTATCCGGCGCGGCCGCAGCATGAAGGGCCGCGACAGACAGGCCGTGGTACTGGCTCCCATCCCGTTGCGCCACAAAGACCATGTCATATCCAAGCTTGCGCACGTCGTCGGTGCCAAAGCCTGCATTAGCCATATCCCATGGCAAATTGCCGAAGGTCACAATGTTCTTGTCGGTGGGTTCCTTGGACAAATGGCGCAAAGTCACGCCTTAGTCGTCATGAAAACAAAGGACTGTCGAGAGTGTCATCGGCATCTCGTCATCGCGAAATACAAAATCTGCTCAGCCCCGAGAGTTCGGAAAATTCACGCTTCTTAAAGCAAGGGCGATAATACCACCCATTTTCACGGTTCGCGGTGTTTTGTCGGTCAAGCCTTTTGCGTCGCGTGCGCCTGCCGCCAATGCAGACCAAGGCATGCCGACGCCACCCATTGAAAGCGGACCGGATCGGCAGTCTTTTGCCCATCCCGGCTTTTTTGGATGTCGTCAGAAAACCGTCAGGAAACGCACGGCGCGGTCTTCTAAATTTGCCTCACGATGGTGCGGCAGGACAGGTTCAAGGGCCGCGCCAGTCGCGCAACTTAATGCAACACCCCACGGCCCAAAGGGTCGGCGGTCGGAGGTGAAGGCATGACGGATGAAGTACTTCAAGCGGATCGACGTTGCTATCGCAACCAAGCCGTTTGTGGATGAGATTGCTCAGGTCAACGATGCCTGGGCAGTCGCGACCGGACGTCAGGACAAGATCGCCGGTCAGCGCGAGGCACTTGCAATTCCAATGCGCGGGATGCATAAATCGATTGTGTTCGGGCGTCCCGCGCGTGATGTCCACGAAAGCCGCTGGACGACCGCTTCGGCCAACTTTCCCAAGATCAAGCTCTTTCTCGAAGAGACGGCCGCCCGGCTTGATGCGGACCTTGGCCGCGCCAAGATCGTCTGCCATCCGGCCGGTCGAAAGGTCTACCCGCACATCGACCGGGGCGAATACTAGCGGTTCCGCGGTCGCTACCACTTTGTCCTGAAGTCCCATCTGGGATACCTGGCGTTTTGCTGGAATGCTGGATCGTGACGCCCTCCTGGCAATCACAGGCCGCACCCGTCGTCGCCATTCACGGCATCAACCGCGAAGCAGAGCAGATGGCGCACCTTCTGGCGGATGCTGCCGAAGTGTCAGGTCGGACCGTCATCGTTCCGCATTTTGACCGGCAAGACCACCGCTACTACCAGTGCGCTTTGTCAGGGCCGGTCAGACAAGGCCCTGCTTGACCTGATCCGCCACCCTGCTGGGTCGTCCAGACGTCGTGTCGCGGTTTGACGGTTTTGTCATGGCCGCAAGCACCCCCCTTTCGGCACTGGGCGGGATAGGAGGGCTCGCCGCGCGCAACATCAGGCCAATCGCAATGAGCGGCAGCCTCACACAGGCACGGCTGGCGGTGGACGAGTTGCGGCAGGGCACCGACATCCCTGTTCTGACCCGCGGCGCGCTGTCGGATCCGGCCACTGCTTCGGCCCTGCTTGTCGCGGCATCGGCCCGCCAAAAGGTCCTTGCGGCGTGAGCCGGATGCCCTCAATCACCGGAGACGGACGCGGCCAACGCATTGCGTTGGTCGTGATGACCGCCGTCGGTCAGGGTGTCGCCGCGGGCGTGATCGCCTTTGCCACGCGCGATGTCTTCAATGCATTGCGCGTGGAGGAGGCGGCCTTTCCTTTGGTCGCCCTTTTTAAGATCGGGCTAGGCGGCGTTGCACTCGCCGGTCTGCGCCTATCGGAACGGGTGCTCGCCAAACGCGACGGACAGGACTATGCGCTGCAGTCCGGGAACGGCTTTTCCTGCATATGAGCCGGCGTCCGGTCGGACAAATCTCTGAACGGCGGCTTGGCAACATGTCCTTGCGCTTTGTCGGTGATCTGGCGGCGATCAAGGGCTGGATCTCATCCGGGCTGTCGCGGTTGATGTCCTGTGCGATCACCATACACGTGAGCCTTTTGATCCACTACCTATTGAAACCGACGCTTGGCCTCGCGGGCATTCCAGCGATGTCGTCTATATCGGCCCCTTCAGCCCAATCCTGAAAGGAAGCCTTCGGCGCAACCTCACGATCGGGGCGTCAGACCCACCCAAAGACGCAGAGCTTGAGCATTGCCTTGCCACCTTTCCGTCGGACGACTTACTGGTCCGTCTGGCGGGCTCGTCGGTGTAGTCGCGGAAGGCGGCGCAAACCTGTCCCGCGCAGAGATCGCCTGCCTGCTTGCGAAAGGTGCCATCGCCGTTCAACCCGCCCTTGTCCTGATCGACGCCGACGAGATTGGACTTGGGTCCGCCGAAATCCAGCAGCTGTCGGACCTTCTGCGGCCCAAGGGAACGGCAGCACTGGTCGTGATCCGAAATAGCGAGATCGAGGGCCTGTTTGACGGTCACATCGAGCTTGCCCCAAAGGTCAAGGATGCGGCGGCACCTGCCGCACCCCTCTCCCAACACTCAAATACCAGGGATCACTCATATGTCTAACGCACTGATCACACGTCGCCGGTTGATGACAGCCCTCGCCGGCAGCAGCGCCGCGTTGATGCTGGGCGCTTGCACAACCCCGGCCTTTGCGAACCCCACGAACATCGGTTTCGACCTGTGGTCCGGTGTCCAAGGAGCGACCTTCGGCTCGGCCGTCGACAAGACCGTGGGATCGCGCCGCATCACCGGCCCGCACACCTGGACCCATCCAATCACCGGCGAGGCCATGGTCATCTACATCCGCGAGAACCGTGAACGGAACGGGGTTCGGGTCCAGTATTTTACCATGCGCCCCGATGGAACTGCGCTGGCCCACGTGTTTGACCCCGCGTGTTTGACCCCGTGTGTTTGACCGCCGCCCGAGGCAGGAACAGGACCGCTACTTTGTTGGCGATGCCTTTGTCCCGCAGGGGGTCTGGGCGGACGGACAGGCCTGCCGATACACGATGACGGAATATCAAGGCACAGAGCAACGGACCTTTCGGGCCACGCTCAGGGTGCTGCAAGCCAACTACACCGCAGATGATCGCAGCGGGTCCAAGCGGTTCGACTGGATCCTGAACGGCCGGATGGGCCGGACGATCTTTCACGAACGGTATGTTTTCAGCCCTCTTGTAGGCTTTGTCGACTAGGACAACAGGCTTTGACACAACAGACGGGGCGAGCCGTCGTACAAGGCCGCTGGCTTGCCCTCATGGCAAAGCACCACACTCCTTTTGCGGGTCGCTGCAGAAATAGTTCCGCAACCACCCCAAAAATTGGCATTGATATGATGTCCTAGCCCTGCTACGCAAACGTTTGCAGGGATCATTATCTCAAACTGCCTCGGCTGTCCCGGGTTGGAGGACCCGCGTCGGGGTGGTCAACTGTCAAAGGGGAGAAGATCATGGAAATGAACCGACGTAATATGATGGGCATCGTTGTTGGTGCCAGTTTCGTCCCATACGTAGGCGCAAAGTCAGCATCCGCCCAGACCACAATCCGGCTAACGATGGCGTCTAGCCACCCGACCGTTCTGCCCTGGACCAAGCCGCTGGAAACCGTGGTCCAAAGATCGAACGCTGCGTTGGAAGAGCGCGGCTCGGAGTACCGGGTAGACTGGACCGAGGCCTATGGCGGTCAGCTTTATGGCCCGCCTGATACGCTCGAGGCGATCACTCAGAACATCGCGGACATCGGTTGGATCGGTGCGCTTTTTGAGCCCTCTGCCCTACCTTTGCAGAACATCATGTATTCGACGCCGTTTGCGACCAGCACGGTCGAGCAGGCGCTCGCCACCATGAACGGTCTGAATGAAAACGAACCGGCGATGATCAAGGAATGGTCGGACCACGATATCGTCTTTTTCGGGTCGTCCGTATCGGACGGCTATAGCCTGTTCATGAACGAACCGCTGGACAACATCGCCGATATCGCCGGGCGCAAGATCCTTGGGGCGGCATCCACCGCCTCTTATGTCGCCTCACTTGGAGCATCGTTCATCGCGGGTGGCCTGCCCGAGTATTATTCCCAGTTGCAGACAGGTGTTGGCGACGGCGTGCTGATCGTCGGAACCGGTGCTTACGGCCTGAAACTGCACGAGGTGGCGAAACACGCCATTCGTGTGGACACCGGTCCTTTGACCTTCGGCGGACTTGGCATGAACAAGACGGTCTTTGAAGGGCTGCCCGAAGAAGTGCAGCAGGTCATGATCGAAATGGGCGCCGTCTATTCGGGCCAAAACGCCGAGATCATCAACCAGCGCGCCAACGCGGTTTGGGACCTCATGGCCGAGGAAGGTGCTATCATCCGCGACATGCCGCTGGAGGAAAAGATCCAGTGGGCCAACGCCCTGCCAGATCTGGGTGCATCCTGGGTCGAAACGAACGAGGCAAACGGCGTTCCGGCCCGCGAGATCATGGTTAAGTTCATGGCCGCCCTTCGGGCCGCCGGTGCCGAGCCTCTCAGGGATTGGTCGGCCAATATCTAGTCGTGACTAACCTCCAAACACCATGCCGGGCGCCGCAATGAGACGGAGCAGAGACATGAGCTCAGTTTCTGAAATTGAGGCGTCCGGCCCCCCCGACCACGGTCTGATCGACAGGATGCTGGGCCGCATTTCCTCTGTGAATGCGGCCTTCGCAGCCCTCATAATCATTTCGATGATGTTGCTGGTCTGCGCCGACATTGCGTCGCGCAACCTGTTTTCGGCGTCGATCAGCGGCGTCACCGACTATCTGTCCTATGCCATCGTTGCCTGCGTCTATCTTCAGCTGGGCCTGACGATCCGCAAAGACCGCCTTGTCCGGGCAACTTTCCTGGCCGATCTCTTGATCAAGTGGCGGCCCGGAACGATGCTTTTGCTGCAAACCGTGTTCTCACTGGCCGCGATCGCCGTCATGGCGCTGGCGGTGCGATACCTTTGGACCGACTTTCTGGGCGCCTGGACCGAGGGAGAATTCCTTGGGGCCAACAACCTTTACCAGATCCCCACCTGGCCCTTCAAAGGCGTGGTCGCCGTGGCCAGCACGCTTGCCCTGATCGAGATCGCGGCAGACCTCTTTCGCAGGTATCGCGAACAGGCGGATGCGGGCACCTTGCAGAACGGAGCCACCTTTGTGATTGCGGCCGCTCTTTGCCTTGCGGCTTATTTCATGTTTCACGCCATGGCGGCGGCCGGGCTGGACCGGATGCAGATCGGGATCGGCGCGCTTGTGGCGCTTTTGGTTCTGATCTCTCTGGGGATGCCCATCGTCTTTGCCCTGCTGATTACGTCCTTTGTTGGCATCTGGCTGGTGCGCGACAACATGGCGGTTTCGATCAATTCAGTCGGCCTGTCTGCGGGTGGTGCGGTGCGCTCGCACGGCTTTGGCGTCATCCCGCTATTCGTCATGATGGGGCTCATGCTCGACAAGGCAGGTGTCGGGCGCGATGCCTTTCAGATCATGGCCATGCTGGTCCGCAAGATGACCGGTGGTCTTGGCGTTGCGACCGTTGGGGCGAACGCCATCTTTGCCTCGATCACCGGGTCCTCCATCGCGTCGGCAACGGTGTTTTCGCGCATCGCTGTCCCGCCAATGATGGAGGCGGGGTATAGCAAGAAATTCTCGCTTGGCATTGTCGCAGGCAGTTCCGTCCTCGGGATGCTCATCCCTCCCAGCCTTCTGATGATTGTCTATGGCCTTCTGGCCGAAGCCTCGATCGGGGACCTGTTCATCGCCGGCATCATTCCGGGGCTTCTGCTGGCAGTCTCGTTTGCCATCCTGATCATGGGCCTTGCCCGGTTCATGCCCTCTTTTGCCGGAACCACGCGCAGCGACTTTTCCGAGGCCGAGATGTCGGCGGGCGGGATCGCGCGGGGCCTCGCCCCCGTCCTGTTCATCGTGGCCGTTGTCATGGGCGGGATCTACGGCGGTTTCTTTTCCCCGACCGAGGCTGGCGCCGCAGGGGCGCTTGGGGCGCTGGTCGTGTCCCTCGCCCGGCGTTCGCTGACTTGGGAGGATCTGCGCGAGCTTGCGCTGGAGACCGGAGCCATCACGGCGGGGCTTTTGTTCCTGATGATCGCAGCAAACGTCTATGGGCGGATGCTGTCGATGAGCACGATCCCCATGCAGATGGCCGGGATGATAGGGCAGATGGATCTGAACCTGATCGGCTTTGTCCTGCTTTACGTGCTGATCGTGGTCGTGTTGGGCATGATCCTCGATTCCGTATCGATCATGCTCATCGTGCTGCCCATCGCCCTGCCCGTCATTACCGCGCTTGGCGGCGATCCGATCTGGTTCGGCATCATCACCGTCATCGCGATCGAGATCGGGCTTTTGACCCCGCCCTTTGGGCTCAGCGTCTATGTGGTCAAGGCGTCCTTGCCCGAAGGCTTCGCCAACCTGGGCGAGATTTTCCTGGCCGCCGCGCCCTTCGTCATGGTGATGGCCCTCGTCACACTTACCCTCATCCTCGTCCCGTGGCTGACAACGGCATTGCTGTAACGCCGCACCAGCCCGCCCAGACGCCAAAACCCCGGAGGTTTCCATGTCCAAGACCCTGATCAAGAATGGCACTTTGCTGACGCTGCAGGGGGACGACGCCCCGCGTGTCGGGCAGGATATCCTGATCGAGGATGGCCGGATCACGGCCATTGGGCCCAACCTTGAGGCCGGGGATGTGAACCAGACCATCGATGCTGACGGCATGTATGTCATGCCCGGATTGGTTAACGCCCACATTCATACCTGGCAAACCGGCTTGCGCGGGCTGGCGACGGATTGGACCGGCACCAACTACTTCCGGGCCATGCATGCCGGTCTGGCCAACTTCTTTACCCCCGACGACATTCGCATCGCCAACCAGCTTGGCGCGATCAACCAGATCAACAATGGCGTTACAACCATGGTGGACTGGCATCACAACAACCCGACACCGGATCATTCCGACGCGGCCATCGACGGCCTCGAGGCGGCTGGCATTCGGGCAGTGTTCCTGCATGGCTCGGCCAAGCCGGACCCCAAGCCGGGGCAAAAGCATTTCTCGGAAGTCCCGATGTCCCGTTCAGAGGTAGAGCGGCTGCGCAAAGGTCGGCTGTCGAACGACAGCGCCCTTGTCACCATGGGTCTCGCCATTCTAGGACCCCAGATGTCGGTCGAAGAGGTCACCTTGCAGGACCTTCGTCTGGCCAAGGAGCACGACCTCATCGTGTCCTTGCACCATTCAATGGCCAAGATGGCGGCCCCCAATGCCTATGTAAAAGCCGCTGAAGCCGGTCTGATCGACCGCCGCCTCAATGTGGTGCATGGCAACGAATTGACCGACGCGGACCTTGATGTGCTGGCCGATCACGGGGCGACCTTCACCGTCACGGCCGAGATCGAAATGCAGATTTGCTATGGCGACCTGCTAAGCGGACGGCTTTTGGAACGCGGTATCCCCTTCTCGATCGGGACCGACATCGAAAGCGCCTATGCCCCCGACATGCTGGCCTGCACAAGGTTCACCCTGCAGGCCGAACGGCATCTGACCAGCATGCGGCTGAAAGCAGCCTCGGGGGAACGGCCCCACCCGATCCCTATCAAAGTGCGCGAGGCGCTGCATTGGGCCACCGCGGAAGGCGCCCGCGCGATGGGGCTAGAGCGGCAGATCGGATCGCTTGAGGTGGGCAAGCAGGCTGACATCATCATGATCCAGGCCAGCGACCTCAACCTGTCCGGAGCGTTCGATCCCTACAATGCCATCGTCGGCTTTGCCCATCCCGGCAACGTCGACACCGTGATCATCGGTGGCCAGATCCGCAAACAGGGCGGCCAGATGAAGCGGGACGACATCGCACAGCTTCAGGCGGACCTTTCTGCATCGGGTGCGCGCATATTCCGGGACTTCAAGGAAAAGGCCGCCACGTCCGAGTTTGCCTGACAGGGTCAGCGGACCGCCGCACAACAACGACAAGCGTCAATAAGCGAGGTTTCGGGCTCCACGAAGCCCGCGGCAGCGTCTTGTCCGGTCGATTCCGACAAGCTTGGAGGGGATGGCAGGGCGGGGAACCGGGCAAGAGGCGCAAGTTCGCTTAGCGCCCAAATTTTGATCAAACCGAACAACTTTTAGACGTTAAATCACTTTTCCCTATCCGATCAAAAGACAGGCAGAAGTCCCGAAAAAGCGCCTATTGAATGAGCGTTTCAGATAGCGTTCAAGCCCCCAAGAAATTGGAAAAAGAGGGCGATATGAACGCTGCAGACACTGCTTGGATCATCGTTGCGACAGCACTGGTCCTGTTTATGACTTTGCCGGGATTGGCACTTTTCTACGGGGGACTGGTCCGAGCCCGCAACGTCCTAAGTGTGTTTATGCAATGTTATGCCATCGCCTGCTTGATGAGCCTGCTTTGGCTGTTTGCCGGATATTCCATCGCTTTTGGCAGCGGAACGTTGGGCTACTGGGGCGGTCTCGACAAGGTCATGCTGAGCGGGGTCGACACAGAGTCGCTGTCCGGCACCCTGCCCGAGATCCTGTTTTTCGCCTTCCAGATGACCTTTGCGATCATCACGCCCGCCTTGATCGTAGGGGCCTATGTGGAACGGATCGGCTTTGGTTTTGTCCTGCTGTTCTCGGGCCTGTGGATGTTGCTGTGTTATGCCCCGGTGGTGCATTGGATCTGGGGCGGCGGCTTTCTGGCCGATGGCGGTCTGTTCGGCGAGATCGGCGTGCGCGACTTTGCAGGCGGTATCGTCGTCCATGAGACCGCAGGTATCGCCGCACTCGTGATTGCGGTTATGCTGGGTGCGCGCAAAAACAAGACAACCCCGCCCCACAGCCCCGGCCTCGTCATGATCGGCGCCGCCATGCTTTGGGTGGGCTGGTTCGGCTTTAACGGCGGGTCGCAATTGGCCGCTGACGGTGGAGCCGCCATGGCGATCACTGTGACGCATATTTCGGCAGCGGCGGCGTCGCTAAGCTGGACACTTTGGGAACGGATAAAGTTCGGCACCGCCTCTCTTGTCGGTCTGGTCACTGGCACCATTGCGGGCCTTGCGACAGTGACCCCCGCCAGTGGCTTTATCGGACCGGGCGAGGCGCTTATCCTTGGCGCTGTTGCCGGGATCTTGTGCCAAGAGGCGGTCAACCTTATCCGCAACACCTTTCACATCGACGACACACTTGACGTCTTTGCCGTCCACGGTGTCGGCGGGATCTTCGGGACCATCATGATTGCGGTGTTCGGCCATGGCACATGGGCGGCCCAGCTTGGCGGTCTGGCCATCGTCGGTGGCTTTACCCTCGTGGTCACAGTCGTTCTGGTAAAGATCGTTGGCCTGATCGTCCGCTTCCGCGTGGATGAAGAGGCCGAGGCGACCGGTCTCGACCTCGCTGTGCATGGCGAACGGGCCTACGACATCATGTCCTGATCGCACGGGGCGGGGCATTTCCCCCCGCTCCCTCAGGCCATCCAGTCAAGACTTGGCGCCTGACTGGCGTAGGACCGACTACGGTCCGCCCACTCTGCCAGCGTTTGATTAACTTGAACGCTGGCTCATCGCGTCATTCTTGGGCCTGCCTCATACTGTTCGGCGTTTCCCCCGTCCAGGATTTAAAGGCGCGATGAAAGGCGTTGGTGTCCTGATAGGCCAAC
>ERZ887851.1198-NODE-1198-length-23194-cov-25.213838_pt1 | contig 23194 bp, 20 predicted proteins | sample MGYA00521100_ERZ887851 | MGnify/ENA primary metagenome ERZ887851 (study PRJEB32303, sample SAMEA104408602) | aquatic metagenome | biome: Brackish water; feature: Pelagic; material: water | place: Baltic Sea | collected 2014-06-06T16:11:00 | depth 11,444 m ... | reverse complement strand
TACCGGTGCCACTCCAATAGATGCTGAGGTAGGCGTTTTCTTCAGTTATCGAATAGCTCGGGTAACTATCGTCTGACCATTCGTCACGAACTGGTTCGCCCGTAACTCCAAACAGAATGCTCATTTTTTTCAAGATCTCTATGGGGTCTCCGACAAGTTTTCCTTGAAAAACCTGACCGTTGCCGGTTGCGTCAGTGACTCCTGGCCCTGCGTTATATTCGTAGCTAATCCAGCCGGGCCAATAGACCGAGGATTCTGCCATGTCCGAGGTTCCCGCGGCACTTGAGCTTAGCTTCTGGCTGCCACCCGATGCGTCTGCGACGGTGAACAACGCAGGAGGCGTCATAGCCGCCGGCAGGGTCACAGCAAGTGCCACTGCTGTAACTGCAAGAGAGACGCTGCCAGCCCCGACACCAAGCCTTAGTCCGCGAAAGCCGAACTGACGACGAGGCTTTCCCAGGGACGCCCCGGTGACAACGGTGTGGTCTAGCTCAGGGGCATCTCTCCCAGGATCAGCTGAGGCGATTCTTTTCTGGAGTTCAAATTCTTCGTTCATATCAGTTATGCGTAACCAGCTACCGAATATTTTCAAGATTTAGCAAACCTTTTAGTTTTTGCTTCGCCCGGGTTAGCCTTATCGCCGCCGCATTTTCGGACATTTCAAGTACTGTCGCGATTTCTGCGTTTGAAAGGCCTTCCAGCGCCCACAGTGAAATAATTTCTCGCTCTGCTGGAATCAGGCCGGCAAAAGCATCGCTCAGCTCTATATCTGCCAGGGCGATTGATTCGGCTGATGGTGCTGCTACTGGTTCGGCGAGCCTGGCCAGGATGCCATTGCGCCCAGATTGCTTGCGATGAAAGTTAGAGACCAGATACCGAGCTGTTTTGTAAAGCCACGGTAATTCGAAGCCCTCAGGAATTTGCTCCTTCTTGCTCCACGCAATCTCAAAAAGGTCCGATGCTAGATCCTCGACTTCGCTAAACGGAACTCGCCTGGACAAATATGCGCTGATCATTGGCAACTGAGCGCGAAACACTCGGTTGAATTCCTCTGGCGACATATGGCTCCTCTAACTACTAAATGTAGTCAGTCCCCAGATATTTTCAGTTTGATAAAAAGCAATTTATCGAGTGATCTTTTACCATTCCAGTAGATTGCATAAGGGCATACATTGTCGTGGAGCCCACAAATTTTATTCCGAGCCGCTTGAGCTCTTTGCTGAGAGCATCAGACTCAGGACTCGTGGTGATCGATTCTTGAGATCTGCCAGATGACGAGGGGCTTGGGGCAAAGGACCAAAGAATTTCTGTCAGGTCCAGGGAGTTGTCCAGGATTAGCCGAGCATTATTTACGGCGGCGGATATTTTGGCTCGATTCCGGATTATGCGCGAATCAGACATCAGCTCTTCGATCTTCGATTCGTCAAAGACTGCGACTTTTTCTAATTCGAAGTTGTCAAAAGCTTCGCGAAAGCCTTCTCTTCTCTTCAGGATGGTTAGCCAGCTTAGGCCTGCCTGAAAGCCTTCAAGTGTCATCTTTTCGAACAGGTTTCGCTGCCCCCTGAGTTCTTTACCCCACTCGTTGTCGTGGTAGTCGATGTATATCTGGTCCGCGCTTACCCAGGGGCACCTGACGAGGTCTTTGGAACCGTTGTTCACTCTTTGAACTCAATCTGCTCAAAGTCCAATAGCCAACGCTTGGTAACAAGACCCTCGCCACCGGAGTAACCGGTAATGCGTCTTTCCGAACCTAAAATCCTGTGACAACCAACCAGTAGTGGCACTGGGTTGGCACCGACGGCACCACCGACTGCTCGGACGGCCTTGGGATTTCCGACAGCTGAGGCCAACTCTGCGTAGGTTTTTTGTTCACCGAAGTCGAGCTTGGCTATTTGCGTCCAGACTGCCAGCTGGAACGCAGTTCCAGCTATGTCCAAAGGAACAGAGAAGCCCTTTCTAGAACCCGCGAAGAATTCGGAAAGCTGATCGGCCGCATCTAGAGCAAAACGGTGTGCTTTCGCCGAGTCTGAAAATTCAATTCGAACGGAACCAGGCGGCAAAATTTCTATTTGAGCAACACCGGACTGAGTTGCCCCAATGGAAATTTTTCCTACGGGGGATTTGATCAGCTTGAGCGACGATAGTTCTGTCATGTCAAGAAGTATTGCAAAGTTTCCAGCAGACCCAGAATTTTGACTCCGGGACCTGTGGAAAAATCACAAAATTAGAGCCGCTGACCGGCCTCTATCAGAACAGATCTCAGTATTTGCTCGATCTCTTCGAATTCCTTAGGACCGCAAGTTAGGGGAGGCGCAAGCTGAATTACTGGGTCTCCTCGATCGTCAGCTCGGCAGTAGAGGCCTTGTTCGTAGAGAGCACTGTTCAAGAAACCTCGGAGAATTTTCTCGGACTCTTCTCGAGTCAGAGACTCCTTAGTCTCCTGGTTTCGAACTAGCTCTATCGCGAAGAAGTAGCCATCGCCTCTCACGTCCCCAACGATTGGAAGGTCCTTCAGCTTTTCAAGCGTTTTCCGGAAGATAGGAGAGTTGGTGCGAACGTTGTCGACCAGTCTTTCCTTGTCATAGATGTCCAAGTTTGCCAATGCGACGGCGCAGGCGACCGGGTGGGCTGCGAAGGTGTAGCCATGAGCAAGAGTGACGGTGCCCTCGTTGAAAGGAGTGAAGTATTTTTCCTTGATGAACAGTGCGCCGAGCGGTGCAACACCGGAGGTAATCGCCTTGGCTGTGATCATCATGTCTGGGTTTATGTCGTACCGCTGCGATCCAAACATTTCGCCGGTTCGGCCGAAGCCGGTGATGGTTTCATCAGCGACCAGGATCACGTCGTACTTGTCGCAGATTTCGCGAATGCGCTTGAAGTAGCTTTTTGGTGCCGTGAAGCATCCACCAGCATTTTGAATTGGCTCGACAAAGAAAGCCGCAACTGTATCGGGACCCTCAAACAAGATAACTTCTTCTAGGCGGTTGGCAGCCCAGAGCGCGAATTCATCCTCGGTTTTGAAGCGTGGGTCTGCTCGATACCAGTTGGTGTTCGGGATTCTGAATGTCGATGGAACAAGCGGCTCAAACATCTGCTTGAAGGCGGCAATGCCAGTTATTGAAAGCGCTCCGTGGCTTGTGCCGTGATATGCGGTCTGCCGGGAAATCACCTTGTGTTTTAGGGGCTTGCCCGTCATCTTGAAATACTGCTTGGCGATCTTCCAAGCTGATTCAACCGCTTCGCCTCCACCAGTGGTGAAAAAGATTCGGGTCATGTCCTTTGGTGCGTATGAAATCAATCTTTCGGCAAGCTCGACCGCTCTTGGATGGGCGTATGACCATAGCGGCATGAAGTCAAGCTCCATGGTTTGCTTGGCAGCAGCATCAGCCAGTTCTTGCCTGCCGTGACCAGCGTTGACCGTGAAGAGTCCGGATAATCCGTCGATGACCCTGCGGCCCTTTGAGTCAGTTAGGTAGTGACCATCGGCCTTCTGAATAATGGTCATGTCGATTTTGTTGTAGGGGCTGTGGCGAGTGAAGTGCATCCAAAGGTGCTTCTTCGCACTCTTTTGGAGTGCCTTGTCTCCGACCTCTTGACCAGCTGCCATGGCGTGGACTATCGGGAAGTCGGACTTGGATGCAGTTGAAACGTGGCTTTTTTTCTTGGAACTGAACAGACCCCTTAGGGATTTAGTCTTGTTGTTCTCCTGGATTGCCATTTCATATCACTTCTTACCGTTTTTAGTTGGAGAGAAACTCGTCATCGAGTTCCCCAGTTGTAGTGCTGCTTTTCTAGTTTCAGGTAGACAAAACTTTCCGCGGAAATAACTCCGGGCAATGCTCGTATTTGCTCATTGATAAGAGCTAGCAGGGCGTCATCGTCCTCGCAGACAGCCTCAGCCATGATGTCAAAGCTTCCGGCAGTCAGGACCACGTAGTCAACAGATGTAATCTCGGCCAGCGACTTGGCAACAATCAAAGCATCGCCGGAGCATTTGATCCCGATCATTGCTTGCCTGGAAAAACCCAAGACAAGGGGGTCGGTTACCGCGACGATCTGCATGACTTTGGCTTCGGTAAGTTTCTGGACTCGCTGCCGCACGGCAGCTTCGGATAGCCCAACGACCTTGCCAATTTCCGCATAGGACTTCCTGCCGTCATGCTGAAGCTCTTCGACGATGAGCTTAGAAGTCTCGTCAAGTTGCGACCGGCGGGTCCTCAGTGTTTTGGACATGTGGCCAGTATCACACTTTTTTGTCCTCCAAATGACCTTTTCCGCCGAAATGCCAGCAATTTGTTACGAAATCGGTATTGTTTGGAAACTTGAGGGTCGAAATGCTTATTTTGGGTTTAGAGTCATGAGTGAAGAACTCAAAGAGGAGTGGTGAAGAGTGTCCGTAAAAAAATTACAGAACTTTATTGGTGGCAAATATCAGTCACCCATTAGTGAGAGTTTCAGCGACGTTATTGACCCGTCAACTGAGCAGGTGTATGCGCATGCTCCGGTTTCTAGCGCGGCTGATGTCGACCACGCTTATAAAGTCGCTGCTAAAGCTTTCGAAACTTGGTCGCAGACAACTCCCTCCGAACGACAGCTAGCGCTATTTAGAATTGCGGACGCACTGGAGGCAAGAGCCGAAGAAGCAGCCGATGTCGAGTCTGAAAATACCGGTAAGCCCCGAACCACATTGGTTGACTACGAAATCGGACCTTCGGTTGACCAGATTAGATTTTTTGCGGGGGCAGCGAGAAACTTGGAAGGCAGGGCCACTGCCGAATACCAGAAGGATCACACCTCTTCGATACGAAGAGAACCAATCGGCGTTATCGGACAGGTGACTCCTTGGAACTACCCGCTAAACATGGCCGTCTGGAAGTTTGCCCCGGCCATTGCAGCCGGAAACACAATTGTGCTAAAGCCGTCGGACACAACTCCAGCTTCTACTCTGCTACTTGCCGAGATTGCCAGCGAGTTCTTACCTGATGGGGTCTTCAACGTTGTTACTGGTGATCGAGACACTGGCAGGGCAATGATTGAGAACCACATACCTCAGATGGTGTCCATCACCGGTTCGGTGAGGGCAGGAATGGAGGTTGCAAAGAGCGCCTCCAGCGATCTAAAGCGCGTCCACCTTGAGCTTGGCGGTAAGGCTCCGGTCATAGTTTTTGCCGACGCCGACTTTCAGAAGGCGGCCGAGGGCATCGTCGCTGCGGGCTTCTTCAACGCGGGTCAGGATTGCACGGCAGCAACAAGATTGCTAGTTCAGGAATCCGGATATGACGATTTCATGGCAGCACTCATCGCCGAGGTAAAAAACAGCGCCAAGGTTGGCATGCCCAGTGAGCCGGATATTTTGTTTGGACCGGTTAATAATGCTAATCAGCTGGCTCGGGCTCAGGGTTTCATCGACAGGTTGCCTGACCACGCCAAGATAGAGACCGGAGGATCACGAATCCCCGGTAGCGGTTACTTCTTCGAGCCGACCGTGCTGTCTGGCCTAAAGCAGACCGATGAGCACATTCAGGACGAAATCTTTGGGCCAGTCATGACCGTCCAGAAGTTCAAGGATGATGCTCAAGCGTTGGAGTGGGCTAATGACATTAGGTATGGACTGGCATCTTCGGTTTGGACAACTAATCACACGAGAGCGATGCGTTTTGCTAAGTATTTGGATTTTGGAACCGTCTGGGTAAATACCCATATTCCATTGGCTGCTGAAATGCCGCACGGCGGCTTCAAGCACTCTGGATACGGCAAAGATCTATCGCACTACGGCTTCGAGGACTACACCAGAATCAAACACGTAATGCACTACATAGGAGATTAAAAGTAAAGATTAGATTTCATTGCCTCTTTTTTGGTGAAAATTGTGCAAAGCTTTCAATTGCCTTTGGACCCTCAAGGAAATAGGACGTGAACAACCGATAATCGCAGGAAGCTGCGGAAACTAGGAGAATGCTATGAAGCGAGGACTACCTCAAGACCCAATGCTGGCTCAGCTTGTTCAGATGGCTAGACAGCACCAAATCTCTCGAAGAACGGCTCTTGCCGGCGTCGGTGGAACCGCCGCTGCGTTGTCACTTGCTTCGTGTGCTGCCGCCGAAGAGACGGTTGTTGCGGCCACCGACCTTTCAGACAGTGAGAAAGTGCTTACCTGGCACAACTGGGCGGCTTACATGGACGAAGACGACGATGGTAACTATCCAACATTGCTTCGTTTCCAAGAGCAGAGCGGAATCACTGTCGATTACCGCATTGAGATTGATGACAACGACACTTGGTACGCCAAGGTCAAGGACCAGTTAGAGCTTGGCCAGGACATCGGTGCCGATGTTGCCTGCCCAACGACCTGGATGGCAGCTCGCCTTCGTGGCCTTGGATACCTCCAGGCGCTGGATAACGCAAACATGCCAAACAAAGTTGCGAACCTAGCTCCTGGCTACCAGGGAAACCCGGATGACCCGGACCGCGTTTACTCAATCCCTTGGCAAGGTGGATTTGCTGGCATTGGCTACAACAAGCAGGCCTACAAGGAAGCAACCGGCAAGGATGAGCCGGCAACCATGTCCGACCTTTGGGCCGCCGAGCTAAAGGGTCGCGTCGGGTTACTTTCCGAGATGCGCGACACTGTTGGGCTAGTTCTTTTGAGCCAGGGCATCGACATTACTTCTGCTGACAGCCTCACTGAGGATGCCTTCAACGCAGCCCTCGAAGAGATCAAGACTCAGATTGACAGTGGACAGATCTACAACGTCCGTGGAAATAGCTATCTTGATGACCTAACAACCGGAAACATCATCGCTGCAACCGCTTGGTCCGGTGACATCACTGTCATCAACTACGAAAGCGGCACCGATGAAGACCCAGAACCATTCGGCTTTGTTTTCCCGGAATCTGGTGCGACTCTCTGGGCTGACGAATTCGTAGTGCCAATAGGGGCAACTCACAAGCGCAATGTTGAAGCGCTAATCGAGTACTACTACGACCCAGTAAACGCAGCTGAGCTTGCTCTTTGGGTTAACTACATCACTCCGGTAGTGGGAGCCAAGGAAATTGCCGCAGAAGCCGATCCAGAATTGGCAGAAAATCAGCTTATTTTCCCGAACGCTGACACTCTGGCCAAGAGCCACTCATTCCGGAGCTTGACTGGACCAGAGGAACAACGTTTCTCGGCTGCTTGGCAAAACCTTCTTCTAGGTTCCTAGGTGGCCACTGAGTTCATAGCCAGAGGTCAAGATCTCGAGCTAAAGGGTATTCGCAAGGAGTTCCCCGGTTTTGTTGCTGTCGACAATCTCGACCTCAAGATTCCGGCCGGGGAGTTCTTTGCTCTTTTAGGTCCATCGGGCTGCGGTAAGACGACGACTCTTCGCATGATTGCGGGGCTCGAGAGCCCATCCAAGGGCGAAATCTTGCTCGGTGGTAAAGATATTGCTGGCATGAAGCCCCATGAGCGGCCCGTAAACACCGTCTTCCAAAACTATGCGCTATTTCCACACATGAGTGTTTTGGAAAATGTGGCTTTTGGAATCAGGCAGCGGAAGCTAACCGAGCCACTTGCTAAGGCTGAGAAAGCTCTTGCAATGGTGGAGCTCGAACATCTTGCACAACGCAGGCCACAGCAATTATCCGGTGGTCAACAGCAACGAGTCGCTCTTGCTCGAGCCCTCGTTAACCGACCGTCGCTACTTCTTTTAGACGAGCCACTGGGCGCCTTAGACCTAAAGCTTCGTCGTCAGATGCAGATTGAGCTCAAGGCCATTCAAATGGAAGTCGGGCTTACTTTCTTGCACGTAACTCACGACCAGGAAGAAGCCATGGACATGGCCGATACTGTCGCAGTTATGAATCAGGGGCACATCGAACAGCTTGGTGCGCCCGAGGTTCTTTATGACCGACCTAAGACTGCCTTCGTGGCCAAATTCCTCGGTCAGTCGAACATGTTTATTGGCAAGGTCACCGAGACCAACTCCGAAACCACAAGCATTGAATACAAGGGTAAGAAAATTACCGGCTTGACCAAGAGAAGTGAAAAAGTAACTGGGGTTATCGCAATCGGAGTAAGGCCCGAAAAAACTAACTTCCACGAGACTGAGCCAGTTTCTGATCCAGGCCTAAATATTTTAGGTCCGGGTGAGATCACCGACATTCGATTCACTGGAGTTTCCAATCAGTATCAGATTGATATTCCGGGCATTGGAGTCATGACTGTTTTTGCTCAAAACGTTGGCCGTTCTCCGGTCGTGGAGCTTGGGGCGCAAGTTTATGTCAGCTGGAAAATTGAGCACAGCTTTGGGCTGTCCGATCTTCCCTCCGGAGTAGAAGAAGACCAGTAATGGCTTTCGTGGCATTTGGGTCACAGGCTCCAACTAAGGAGCAGGGGCCGTCCAAGACCGGTCGCGTGGCGCTGTTTTTATTGCTGCCAGGCTTGTTCTACCTAGCTCTATTTTTCATCACGCCCCTGGTGTCTCTGATAATCACTTCGCTGAAGGCTCCCAGTGCTACGGGGGCAATTGGAAGGTATGACCTAGGCCTGGAGTTTGGTAACTACGTGTATGCGGTTACGCAGTACGCTCCCCAGATTTTCCGGTCTTTCAGTTTCGCAGTTCTTGCGACAGTGATTGCGTTGGCTATTAGCTACCCCATTGCATACTTCATTGCCGTGAAGTCAAGAAACAGGCCACTTCTGAAGGGCATCCTGCTAACCCTGGTTGTGGCACCGTTCTTTATCTCGTTTTTGCTTCGAACCTTTGCATGGAAACAGATTTTCTCTAATGATTCGTTGGTCGTAAACGTCCTGAAAGACATCGGTATTTTTGGGGCGGACAGCTACATCATTGGGACAAACTTTGCGGTGGTTTTCGGTTTGGTTTATAACTTCATTCCGTTTATGACGCTGCCAATTTATGCCAACCTGGATCGTCTTGACTTGAGTTTGGTTGAGGCCGGCTCTGACCTCTACGCGAGTCCATCAAAAACTTTCCGGAAAATAACCCTGCCGCTTTCACTTCCGGGAGTTATCTCCGGAACTCTTTTGACATTCATCCCGATTAGCGGGGACTATGTTGTTGCCAGCAGGGACTTCTTGGGAGGCCCGGACACTGCGATGATCGGAAACGTGGTTGAGGCCAACTTCCTTAGAATCCAGGACTACCCGACCGCCTCGGCAATCTCGGTGATGCTAATGGCGACGATCGTGGTTTTGGTCTCGGCGTATGTCCGACGCAGCGGAACGGACGACCTACTATGACGCGTTTCTCACTGGGCAAATACCTGCTTCCAACCTACGTGTTCCTGACGTTCTTGTTTTTGATGGTCCCAATCGGATACACCTTCGTGTTCTCCTTTAATGATTCGATTAAGTCGAACATTATTTGGCGCGGTTTTACTCTTGATAACTGGCTAAACGTTTGCGATCAGGCTGATGTTTGCGGGGCTTTCGGTAACTCCCTGCTGGTTGCAGTAACTGCCACGACAGTATCCACAGTCCTTGGGACAATGATTGCAATTGCCCTGGTCAGATACCGTTTTAAATTCCGCAGTGCGACCAACTTGCTACTGTTTTTGCCGCTGGCAACCCCCGAGGTCGTCATGGGCGCAGGCTTGGCAGCTCAGTTTCTGGACTTTGGTTGGACAAAGGGCCTAACCACAGTGATCATTGCTCACGTCATGTTCACCTTGAGCTTTGTGGTTGTCACCGTGAAGGCAAGGGTCGCAACTTTGGACCCGGCCCTAGAGGAGGCTGGCCGCGATCTTTACGCTTCTCCAATGCAGGTGTTTTGGAAGATTACGTTCCCGCTATTGCTTCCTGGAATTCTTTCGGCTGCAATGCTTGCCTTCGCTCTGAGTTTTGATGATTTCATCATCACTCAATTCAACTCAGGGTCGGTTGACACTTTCCCCAAGTTTGTCTACACGGCTGCAGCCAGAGGAATACCACCGGAGGCAAACGTCGTTGGCTCCTTCGTCTTCATTGTCGCGATCGCAATTGTGATTGCGGTTCAGGTCCGGTCGGCTATGAAGAAACGAAAACTACTTAGCAAATAGCAATTCCACGGCATCGCGAAAGTGGCGGTGGTGTTTTTCAATGTCGGCGGCACTGGTGTCGGGTGAGACCAGGACCATATTGTGAAATGGCGTCATTAGAATCCCTTGGTTGATTGCGTGAAGTTGAAGGAACTGCCCCAATTCAAAGTCCTCTGCAGCCGCGGCCTCGGCTCCTGTTGAGGGTGCCGTTTCTCTAAAGCTGTATTCACCTCGGCAGCCAATTCGGGAAACTTGCCAGGGCAATGCATATTCGTCAATGGTGGCCTGAATGTTGGCCTGCCAGGTCACTGCTAACTGCTCCATGCGGGAGAAGTTCTCCGGGGTTAGCACTTCTTCGAGCGTGGCGCGAACAGCGGCCATAGACAGGGCGTTCCCGGCCAGTGTGCCTCCAACGCCTCCAACGTCAATGCTTTCCAACTCAAGGCTGTTTGCGATCTTTTCCGAAAGCTCTTCCGAGAAGCCAAGTGCGCCAACCGGAACTCCTCCGCCTATGGTCTTGCCAAGGACAACTGCATCTGGCTTGAGATTATCTCGGGCTGTAATGCCGCCTGCACCGGCGGAAAGAGTGTGGGTTTCATCAAGCGCAAAAATCACATCGTATTTTAGGCAGAGCGCTTGGAGGCCCTCTAGGTAACCAGCCTCCGGTAATACGATGCCAATGTTTGTTAGCCCTGGTTCAATCAATAGGAGAGCAACTTCGCCGGTTGCAAATGCCCTTTCCGCAGCAACCAGGTCATTGAATGGCAAGGAGACGGTTGTGGTGTTTAGCTCCGATGGCTTGCCAATATTATTTGGCCTAGAAATTGTGTTCCCTTGATCATCGAGCACCGCAAAGGTCTCGTCAACGCTTCCGTGATAGCAGTAGTCATGAACTGCGATCTTTGCCTTGCCGGTTACTTGCCTAGCAAAGCGTATTAGGTGGCGATTGGCGTCTGTGGCACTGAGAGTGAATTGCCATTTAGGAAGCCCGAACCTGGCTCCGAGCGTTTCGGCATTTCTCGCCGCGTCAAGGGTCGGAAGCATAAAGGTGGCACCTTTAGCTATCTGGTCCTGCACCGCCTTCACAGTCGGCGCTGAGGCATGTCCAGACATCGCTCCAGTGTCACCGAGGCAAAAGTCGGTGAAGTCATTGCCATCAAGATCGGTAAAGTGAGCGCCTTTTGCGCTTTCCACGTATATCGGAAATGGTCCAGGCCACTTTGCCATCCAGAGCATAGGAACACCATTCACCAACGAGGCTTGAGACTTTTGGTGAGCCATTTGCGAATTTGGATGGGTTGCGACGTAGGTGCTCACTTCTTTGGCAAATAGCTCAGCTAGACGCTGGCGGTCAGCATATTGAGTCAATTTATTCCATTCTTAGCTTTGGTATGGCGGTTATTCAGTCGTCGTTTTGGCCGGAGGCATGCAACGGAGCTATAGGGCGGCCAGGCCCTCCGCAATTACATCGAGTGCCTCGTGCAGAAGTTCATCGGAGATGGAAAGCGGTGGAAGCAAACGAACGACATTTGCATAGGTTCCGGCATTGAGAACCACGACACCGTTTTGGTGGCAGTGCCTCAAGAGCGCCTCAGTGGCGGGTTGGTTGGGGTCAAGACTGCCTGGCATGACTAGTTCAAATGCCTGCATTGCGCCCACTCCACGAACTTCACCAATCACCGGATACATCGCCATCATCTCAGTTAGGCGCTGCACGATTATGGCTCCGATCTCCTGTGCGCGACTCAGAAAGTCTCCTTGCTCAAACTGTTCCATGACCGCCACTGCGGCTGCCACGGCAGTTGGCGAACCACCGAAGGTGCCGCCCAAGCCGCCGGCGTGTGCCGAGTCCATAATTTCAGCCCGGCCTACAACGCCGGAAAGTGGCATGCCGCCGGCAATTCCCTTGGCAACAGTGACTAGGTCGGGGTCGAATCCTTCTTCCCACTGGCTAGCAAACCATTTTCCGGTCCTGGCCATGCCGCTTTGAACTTCGTCGGCAACCATGACAATTCCATTCGCCTTGCACCAGCTGTCGATTGTCTTTAGGAACCCTGGGGCCGGAACTATGAATCCAGCTTCTCCCTGAATGGGCTCGATGAAAACGGCGGCAAGCGCGGACGCACCAACTCTTTTTTCTAGGTAGGTGATGGTCCTTGCCGCTGCTTGCTCGCCGGTCATTCCCTCAGGATCCCGGAACGGGTAGCTCATTGGAGCATGGTGAATGCTCCCGGGAAGAGGACCGAAGCCAGTGGCATAGGGGTGCGCCTTGAAGTTCATCGCCATCGTAAGGCTGGTTCGACCGTGGTAGGCGTGGTCGAAAACTGCGATCTCAGTCCTGCCGGTCGCACGCCTTGCAATCTTCACTGCATTTTCAACGGCTTCGGCACCTGAATTAAAAAAGGCGACTTTTTTTGGAAAAGAACCGGGGGAGTGAGCTGCCAGAAGTTCGGCTGCTCGAACATACTTCTCATAGGGGGCAACGGTGAACAGGGTGTGAGTGAGTTTCGCAACCTGCTCCTGAACTGCGGCAACAACGCCGGGGTTTGTGTGACCGATTGTCACAACTCCAATGCCTGTGCCCATATCAATCAACTGGTTACCATCTACGTCCTCGAGGATCGCGCCGTGGGCGCGCTCAATGAATACCGGAAGCATTGTTCCGACACCCGCGGAAACAACGGCGGTTCGGCGCTTTTGAAGCTCTACCGACTTGGGTCCGGGGATAGGTGTGTTCAAGATTCTTTTTTGTTCAAGGCTCATGTCTAAATTCTAGATACTTATATGGATTTTTATCATTCCTGACTCGCAATGCGGATGGAGTTCTAAGCTTTGGTAAATGCGCACTGTTTTGGTCCTAGGCTCCACCGGTTCCGTCGGCACTCAAACGCTCGAGTTGCTGGCGGCAAATCCCGATAAGTTTCAGCTCGTCGGAATCTCTGGGAACTCTAATACCGAGCTGCTCGAGTCTCAGCGAGTCCAATTCGGCCTGTCCAGGGACAGAGCAGTTCTGGGTCCGGAGCTGGCCGCTGATTTAGCGGGTGAGCTGTCAGCAGATGTGGTTGTGAACGGAATAACCGGTTCTGCAGGACTGATGGCAACGCTTTCGGCACTTCGCGCGGGAAGCAAGCTGGCGCTTGCCAATAAAGAGTCTTTGATAGTCGGTGGGTCGCTGGTAACCGAACTTGCGGCCAAAGATCAAATCTTGCCCGTTGACTCCGAGCACTCAGCAATCGCTCAGTGCTTATTGGCGGGACAAAAATCTGAAGTTTCAAGGCTGATATTGACTGCCTCCGGTGGTCCGTTTAGAAACATGTCAAGGGCCGAACTCGAGAACGTGACTCCGAGTCAAGCTCTCAAGCACCCGACTTGGAGCATGGGCAAGGTCATAACTACCAACTCGGCGACCATGGTAAACAAAGGCCTCGAGGTAATTGAGGCTCATATTTTATTTGGCATCGGGTTTGAAAACATTGCCGTCACCGTTCATCCGCAGTCAATTGTTCACTCAATGGTCGAGTTCTATGACGGTTCGGTTATTGCACAGGCCTCAGTGCCGGACATGAAACTCGCGATTGGCTTTGCTATCGGTTGGCCAGATCGGCTTGCCCAGTCCACAAAGCCATTGGATTTCACTCAAAGCCATCGATGGGATTTTGAACCCCTTGATGAGGAGGTTTTCAAAGCCGTCAAGTTTGCACGGCAGGTTGGACAGGCAGGGCTCACTTTTCCAGCCGTTTATAACGCAGCAAATGAGCAGGCTGTTGAGGCTTTTCACCGAGGTGAAATATCTTTCCTTGGCATCACCGACACGATCGATAAGGTGCTTCAGGCGCATACGCCGGGGCCATTAAGTCTCGAAAGTGTCTTGGCTGCGGAAAGCTGGGCCCGACGGACCGCCGATTCGCTGATAGCACAGAGCTAAAGCCTCAAGTGTTCAGGTAGCCTTGAACCGTGATCGACATCCTCTTGTACGCGGCCGGAATTGCAATTGTCCTAATTGGAATTGCTCTGTCAATTGGCCTGCACGAAATCGGTCACTTGATACCTGCGAAAATTTTTGGCATTCGAGTCAATCAATACATGATCGGATTTGGTCCGACCGTTAAGTCCTGGACCAGGGGCGACACCGAGTACGGAATCAAGGCAATTCCGCTGGGTGGCTACATCCTCATGACTGGCATGTATCCTCCCGAGTCCAAGGCTTATCGGGGCCCATTTGCAAGTTGGATTAGGGACGCCAGGCAGCAGGTAAGACAGGGCATCGAGCCGAGCGATGAAGATCGCCAGTTCTACAAGCTTTCCGCCCCAAAGAAGCTAACCATCATGCTCGGCGGTCCGCTGATGAATCTTTTTTTAGGGATGCTTCTTATTCTTCTAGCGCTAAGCGGTGTTGGAACAATGCAATCCACGATGAGCGTCAGCAAGGTTTATGAATGCATTGAGGCCGATTCCGCCGGTAATTGCCCCAGCGGCGCTCCGGTTTCTCCGGCTATTGCCGCCGGACTGCTACCTGGCGACACCGTTACTCAGGTAAACGGCACACCAGTTCTGAACTGGAACGAAGTAATTGCGGGCCTGAGCAAGAACCAAACGAGTCAGTCAATGCTGGGAGTTGTTCGCGACGGGGCAAATATCAGCCTGGCAATCACGCCGTCATTTATCGAGACTCAAGTTTTCCTGGAGTCTGGAGCGGCAGCTTTAGACGCAGCTGGCAACAAAGTCACCGAGCTCAGGCCAATTCTGGGTATTCAGTTGGGGTCTCAGATGACGCCACTAAGCATCGAAGAATCCGTGGGCTTCTCTCTAGCTGCGACGGGGGGAATGCTGGCCTTCGTGGCTGATTTGCCGCAGCAGGTTTATAAGGTCGCGGCAAGTACCTTCGGAAGCACCGATCGAGATCCAAATGGTGCAGTCTCTATTTTGGGAGTGGGTCAGTTAGCCGGAGAGCTGACTGCAGCGGACATTAGCGTGGCTGCCAAGCTCGCCTCGTTGCTTTTGCTAATCGGATCTTTGAACCTTGCGCTATTTGTCTTCAACCTGATTCCGTTGCTGCCGCTAGATGGCGGGCACGTTCTTGGGGCGCTTTACGAAAGTGCGAAAAGAAGGTCTTGGGTTCTTGTTGGGAAGAAGGACCCGGGTCCAATCGATACCGCTAAGGCCTTACCTGTTGCATACGCGGTGTGGATGCTGCTGATTCTGACGGGCCTGATACTAATATTAGCTGACCTTGTAAACCCAATAACATTGGGTTAGGAAGTAACTTTCCTCCTTTGCTGTTGAAGCTTGGAGCAAACGAGAGGTAATAATTGCCAGCTGTAAATCTTGGTCTTCCAGTGGGACCACCACCAACAATCGCTCCTAGGCGGAAAACTCGCCAAATAATGGTTGGGAAGGTTCCCGTAGGGTCGGATTCTCCAATTTCAGTTCAGTCGATGACAACCACTCAGACCACAGACATCAATGGAACACTTCAGCAAATTGCTGAATTAACTGCGACGGGCTGTGACATTGTTCGGGTGGCTGTGCCCACTAGCGACGACGCAAAAGCTTTGAGGGTCATTGCCAAGCGATCCCAGCTTCCGGTGATCGCCGATATCCACTTCCAGCCAAAATATGTCTTCCAAGCGATTGAAGCTGGATGCGGAGCGGTGCGAGTAAATCCAGGAAACATTAGAAAATTTGATGACCAGGTTGGCGCAATTGCAAAAGCTGCCAAGGACGCCGGAGTTTCAATCCGAATTGGTGTCAATGCTGGCTCCCTGGACCCAAGACTGTTGCAGAAGTATGGCAAGCCAACTGCTGAGGCGCTAGTGGAGTCCGCGGTTTGGGAGGCGAGCCTTTTCGAAGAGCATGATTTTCATGATTTCAAGATTTCCGTGAAGCACAATGACCCGGTCGTGATGGTCAAGGCCTATCAGCTACTTGCCGAGCGGGGAGACTGGCCATTTCACTTAGGCGTTACCGAGGCCGGACCAGCATTCCAAGGAACAATCAAGTCCTCAGTGGCATTTGGTGCCCTGTTGGCTCAAGGAATCGGCGACACGATTCGAGTCTCGCTTTCAGCTCCTCCGGTTGAGGAAATCAAGGTTGGCTCGCAGATCCTGGAGAGCCTGAACCTTCGTCCCAGAAAGCTCGAGATCGTCTCTTGCCCAAGCTGTGGAAGAGCGCAAGTAGATGTTTATACGCTCGCGAACGACGTTACCGAGGGGCTTTCACACCTGACTGTTCCAATTCGAGTTGCCGTTATGGGTTGCGTTGTAAACGGACCGGGTGAAGCAAGGGAAGCAGATTTGGGAGTTGCCTCAGGAAACGGCAAAGGTCAAATTTTCGTCAAGGGCGAGATCATCAAAACTGTTCCGGAAAATGAAATTGTTGCCACTTTGATTGAAGAGGCGAACCGAATTGCAGCCGAAATGGACAGTGCACTTATCGGAACCGCCCAGGTTACCGTCGGGGAGTAGCTAACATTGTGCTCATGCCATATCGCCTGAGCTCATTATTCCTAAGGACCCTTCGAGAAGACCCAGCCGACGCTGAGGTTGAAAGCCATAGGTTGCTTGTTCGCGCGGGCTACATAAGACGCGCGGCACCGGGAGTTTTTAGCTGGCTACCTCTTGGCCTGATGGTCAAAACCAAGATTGAGCAAATCGTTCGCGAAGAAATGGCTGCCGCTGGTGCCCAAGAGGTCTTCTTCCCAGCCCTGCTTCCAAAAGAGCCATATGAGGTGACCGGTCGGTGGGATGACTACGGAGATAACATTTTCCGCTTGAAAGACAGAAAAGACGCGGAGTACTTGCTGGCTCCAACTCACGAAGAGGTCTTCACTCTTTTGGTGAAGGATCTTTATAACTCCTATAAAGATCTTCCCTTGAGCATCTACCAAATTCAAAATAAATACCGCGATGAGGCGAGGCCGCGAGCCGGTCTTTTACGTGGTCGCGAGTTCGTAATGAAAGACGCTTACAGCTTTGATGTGACTGACGAGGGTCTTGAGGTTTCATATCAGGCCCAACGCGCAGCCTACGAGCGCATTTTCACGCGCCTAGGGCTTGAGTATGTAATCGTGAGCGCGGATGCCGGAGCGATGGGTGGCTCGAAATCGGAGGAGTTCCTGAGTCCTTCCGAAATTGGCGAGGACTCCTTTGTCAGATCTGCATCCGGCTTTGCTGCCAATGTAGAGGCGGTTAGATTCTCACAGTCTCCGGCCATCACGCCGAATAAACAGGCGGCTGAGGACCACGCGTCACCAAACACTCCAACAATTGCCACCTTGGTTAGCTTCTCGAATGAGAATCACCCCAAGCCAGATGGCACTTGGGAGGCCTCTGACACCCTGAAAAACGTGGTGCTTGCGCTCATCGCTGGAGATGGCAAGCGAAGGCTGGTCACAGTTGGAATTCCTGGAGATCGAGAAGTCGACCAAAAGCGCGCGGAGGCTTGGTTTGGCTGTGATGTGGAGCAGGCCAACGAGGCCGATTTCAAGAGTCACCCGGAACTTGTCAAGGGCTACATCGGACCCCGTAAAGATTCAAAACAATTTTTGGGCTTAGAAGCTGAGTCGAAAATCGAGTACCTGCTGGACCCCAGGATTGCTGAGGGAAGTTCGTGGATTACCGGCGCCAATAAAGATCAAATGCACACTTGGCACCTGACTTTTGGTCGAGACTTTTCCGCGGATGGAATTGCCGACATCGCAGAGATTCGCGCCGGAGATCCGGCCCCAGACGGTTCAGGGCCCTTGGAAATGGCTCGCGGCATCGAAATCGGTCACATTTTTCAGCTGGGTCGTAAATACGCCGAGGCACTGGGCCTAAAAGTTCTTGATTCCAACGGAAAGCTCGTCACAGTAACCATGGGCTCCTATGGAATTGGCGTTACCAGGCTGGTGGCAGTAATTGCTGAGGCGTGCCATGACGACAAGGGTTTGATGTGGCCGGATTCAGTGGCTCCAGCAAACCTTCACATTATCGCGGCTGGTAAAGACGAAGCCGCCTTCGAGGCAGCTGAGTCTTTGACCGCAGGCGCTGAGGCCCTTGGGCTCAGAGTCATGCTGGATGACCGACCAAAGGTCAGTCCGGGAGTGAAATTTGCCGACGCGGAGCTGATTGGGAACCCCTGGATAATCATCTGTGGCCGAGGCGTAGCAGAGGGTGAAGTTGAGCTTTGGAACAGAGTGACAGGCGAACGCTCTCAAGTAAAGATAGACTCAGTTCTCGCTGAGCTAATGGCTAAGCGCTAGAAACTAAAAAGAGGCGAGTCATGGATATTGATTTACAAGTTCTTCGTCTACTAGAGCGCGAGCGGGAAATCCCATTTGACGAACTAGTCCTGATTATCGAAGCGGCCATTCTTGCGGCTTTCGCCAAGGGCTTTTCGGAACCGGTCAAGGGAGCCCGAGCCGAGCTTGATCGCAAAACCGGTCACGTTCGAATCTTCCAATCCACTCTCGATGAGGACCTAGAGCCCGTTGGTGAAGAGGAAGTGACGCCCGAAGGTTTTGGTCGAGTCGCCGCTTACGCCGCTAAGCAGGTTATTGCGCAGCGGATGCGGGACATCTCAGACGAAGGCTTGTTAGGCGAGTTCAAGGGCAAAGAGGGCGACATAGTCTCTGGCCAGATTCAACAGGGCTCCAGATCACACATGGTCTACGTGAATTTAGGCTCAATCGAGGCGCTTATGCCTCCCGAAGAGCAGGTTCCAACCGAAGAGTATCTGCACGGAAGTCGCATCAGAGTGTATGTAACCAGCGTTCAAATGGGAACCAGGGGACCTCAGATCACTGTTTCTAGGACCCACCCGGGCTTGGTTAGAAAACTTTTCGCAATGGAGGTCCCAGAGGTCGCTTCCGGCCAAGTCGAAATTGCTTCCGTCGCCCGCGAGGCCGGCCATAGAACCAAGATTGCTGTTTTTGCAAAGGAACCCGGAATCAACGCCAAGGGAGCTTGCATTGGCGAACTTGGCCAGCGAGTCCGAGCCGTTAGCGCGGAATTGAATGAGGAAAAAATCGACGTTGTTGATTTCTCTGAGGACTTGGCGACCTTCGTGGCTCACGCCCTATCACCAGCCAGAGTCTCGGACAGCTTTGTTTTGGACGCTGCTACCAAGGCAGTTAGAGTGCTGGTTCCTGATTTTCAGCTTTCGCTGGCAATCGGCAAAGAGGGCCAGAACGCCCGCCTGGCAGCGAAATTGACCGGTGCCAAAATCGACATTCAGCCAGATAGCATCCTTGAGGGATAGCGTCATTAGGTAAGGGGCCCTAGAATGGAGCCTATTCGGACCTGTGTTGGCTGCCGCCAACGGGATTCGATGAAGCACTTGCTAAAAATTGTTTCAGTGAATCAAAGTTTTGTTCTTGACCAGCAGCGCAAGCTAGCCGGAAGAGGGGCTTGGGTTCATGAAAAATGTTTGCAGCTAGCGCTTGATCGAAAAGGTCTAGTTCGCGCCTTGGGTGACTCTAATTCAGAGTCGCTTGAGACATGGCTTAGGAATCAGGCACAAAACATGGCTGACACACAATGAGTTTCTCGAAATGAGACCCCCTCAGAACTAAGGCCTTCCCTGTTTGGGGTCGGCCCCGAACAGGAGAAAAAAAGTGGCGCTTCCACGCGTATACGATATTGCTAAAGAACTTGGGATTGATACCAAGACAGCTTTGGCCAAATTAGAAGAGCTTGGCGAATACGTCAAAGGTGGCTCTTCAACAATCACACCACCGGTAGCCGCAAGGCTAAAGGGTGCTTTCCCAAAGAAGCAAGCTCCAGCCAAGAAGGAGCCGGCAAAGCCAAAGGCTAAGCCTGCGCCAGAAGCTCCGGCTGTTGCCGAGAGCCCAAAGCCCTCAGAAGTCACTGAGCCTCTCGCTCCCGCTGCAGTCGAGCCACCGCCGGTTGCTGCGTCTGTCGCTGGAGAACCAGTCGCGGAGGAGAAGTCCGCCGCCGCAACAATGCTTGGCACACCTCGCCCAGGTAACAATCCATTTTCTTCGAACCAGGGCATGGGAATACCTCGCCCGATGGTTCGTCCAGGCAACAACCCATTTGCTGCAAATCAGGGCATGGGGCGACCAAGACCAGGAGCGCCAAGACCTGCCGAGTCAGCACCACGCCCAGGAGCACCAAGACCAGGAGCGCCAAGACCTGCCGGCGGAGCACCTCGCCCAGGCGGCGGAGCACCGCGTCCAGGTGGAGCGCCAGCGTTCGGAGCACCGGGACAGAAGCCAGGGTTTGGACCTCCAGCCGGAAGACCGGGTCCAGCCGGCCGTGGTGGCCGCGGAGCGGGCACTGCAGGAGCATTTGGTAGGGGCGGTTCTCGCGGAAAATCCCGTAAGTCAAAAAGAACAAAGCGCGAAGAATTTGAACAAAGAGATGTTCCCAGCCTGGGCGGCACAATGGTGCCTCGCGGCGATGGAACAACCGTGCTGCGAGTTCGTCGTGGATCCTCGATCCAAGACTTCGCAGACAAGATTGGCACTAACTCCGCTCAGTTGATCACCATCCTGTTCCACTTGGGACAGATGGCGACTGCGACAGCATCCCTAGACGAAGATACCTTCCAGATTCTTGGTGAAGAGCTTGGCTACAAGGTCGAGGTTGTCTCGCCTGAAGATGAAGAGCGAGAGCTCTTCGAAGGCTTCGGTCTGGATATTTCGACTGGCATCGAGGAGGAAGACGAGGAAGCACTTTCCCCAAGACCTCCGGTCGTGACCGTAATGGGACACGTGGATCACGGAAAGACTAGGTTGCTTGACTCGATTCGTAATGCGAATGTTGTCGACGGTGAGGCTGGTGGAATCACCCAGCACATCGGTGCCTACCAGGTTCACACAACTCACGAAGGTCTAGATCGAGCGATCACATTTATTGATACGCCGGGTCACGAGGCTTTCACCGCCATGCGAGTCAGAGGTACTGAAGTCACAGACATTGCCATCTTGGTTGTGGCTGCGGACGACGGTGTAATGCCGCAGACCATTGAGGCTTTGAACCATGCCCAGGCCGCAAGAGTTCCAATTGTGGTTGCCGTCAACAAGGTTGATAAAGAGGGCGCAAACCCTGCGAAGATTCGCCAGCAGCTAACTGAATTCGGCCTAGTTGCCGAGGAATTCGGCGGAGACGTGATGTTCGTAGACGTATCTGCGCTGAAGGGCGACGGTATTGACAAGCTTCTTGACGCAGTGCTTTTGACTGCCGATGCAGCTCTAGATCTTCGAGCCAACCCTGACAAGGCAGCGCGTGGAGTTGCCATTGAGGCAAACCTAGACAAGGGACGCGGTTCCGTTGCGACGGTTCTGATTCAGTCAGGAACCCTAGAGGTTGGTAACGCAATTGTTGCCGGTGCTGCTTACGGCCGAGTCCGTGCGATGTTTGATGAAAACGGAGATCCGGTTAAGTTTGCGACTCCTTCAAGGCCGGTTCAGGTTCTCGGTCTGCAGTCAGTTCCGCGCGCCGGAGATACCTTCGTGGTTGCCGAGGACGAGCGTCAGGCAAGGCAGATCGCAGAAAAGCGTGAAGCTGCCGACAGAAACGCCCTGCTGGCAAGGACCAGAAAGAAGCTTTCACTAGAGGACTTCACTCAGGCTCTCGAGGATGGCAAGGTCGAATCATTGAACTTGATCATCAAGGGTGACGTTTCAGGTGCCGTTGAGGCCCTGGAGGACAGCTTGCTCAAGATTGACGTTGGCGACTCAGTGCAGCTGCGAATCATCCACCGTGGTGTTGGAGCAATCACTGAATCTGACGTAAACCTAGCCACTGTCGACTCGGCGGTAATCATCGGATTCAACGTTCGTCCAGACAACAAGGCGAAGGAACGAGCAGACCGTGAGGGTGTCGACATCCGTCACTACACCGTGATCTACAACGTCCTTGAAGACATTGAAAACTCACTCAAGGGAATGCTCAAGCCGGAATACGAAGAAGCTCAGTTGGGAACAGCCGAAGTTCGCGAAGTATTCAAGTCCTCCAAGTTCGGTCTCATCGCTGGTTCATATGTTCGAAGCGGCCTAATGCGTCGAAACGCTATGGCAAGAGTCTTGAGAAACGGCGAAGTAATCGGCGAGAACCTCAAGGTCGAGTCACTGAAGCGATTCAAGGACGATGCCACTGAGGTAAAGGCTGATTTCGAGTGTGGAATCGGACTGGGTAGCTTCAACGATGTGAAGATCGATGACGTCATCGAGACTTACGAGATGGTAGAGAAGCCGAGGAGCTAATGGCAGATCACGCTAGAGCCCTGCGTCTTGCGGAGCGGATTAAAGTATTGGCGGCCTCCGCACTAGCAAAGGTTGTCAAGGACCCTGATTTGGGTTTCGTTACCTTCACCGACGCTCGAGTTACCCCTGATCTAATGCAGGCCCGACTTTTCTACACTGTTTTTGGTTCCGATGCGGACAAGGCTTCCACGGTAGCTATTCTGCAGAAAAACACCGGCCGGCTCAGGGGAGAAATCGGAAAACAGCTGGGCATAAGAATGACCCCAACCCTGGAACTCGTTCTCGACGATGTCCCAGAAAATGCTGGCGACTTGAACGAGCTTTTGGCCGAGGCTAAAAGACGAGATGGCGAATTGGAGAAACTTGCCAAGGGTGCCAAGCACGCGGGCGATGCCGACCCATATATTCAAAAGCCGCAGGAAGACTAATGCAGCATGGCCTAGTTCTGATTGACAAGCCCCAGGACTGGACTTCTTTTGATGTTGTCGCAAAAATGCGAGGGGTTCTCGGCACAAAAAAAGTCGGGCATGGCGGAACCTTGGATCCTTTGGCCACCGGTCTGTTGGTGCTCGGCGCAAACCAGGGCACAAAATTACTGCAGTTCTTGCTCGGTCAAGACAAGGCGTACACCGCTACCGTGCGGCTGGGGCAATCAACCCTCAGCGATGATTCTCAGTCGGAAGTCCTTGAGGCTAAAGATGCTTCAGGCATCACTGCCGACCAAATCGACAAGGTCATTGCGTCTTTGACCGGACCGCTTGATCAAATACCTTCGAGTGTGAGCGCCAAAAAGATTGATGGCGTCAGGGCTTACGACTTGGTGCGACAGGGTAACAAGGTTGACCTAAAGCCCAAGTCAATAGTGATTCGTGACTTTGCTCGCACCAGCGAGCTAAGTCACCATGACGGTTTGGTTGATTTTGACATCAGCGTTAGGTGCAGTTCCGGGACCTACATCCG
>ERZ887851.1196-NODE-1196-length-23204-cov-31.555920_pt1 | contig 23204 bp, 22 predicted proteins | sample MGYA00521100_ERZ887851 | MGnify/ENA primary metagenome ERZ887851 (study PRJEB32303, sample SAMEA104408602) | aquatic metagenome | biome: Brackish water; feature: Pelagic; material: water | place: Baltic Sea | collected 2014-06-06T16:11:00 | depth 11,444 m ... | reverse complement strand
TCGAAGAAGAGGATGAAGAGGAGGCCGAAGAGGAGGCCGAAGAGGAGGCCGAAGAAGAGGATGAAGAGGAGGATGAAGAAGTCTTTGAAGTTGATATTAATGGAAAGTCATATTATACTACTGACGAAGACAATGGTATCATTTACAACATCGATGATGACGAAGATGTTGGAGATGAGCTTGGACGATTCAAAAATGGAAAGGCGATCTTCAATAAGCCAACACAAAAATAAAGTCCTCCCTATTTGCACATTCATTGATTCTTTCTAGTTGCTCTTGTCTTGTATGCCCTTTTTTGCTTGAATGTCCTGTGTTTTTTATTATTGCGCCTGGAACCACCTGAAACCATATTTTTATTATCTATTTTGGTCGTTTCAATCATTTTCATACCATCGATCAGCACTTTATACAACAACGAACGTTTGACTTTTGCAGAGGCTTTATCTTTGTTTTCACTTTCTCGTATATAGTCGGTTATACTATTTTCAAGTTCAGCCCGGATTAATGCAGATGTTGTATTTAGTTGTTTTTCAGTTGACACATGTTTATAAACCATATCGTTACCCCATTTTTGCATTGTTTTATATAAGTCGGTATTATTCTTTGCGACATAGGTTTCGATAGGTCCATCTATTTTTAATGCGAGTATAAGGTCAGAAATCAATGATTGATATGTCGTTTTGTTACCAGGGTTTATTCCGATATCGGTGATAACCTCTTTTGGTATTTTAATTTCAGCTAATTTATAGGAGTTATCACTTGTTGTAATTGGAAGTAATGAAACCTGGTTTTGGTTTGTATCGGGCTTATTTTTTTTAGGTTTATCATCAAACGAAACGGTGTTTTGGTTACTAGTTGAACGAGTGGGGTGTTTTTGTAAAGGTTGGTCTACTGCGTCTACACTGGTAACTGAGATAAGTTCTTCCATGTTCTTTGGTGGATATATAGGGCCTTCGCTTGTCTGAGAACTGTCTGTTCCGTTCCACAAATTGGTAACACGGTCCCCCAATTCATATCCTAATGTCGGACAAAATAATTTTCCACGGTTTGAATTATTTACAATTCCTTCAAATAGGTCTATTTGTAAATTGATTTCATATTTGGGACCACTGCTTCTATTCTGATTAATATTTGAAATACCCGTATCTAAATATGTATGAAGATCCGTATTTCGTTTTATCACATCATTTTTATTTATAAAACGATCTACGACATAACCTAACATTTTGTATAATTCTACAACATTATTAGAAGAATCCGCATTCAATAATTGCTGTAAATGATTGTTTGATGTGGTATGAACCGGATAACGAAGTGGTTTTAATGCAATTGACTCGAACCTTTTGTATTCAGTCGCCAAAGGCTTTTTACTTGTATTGCTATCCGTGTTGTTTTGTTCATACGTATTTTCTTTAAAGTTCGTACAATCATTTTTATTACACCATAAATAGAAGGCTATGTATTCTTTAAAAAGGTTTTTGAACTTGGGGTTATGAACCAAATCATTCAACCAAGTTACACTGCGAGTTGTGTAAATAGTGCCGTCTATTTTTAAATACGAATATGAGAAAAATGACATGATATCTTGGAATGCAGCACCAATGCCATATAACTTTGTTGCATCGGGTTCATTGTATGTTAATCGTATATCATTTCGGGTAGGGAAACTATTCGGTAATAAAATACGTAATGTAACTTCTACGTTGCGGCGAATGCGAGTATTATCGTCATATTTATCATTGTTGGGTTTAATTGGTTTGGCCCCGCTGCGGATCAATGTATCATTGAAGACTTTACGATTGAAAAAGAAATTGATTACTTCTACACGCGGTAATGATAGCAAATGTGATTTATCATACACGACATTGGGTGAAAATAATGGATATTTGGTTGTGTCATTATTGTTTAATATGTTGTAACCTTGCGTTTCTTCATAAGTTAAATGAAATAAATCGCGAGTTATAGTTACTGTTTTATTCCCTCTTGTATTTGTAATTGCATTTATAATAATTTCGTCTATTATAAATGGTGTGCTCATATTAGTTATATTATTGATAGAGTTTATTTTTTACTCTTTTGTTTTTCTGCCTTTTCCAATGTTTCTTTTGCCTTTTTAATATCGTCTTCTGATACCTCGTTTTCTTCAGCTTCAACCTTAATGGATTCTTTAAATCCCTCGGGCAGTATACACAATGAGCTCTCTTCGTCTAAAAAGCATTCCAAAATCACGACAAACAAACTCAATATTATGAGGGCTATGTAAATATCGCGTGTTCCCATCCATGCAATCGCAAATATCAATATATACTTACTAAATGTGTATTTCAAAAAGGATTCCATTGTTTTGCTCACTTTCAAATTAACAAATCTAGATGCAATGTTCAATGTAATTATCATGAGACCCGCAAATATTTTACTATTGTTTATTGACTGGACATTCGTATCAATATATTTCATCATTTGTTTCCAATCTCCAAATGCTTTCATTTACGATTATTATATACATTATACAAATATGTTTTACCGAAAAATCATAATAAACGGTATTATTTCTATTCATTATTCGTATTTTAATATGAAGTTCTCAATTGGAACAAAGGAAAAATGCGATGTATTTGCTCATATCTTCCAGACCATCAAATCATTAACGGACATTACTAACATTTGCTTTTCCAAAGAGCGCATGTTCATTCAAACCATGGACAAGATGTCTATAAGTATTTGTGAAGTGTCTCTTGATAAAGATTGGTTCACCGAATATGTGGTCGACGATTGCGAAGAAGATGAAGACATTACAATCGGAATCAATGTAGCGATCTTTTGTAAAATACTGAATGTCCGCGGGGATAAAAGCACCATACAATGTTCGTTTGACTCGGAAGAAGACCGTCTTCAATTGAATGTCTTGTCTGGATCTAATGCCGAATTGGATAAAGTATTTGGCATTCCATTAGTAGACATTGACCCGAATTATTTAGATATTCCAGACACCGATTATAATGCAAATGTTACATTGGTATCTAAAAACTGGAAGCAAACGGTTGACGAAATTGCGCAGTTCGGTGATATTATTACAATCACTTGCAATGGGGAAGGGTTTACATTGGAAGCCGCCAATGATGACACCACAATGAAGACGTTGTTGCCGAATGAAAAATTGGTGTCATATGAGTTCAGCTATGAATGTGACGAAGACGATGACGAAGATAATGCCGATTTTTCAATATCATCCGGATATTCTTCTAGATACCTTACTATTATTGCACAAGGGTCTAAATGGTCGTCCAACGTTTCCGTTCACATTACGGAAAATATGCCTATTCGCATCGTATATTCGATAGATGAGAATAGTTATGTAAATATGTTTTTAGCACCTAAAATGGATTGAGTGCATTGATTAGTCGCGTAGAATATTGGGTCGCAACATGTCATATTCGGTTTTCAAGCGCTCTTCCATGATGGAAAAACGGCAAGTCTTGTCACATGGGTTACATGGTTGGCTTTCAAACTTGATTTCGGGATAAACATGTTCTACCATATCTTTGCGAACGCGCATACCCTTGTGGCGGAGATGGTTATTCTTATCGCAGTTTGCCTTTTTGAAGTGCGTTACCACAGGGGATTCGTCGTTTCCCTTGAATATGTTTAAAAATGGTTCTTTGTCAGTGTTGTATGCTTGATGTAAATTACAGAATCCTTCGCCATTTTTGTCCAACATGTCCATGACTTCGTCCAATCTGAGTTCTTTCAAGTCGTCGGTCAACTTTGACATTGTTTTCTCTGCGAGTTTTTGCTGTTTTTTTGCCTTTTCTTTCATTGATTTCATAGTTACAGGTTTGTCTTCGTTCTTCTTGTTATTCTTCTTGTCATTCTTCTTTTTAGTCATGGATTCTTTTTTCGTATCTTTGGTTTTCTTTTTGTTGTCTGACATTTCTTCTTTGTCTTTGTCTTCTTCGGCTGACATATCTTCTTCGTCTTTATCTTCTTCGGTCATAGATTCTTTCTTCTTATCCTTGTTTTCGAGGCCTTCAAGTATAAGCATGTTCTCAACATAATCGCTTTGATAATATAAAATAACTAGTATGGCGGTCAATATACCCAAGCTCTTATGAACCGTAGTATAGAAGACTATCAAACTAACTGCAAATAGTTTGCCTAAAACAGTTTGGCTCAATGTAACGACCCATTTTGAAAAGCTTAAAACTGCAAACAATAATAGAATAGGTATGAATTGTACCAATAGGTTCTTATTAAACTTCATTCTTGTATACATACTTGCTATATTTTTTCCCGTTCTATTTTTCCAATACTTTTCCCGAGAAATTATCAAAATAAAATCTGTTTATTTTTTAACTAACTGTTAAATAATTATAATGTCTTTAGTCAATTCTGCGTCTCCGTGGACTAATTCTGATAGTAATACAAAACGAACTCCGTCCATCCGTAAAACAATAAAATTAAAACCAAATGAAGTATCCCCCAATGCGATTGAGAACTTTACTGATTTGCCAACAATCCATAATTACAAGGAACAGTCCAATCAACGTAGTAGCCGCGTGAATGATATTTTAAACCAAATGAATGATATTTCCGCGGGCGACGAACAAATGGGCGAGTTTGTGCCGATTGCACCACCAACCGCAAACGTCAATGGAGATTATCCCCCGGTTGACAATAACCGCACATATGACCCCCCGGCTGCGAAATCTTTTTCGGAAGCATCAAATGCTATGAAGAACATCCAATCCAATGAAGATAGGCCCAAGTATAGCAATTACCAACAAAGTTACGATGCATCCGCAGTAACATACAAGAAGCCATATTATGCGAAAATGGGTATATCGTCCGACACCCCTGTCGATAACCGTATGATGGAACGTATCAATTATATGGTCCATTTATTAGAACTGCAACAACATGAAAAGACGAACAACATCACAGAAGAGTTTATATTATATACATTTTTAGGCGTTTTTATGATATTTTTGGTAGATGGATTTGCTCGTACTGGAAAATATACTCGCTAAATGCATTACACAATTAATTGTATTCAATCCCATATATTATTACCATTATACGTAATAATATATTTATAACATACACAAAACACGTTTACAATTGAATGGTGTGCCCGGTACCACATAATTATAACTGTACAGTGCATTTTTATGGCTATCTAATAGCTCATTTGATTGCCCCCAGTGCGCGTGTATTATTTCATTGTGTGCAATGCCGTCAATGGATAACACTTTGAATCCGGGATTTACGTGTAACACTTCACGTATTGCGTGCAAGAAACCATTATAGAAAATTGGCGCGGAACGAAAGTTCATTATACTGCAAATGCATTGTAAAACATAGCCGTCGTATTCTTCATTGTATATATGTGTATGTTTAAAAACATATACCGCGTATAATGTATCCGCGCGCCGTAATCCATATATAAAACATTGTTTTGATTTTACCAAATCACAGTATTTATATATTGTTGGGTTCAAAATCATGTCAAATAGTGGGTTCGTATTTTCTAGGTTCTCAATGTGTTCAAAAAAATCTGTAATAATATTCTCATTATCTTTTTGTATACCGACAATTTCGTATCCATTCGGCAATGGTTGTATATTCAGATTATGCATACGATAATTATACGTATCATATTCTACGAGCGGAACTATTCCTGGGAATGTTTCACCCTTGGACCGTATAATAGATATTTCAATATTAGGTTCTCTATAGTGCTGTGAAAATAAATGCGTGTCAATTAGCGTCCGATTGCTATGTAAATCGCTGCGTAGGCGATTGCTACATATATATTCTACATAATACGCGTCTTTCTTCATTTGTCCAGCAAGTATTATTTGAATACTACGCGACAAACATGTACCGATTGGATCGTTATTCGCTGCTTGCAATTGTTGTGCGTATTCATATATTGTAGTCTTTCCCATAGAAGGTAGAGAACATGATTGAAAAGATATGACCGTTCCGTGTTTATTTCCAGTAAAATATGTATCCAACACGGTTTTATTTATCATAAATGTGCAATTTTGTAGTGAAATATAATGGCCTTGTAATAGGTTCTCCATTCGTATTTTCAATTGTTCCGAAAGATCGTCATAATTGTGGGTTTTCACGGCATTTACATCGGTATATTTCGTCTTGTACGGATGCGTATACACTCGGAATGGCTTCGAATATAGGGCGCGTCCGTAATCATATGTATGGTACATGGGTTGACGACTCCACATTGGATAACGTATTTTTATATATCCTATCACAATAATATACAAGAGTATGAGAACCACAATCAAATATTGCAACCACATTCTACAATATTTTGCGAAGTTTTTGATGATTGTATGCCGAATTACATGGTTCGCTCAAATACATAAAAATATTGATAATTATCATTGATGCACTTGTTTATGGAAACGTATGAATGCAACACGAACCCGCTATTTTGTGCGTAAGATACGATATCATTGATGGTCTCGATAAACATTTTATTATCGTGTTGGCGGACGGTTTTCGTTTCTTTGTTTGTGAATGTTTCTTCCATTATTGTGTTGTTTTCTATGGCTAATTTGTTCATATACGTATAATCACCCAAATCAACTGTGGTTGTAAGTAGACGGTTATTTTGGGGGCGCACTTCTGTTTTTACATTGGCGTCAGAACACGCCACTACCTTCGTGAAATGGTCCGTGTCTACTAAATGCACGACCAAATACCCACCGGGTTTCATCCAGAAATAACAATTGCGGAATAGTTTGGATTTGTCTTCATAATCATATATAGTGAAATAACGGCATAATACATGCGTAAATGTCCCCTTTTCGTATGTCATTGGATCATATCCGTCCCCACATGATATTTCAATGTCGGGACTTTTCTTGATCCCGTGCTGAATAAGCGCCTTCGAACGTTCCAGACCAAATACATTGTAGTCCGCCTCTTGCAGTTCATACACCCCTTTTCCAGAGCCACATCCAATTTCCAAGAAAATACTGTCGTTTGACGGATTGGTTAAATGTATGATTTCAATTAGTTCTTTGTCATTGCGGATGGTATGGTTATGTAAAATCTCATACATGCTGATAGTAAAATCATCATACATGTCGTCGTCTGTTTTTATGACAAATGGCTCTACATTGGAGAACCCTTCTGGCTTTACTGGCCCATTATATTTATTATAAATATGAACGATGACATATACGATTGTAATCCATAATAACAATTTTAATAACACCAAGTTAGGATGTTTTGAAAATAGTAAATAATATAAGTTGCGAAGCATATTGTATGTATTTGTATATCATATACATACAATTATTATGCGAGAACACGCCCTCTAAATCATGTTTCTTAGTTGAGTGCGGGTATGATTATTGAAAAGCTCTGTACCAATGGGGGTATCTTCCAAATTGGGGTGGATTTGCGACGAAAACGATGGCTTATCGAATAGGGTAGGATGTGGCTGGGGCTTACTCGCTCCAACGGGCACAATTGTTTTATATAAATCACTGTTTGAGCTGGGGACAAATGTGTGCATTGTATTACCATTTTGCAATGGATGGTTCTGATTGCGGAGTTCCATTTCTACGTCAACATTGGCGCGATATCCGGAAGACGGACCATTATGCGAGCCAGGATTGAAATTATTCATTGTATGTGTCACAAATAATTCGCGTGTATGTTCTATCGGTTTGCGCTCATTCAATACTGGGAATTGAGAATACTTTGTTGAAATGGGACGGGGGTCGTAATTTGGCTCTAAAGGAGCATCGGGAAACTGTCTTTGTGTATGTCGTGTGTTCAATTCTTCTACACGATCGTCAGATTTGTATAATACCCCTTTGGGTATTCCTAATACAGTGTTTGCTGATTGAAGTTCCATTATATTATATATTATGTTATGAGATATTTCGCGACGAATAACAACAATGCAAAAACCACATAAAATAATCAACGTATATTTACTATATGACTAATTCCGAAGAAAAACAATACATTGATTTGATTAAAGAAATATTGGAAAATGGCTCACTCGAAGAGGGGCGAAACGGTAAAACGTATTCTATTTTTGGATACTCCATGCGTTATTCCCTTTCCAATGGAACTGTTCCACTGCTAACCACGAAGAAAGTAGCATGGCGCACCTGTTTTAAAGAACTGTTATGGTTTATGCGAGGTTCTACTGATAATGCCGAGCTGACGAAGGCGAAAGTGTATATATGGAACGGAAACTCATCGAGAGCATTTTTAGACAGCCGTGGCTTGGTAAACAATGCTGAAAATGATCTGGGACCGGTATACGGGCATCAGTGGCGACATTTCAATGCACCCTATACTGATTGTCATCATGATTACAGTGGTCAGGGCGTTGACCAACTGCAAAACATAATTGATATGTTGAAAACATCGGAAGGCAGGAAATCGAGACGACTTGTCCTAAGTGCATGGAACCCATGTCAACTGGATGAAATGGCGTTACCACCGTGCCATGTATTGATGCAGTTTGACGTTCGGCAAGACAAATATTTGTCGTGTTCTTTGTATCAACGCAGCGGAGATGTGGGATTAGGCGTTCCATTTAACATTGCATCATATTCATTTTTGACACATATTATAGCGGCACACTGCGATTTAGTAGCAGACAAGTTCGTTCATTTTATAGGAAATGCACACATATATGAACAGCATGCGGAACCATTGAAAGAGCAGATATCTCGCGAACCGTATGCATTTCCCCAGATTGAACCTATTCAAAAATGCGAGAAGATTGAAGACTATTCTTTAGACCATATACATTGGAATACTGAATATAAATATCACGGTCCGATTCAAATGGAAATGTTGGCATAATACGATGCGTTTAGAAGTGATTTAGAGTTATAATACATTATACTATACACTATGAGCAACTCAAACTCTGCCGCGATTAGAAGACGTGTTCATGGACCGAACGCAAATGCACAGAACCCAAGTAAAACACCTTCTCTACAAAAACAAAATGACCAACAAGGATACACATTACAACAGATTATTAGCAATTTTGACACACGAATTAGTCTAATTGAAGACAATATGAACCGACCTAGTGATGCTGCTCCCGGGGCGGTTGTGTCCGCCCGAGAATCACAGCCATTGGAAAATACGGACGAAATATATTCTATTTTAGAAGAATACAATGCCCGTTTTGAAATGGTTGCAAATGAAATCGCTGAGATGAAAGACGTTCTGTTGAAACTGCAGTCATTTACCATGGATGTCAATAAGCGATTGCACGAAGAGCGTATTCAAATATTATCCGAATTGGATCAATCCATAGCGTCTAATACGATCGTGAATATCGATAATAATTATGAATTAGGTATGAACTTGGCTGCGAGCGAACATATTGATGATACGGTCGCACCCATTGGAGATGATACCAATAAAGACGCCGAACCAGAGAGTTCTGCCGCAGATGAAGTAGGTTTGACCACTGAAGAAAGTAAAGAATAATTTATTAGTAATATACATAAACAGTATTATATTAATAGTATACCGATGGACTTGACTGAACAAATAAAAGCTTTACAAGAGCAATTTTATGAAAAAAATGATAAAAAGAGAATATTCAAAAAAAATCAAAAATATGAATGCGCGACCTCTATTCAGCAAAGTATTCCAGTGAGTACAATGTTGGAGCATTCTATTTATGTATTGCCAAACACCAACAAAATAGTATTCAATTATACAATATTCAAAACATTTATGAACCCCGATGTATTTCAACCATTTGTAGTAAGAGCATTCAATTTGTGCAATGAAACAATTACGAATCGCGGAACGTTCTGTGTGCACCTGAATATCCAAGGTTCTACTATATCTGGGTTTCAGCGTTTCAAGCCAGTAATAGAATTGTTTTTGAAAAAAGTTGACGAATTGAACTTTGATTACAAGCAATACTTGGAACATGCGTCATTCTATTATCCACCAAGTATTATGACGAATTTATTGTCTTTATTATATCCAATGTTAGAAAAAGAGATAATGGCAAAAATAATTGTTATAAATAAAGAAACGAGCGAGACTGAATGGAACAAAGTTATTGCGCGGTAAATGTCCTTATATTCATGTATTACAAGTATGTATACATGAATATTTTTTTCCATTTTGTTATATTTTGTCTGGTTGTATTTTTCTATCTTCATATGAAAGCACAATACAAAGTAAGTGAAGATTTAGAAATATACGAATTGGACTATACAGATAATCAGCATCTACAGGAAATATGTGATGCAAAACAGCCTATATTGTTCTTATATAAAGAACAAGTTCCCGAATTATTCGAGGCAATCAATAGCCATTCTCCATTATTGACTGGAGAGAACCCATATGATTTGAAAGTGAAAGATAGCACTGAATATATGTCGTTGGATGAAACTATCAATTCAGACGTGGAAAATGTATTTGTTCCCGGTGCAACTGCAATTACATTGATGAATACGGATACTAGCTCCAAATACTATTCAGAAAACAATCATAGTTTTATCGAAGAGAATGGTCTGATTCCATTATTTCGTGCAAACGATGAGTATTTGAAGCCGCACTTTGGTTTACAAACCAAATATGATATTATTGTTGGGTCGAAGAAGACGTCTACCCCATTACAATATCACACTGCTTATCGCAAGTATTTATGTGTAAATAGTGGAAACATACGAATAAAGATGACACCGTGGTCTAATATGAAATATATGAATGTTATAAAGAATTATGATACATTGGAGTTCTATACAAATATGAACGCATGGAAACCCCAAGACTGTTTTCGTAAGAATTATGATAAAATCAAGTTTTTGGAGTTCAATATGAAAGAGGGACATATTTTATACATACCAAGTTATTGGTGGTATAGCATTCAGTTTACAGATGGATTGGATAGCGTGGTAACCGGGTTCTCATATAGCACTATTATGAACTCTTGTGCGCATTTGCCGGATACTTGTTTACACTTTATACAGCAATTGAATACTAAACAAAAACTGACGAAAACGCTTGATACAAAGCAATTTGAGGTTGCAACCGAAGAACCAACCGTCGCGTCAGACGAAGAACAAAACGATGAAACAACTGAATAAGTTGGCTTTTCACATATTATGTGTTTCATATACGAATACACATAATATATCTACCGCTGCATCGGCGTTTTTTAACAATTTGTCATTTCAAACGCCTATTATGTAGAGCAAAAAATAAGAAAATGTAAAAAACAATCTATGAAAAATCTTACTATTTATTTTATTGTTTAACTTTTTAATGATAGTATTTCTTCTTCTAAATACTTTATTTTTTCTTCTGCTTGTAAAAGTTTTTGTCGTGTTTGTAATAGATTATCTGTTAGAAATTTATTTTCTTCAATCAATTTATTTGTATTTACGGATTCAATTTCTAGAGATTTTGATGTTTCAAATATTTCATTAGTAAATATAACTTGAATTTTATGTTGTTTAAAAATTTCAATTAATTGTTCTTTTGAAGTATATTTTGATGTAAAATTTTCAATTAGTAGTATATATTCAAACTTATAATAATAACATTCTGTTTTTAAATAATTATTTGTAAGTTCAATTTGAGTATTTAGTTTTCTTAATACACATGGGTAATCATCACTTAATGTTGGTTTTAATTCACAAAATACAAATTTTTTAAAATTACAATTTATTATCAACTGATACAGATTTTCATTTGTTTTGCGAACATATGCTGTAATATTTTTTTCAATAAGTTTTTTTATCATACCATTATAATATTTTAATCTATAGTTTTCATAATGTTTATTAAAATTATTTTCATAGTCATCTTTATATTTTTTTTTAATTATATCAAATTCATTTACAATTTCATCGATACTATAACATGTGGGGTCCTTAATTATAAAAGAATATGGGCGATATTTTTCGCATAATCGATATATCCTGTTATTCCTGTTATTTTTTTCATAAGCTTCTTTTATCAGGTCACGGGCCAGTGTTTCGACGACTGAAATGGCTGCTTCACTTCTAAGTTTATTTAACTTTTCAATAATTCTATCTAATGCAAATAAATTATTTACTTTTTCTTTAATATTTAATCTATTATATTGTTCTTTATATTTTTTTTTATCAAATAGTTCGGTTTCTAAAATTGATGTTAATTGAATAGATAGGGGCGGAGCATAATAATTCATATATAAATCCCAATTAAATTTATATTCAAATATAGTAGTGGTAGTATTATCACTAATTTTTGGTATAATTTTTTGACCAAAACATCTAATAATTTCTTTATCTTGTAAGACAGTATTTATTATATCAATAGTTACTTGTTTATTATATAATCTTGATAATAATTTTTTTTGATTGTTTTTATCTAAGAATAAATTTTGTAATTTATTATGTTCTGGAGTTTTTGAGTTATTTGTTGTGTTGATTGTTTGATTAACTACTATATTATAAATAGGACTCTTTTCTGAAAACCAGGATTGTGTTTTTAACCAATCTACATAGCTTTTATCTGCAATTAGTTCGGTTACACACTTATCTTTATATTTGCCAAACTTAACTAATGGTAAGGGTTGTATATCCATAATGTTAGTGGTACGATATTATTTACCATTCATTCTGTTTGTTTTTGTGATCGATTTTCTAGAGCATGGTTGATCATTTTGGGTTCTCATACCATATTACACCTTCATACTTGGTAATATAATACATTCATTTAACCTAAAAATACAAAATATGGTGTCGTTAGTCAAAAGATCCTAACTAAAAAAACGCCGAGAAAAAAATAAACGGATAAACATTTTGAAAATGGACAAAAATAAATGTCCAAAACTGAAAAGTACAGAAAATCTTTTGCAAAAAAAACGTGTTTTTTGATTTTAGACCATAAAAGAGCGGTTTTCATGCTGGGTCCAAAAATGTCCTTACCAATAATTTTTTGGACAAGAATTGCTCGTTTTGGTTAGAAATGGTAATAAATGGTAATAAATGATAACAAAAAAAGGCTGATTTTGAGCACGAAAAATTGCACGACTTTAGAAGACGACACCGAGTGTATATGACCAATTCTTCGCACTTGTAAGTAACAACCACCCCCAAAATGGTAACTTTTTAGGGCAAAAGTTACGACACCATATTTTTGTATTTAGCATTTTTTTCATCACGTAAAACCCATTAAGATATGTTGTGAAATCCCGTAAAAATAGCGAGCAAAACGAGCAATTATTTTGTTGGTATAGTGTATATTAAGTGAATGTCCTTTGCATATAGGTGTGATAACTGTGATTATACTACTCATCGCAAGACCAATTACGTAAGACATATGAACTCAACGACACATAAAGACAATGTGAAAACTAAATTGTTTCATTGTGGAGCTTGCAATATATCTTTCAATCGAAAAACACATTTGGTTAACCATATGAATACACGGAAACACATACTGAACCACACGCGCGCGGCAAATGAGAACACACAACAACCCACATATGATTGTGATAATTGTGATAGAAGTTTCAAGTATAAGTCTGGATTATCACGACACAAAATGAAGTGTAATGTGTTCAAACCAAGCAATGAGCTTGCGAATATCTTAGAAAAACAGCAAATAATATTTGAAGAAACACAACAAAACCTATTTGGACAACAACAAATAATGCTGGGAGAGCAACAAAAGAATATGATGAGTGAAATAATGGAGAAAGTCACTGAGAATTGCTCTATTACACACATTACGAACAATAACGATAATAAGTTCAATCTCAATATATTTCTCAATGAAACGTGCAAGAATGCGATGACATTAGAGCATTTTATGAATAATTTACAAATAGATATTGACGACATTGAATATGTGGGTAATCATGGATATGTAGAAGGAATGACACATATTATTACGGAACGTCTCAATGCGATGGATATAACAGAGCGGCCCATTCATTGTACCGATGTGAAACGCGATACAATACATATCAAGTGTTACGATGCATGGCATAAAGACGTTGATGATGAGAAAATAAATAATCTAGTAACAACTGTTGCGAAGTTGAATTATAGAAAACTTCCGGATTGGCGAGAACAACATCCTCATTTCTTGGATTCGAGTAATCCTGATTTTGAATACCATTTGAAAATGTTGGGAAATATCCTAGGATCGCATCAAAATACAAATATTGATAAAAAGGTAGTCAAAAACATCGCGAAACATACTGCGTTGGACAAAAATAGTATTGCTATGAAATACAAATGAATGCATTGTAAGTAACATATTAATAACTACTTTGAAATTATGCAGTGTTAGTCAAAAGATCCTAACTAAAAAAACGCCGAGAAAAAAATAAATGGATAAACATTTTGAAAATGGACAAAAATAAATGTCCAAAACTGAAAAGTACACAAAATATTTTGCAAAAAAACTGCATTTTTCATTTTCTTACCATAATGCTGTAATTTCCTAATGAACCGGAAAAATCTCCTTACCAACGATTTTTTTAACACCCCCTCTGAAAAATGGACAAATCCCCGTAAAATGGTAATAAATGGTAATTATTTTACGGGGATTACGGGAGCATTTTTATGCACTTTTTACCGCACTTTTTTGCATTGAGCACAAATCGTGATTTTTCAAGTTTTGTTACGAGTAAGTAACAAATGGTAACAAATGGTAACTATTTTACGGGGCTGCATACTTTTTTTTGCACCATTTTTTGAAAAGCTTGTATCGTAATATTTTGGTCATTTAGAAAAACGAAAATATGTAAAAAATGGAGAAATATTTTGCCACATTTATGTATATGAAGTATAATTGTCAGCATTGTGCATATAAAACGAATATAAAGAGGGACTACGAACGTCACCTAAAAACGAACAAACATGTAATTTGTGACACAAGTATCAAGCATGTGTGCAGTGACTGCAACTTCGTAGCATATTGTAAAGCGGATTGGCAACGTCACTTGCAAACACGTAAGCATAAAAATACTGTTGAAAATAATATGGAAATAATATGTGATAATTGCAGCAAGCGGTTCAAACACAAATCCGGGTTATCTAGACACAAACAATCATGTAATACAATGCAAATAAGTAATAGCGTGGACTTCACCAGCAAAGAAATCGCAGAGTTATTCGGTCAACAGCAAAATATGATGAGCGAAATTATGGCGAAAGTTTCCGAAAATTGTTCTATTACAAATATTACAAATAATAATACGACTACAACCAACAAGTTCAACCTCAATATTTTCTTGAATGAAACGTGTAAGAATGCGATGACTTTGGAGCATTTTCTCAACAATTTACAAATAGAGATCGAAGACATTGAATATGTGGGGACCCATGGATATGTGGAAGGAATGACCCATATTATCACGGAACGTCTGAATGCAATGGATATAACAGAGCGACCCATTCATTGTACCGACGTGAAGCGTGAAACAATGCATATCAAGGGCGAAGATGCCTGGCACAAGGATGTGGATGATGAGAAGATAAATAGTCTTGTTGGAATTGTTGCAAAGTTGAATTATAGAAAACTGCCTGATTGGAGAGAACAACATCCCCATTTCTTGGATTCTAGTAATCCAGATTTTGATTATCATTTGAAAATGTTGGGGAACATCTTGGGGCCATATCAAAATACGAGTATCGATAAAAAGGTAGTAAAAAATATTGCAAAACACACTATATTGGATAAGCAGCAATTAGCACTGAAATATGTGTGAGACTGTAGAACGCACTGAAGATATTTAGGTATGATCAACTGACAACAACAAAAACTAATAGTAGTGTATAGACATGTTTTGGACTTTGTTAAAAATCGCTTTTATTATATTGATTTTGGACGCACTGTATATAACATCTTACGGTGAAGCGTTCAAGAAACAAATATACAACATCCAGGGGTCAGTATTACAAGTGAAGGCATTGGGTGCGTTTTTATGTTACATATTGATGACATGGGGGCTGTATTATTTCATTATACGTGAAAAAAGGAGTTTAATTGATGCATTTTTGCTCGGTATATTGGTCTACGGTGTATTTGATACTACTAACTATGCGTTATTCAAAAAATGGAGTGGTATGATAGGGTTGATAGACACGTTGTGGGGTGGTATATTGTTTGGATTAACCGCATATATTATGTACTTGTAGATTTTTTGTGAAAGTGGTTTTTAAGCTTAACGTTGTATTTATTCGCAAATTGGTGTATTGTATATGGTGACATATTTGCTCCAGTTATTTTCTGAATAGTTTCGGTCGATTGTTCGTCTGGTTCGAAATCCCATTTTTTGTAAAAATTGTCATTATCATCTTCATTATAGAACGTAATTGTATGTTTATTGTTGTTAACTTTGCATCTATAGTCTGATATACGACTTCTCCAAATGGGGGTATCTTTGGTAAAATATAAATAGTGCGAGCGTAGCATTTCAATATATGTGATGCGCATTGTGTCAACCTTTTTCTTGGTTTGTAATAGTTGCGTGAGTTCAGTACGAATCTTGTATTTACAACAAGAGGGTAACGTTTTCCATGCATAATCGTGTTCGACAGTTTCGTATTGTTTGACATCCACGGCATGCAACACTACAAATAGTCTCTTTTTGCGACTTGCACATTTCTTCGTGGGAGCAAACTTGTATCTGGTCTTGAATATACTTGTAACCAGCTTCAATACATCATAATCGCGACATGCAAGATTGAATATAATAGAACCCACCAGTTGGTGATTTCGTTTGTGTGTATCATACCACTCATTCAACATGTCCATGAAACGTTGGTCAAGACGTGGATAATATGATTTGTATATAACACGATATAACTCTATTAAGTAATCGAATAATTCTCGCTTAAATCCAGAATGGTATAGTTCGTAACCCCAAAATAACGACTGTTCAATATCATGGTCAAGTAATGATAATAATAATGAGTCATATACCTCATTTTTATTATATAAATAGCGCGTCAAACACGGAAGCTTGGTTTTGTCTGTGAGTATTTTCATTTTGTAATAAAAAAGAAGATATTCAAAAATCGAATCAATTTTTTACTTATACGCAGCAAGCATTCCGCGCAATGACGGCATTATATTTCCGTATTTTTTGTATTTACCAGTAAGTTCAAACGATATTTGTGATTCCAATGAATACCGAGCCATGCGAACCGTTTCTATTTTTTCAAATACTTTTCTCCAGTGTCGTTGTATTATTTTAATCCAAAAGGTTTTTAATATTGCAGTGTACATACCATCAACGATTTGTAGTTGCATTACGTGTATGTTTTTACGCATGAAATATGAACCTCCATATAAATACATATACTTTGCCAATCGGTGTCCCGAATACCGATAGAACAAGTTTGTAGAAATGCTGTTTCCGAAAAGTATATACGATGTATTATCTATAATGCAATCGTTGAATATACATAATCCAATGTAATATTCTCCGGACTGTTTGTTTTGCTCATTGTGATTAATGTCTTCCGCATACATTTGGTCATAAATATCTAACCCATTGTATTCAAGAACATAATTTATATTGTTCGATAATAATGCGTTTGTTTGTCCGTATTGGTGATATTCTTCGTAGTCACCGTCACTGTCACTGTCGGACTCTTCTGTCGTTCCATAAACACTCTCGTCCATAATAACGACATCATTCTCACTATTGTCGGTATTGGTGTCGGTATCCGAATACATTATGCATATATTAAATTGTTATAACGTAGTTATAGTATGATGTATGATAATCAATTTTCTATACATACAGACTTTGAGATGTCATTACGAACTTCAGAATCATATTGTCAATTTGTGAAAGCAAATGTAAACTATCTATTTTATGTATAGATTCGAATACAGTAATCCATTCTTTCGCAATTGCTACAATTTTCATCATAGCCTTTGTAAAATCACCTATAGATATAGATTTATTAGATACGGCAGTTTGTATAAAATATTTACACTCTTGTTCACTTTTACAATCACACCACTGCATTGCAATGTCTACAATATCATAATTTAGCGCAGTATGATACGCAATTCCAGTGTGGACCCCATGTTGTGCTTCGGTATCGTCATAATGTTCGTATAATTGTTTCATTTGAACGATTTTGCGCTTAAGGAAGTCATCTGACGATGCAGGGTAAGATGTTTTCATATCATCGGGAACATTTACATCGGTAAAACAAGAAAACAATCCAACAAGTTGTTTGGGGGTGAAGTCAATGAAATAGTCCCACGATTCACATAATTGAGTCAATATAAGTGGGTGTATCTCCGCAATATTGGAAGCAATTGAGCCCGCATCTGTAAATGTATAATGTATATTGTCTTCACTTACGATAAAGTTGTTTGTGCTCAATATTTGAACGATTTTATTGGTTTGTGTCTTCAAATACATTTCAGAAGTCCGGAGCGATGACGTGATTAAGCCAACTTCTGATTCCATATCATTGATTTCTTTCACTAATGTCAAATCTTTTTGTATATTGCGGTATTCATCTACAATACTTGCTCTTTTCCTGTCTATTTCTTTTCGTTTTTTGTTGACGGCATTGTCTCGTTCTTTTTCTAATGAAATGAGTTGTTTGCAAATATCAATTGGCGTCTTCATAAGGGTGGCGTTTTTCATTTTTCGGTCTAATATTTCGGTTGCTTGTTGTAATTCTAGTTCTTGTCCTTTGATGGATTTTTGTATTTCATTTTTGATCATACTCCTTTCAGAAAAGAGCTCAAAATCGTTGGTTTGTCCGTTTTTAATCAAGTTCAAGATAAGTGAATAAGAAATATGATATTTTGAAACGAGTTTTTGTGGGACACCACCTAACATGCGAGTGTATTCTCGTAGAGGGGGCACATCAAACAAGTTATTGCAATGAATAATATTACCAATTGTGTCAATTCCGCGACGTCCTGCTCTTCCCGCCATTTGGGTATATTCATGAGCATGTAAATATCGTATATCGTGTCCGTCGAACTTGGATAAATTGGTAAATATGGCAGTTTTGATAGGACAGTCCAATCCAATTGCAAACGATTCTGTGGCAAACAACAGTTTGATATATTTTTTAGATATGAGGAGTTCAACTATTTCGCGCAGAACTGGGATCATTCCGGAATGATGTATTCCAATGCCCTTTTCCAAGAGTGAGACTAGTTCAATATATTCGGGTAGTTGCATATATTCTTGATAATTCGGCAACTTGCGTATGATTTGGTCACACTCTTGTTTTGCAATGTATGCAACTTTGCTATCAAACTCCAATAATGGTACTGTCACTTCCCTTGCACACTGTTCTACTTGTTTCCTTGAAAATACGAATGCAATTGCGGGGAGCATTTCATTGTCGAACAAATGCTTACTGAGTGAATTGAGCACATGCTTACGTTTCGAGAGCAAATTATGGTTTTTGAATAGTTTGGTATGTTTTGTCATAAGATTGTAATTGTCTTCATTGAAACGGCCATTTTGACTTTTTAAATGTATCAATTTATTAGCGTTTTTGCGGATTTCTTGTTGTAATGCTTTGTCTTTAATTGTTTTATACACAGACTCGGTCGTAGCAATGTATCCATAATGTGTAAGCGGGACCACTCGGTGATGCGTAGACGCCAAATATACAACCTTATTGTTACTTTCTTTATGATGTTGTTCGCACCATTCGGCGAACCCTTCTGGATTGTCAATTGTTGCAGAAAGCATAACCATTTGGACATGTGGTGGCATCATCAATATTGATTTTTCCCATACTTGACCTCTGTCTGCATCATTAATGTAATGAACTTCATCAAATACGACGCACGCGAGTTCGGTTTTGATGTTAATATTGAATTGTAACTGTGCATTTTCTTCTTGCTGCTTCGTCATGTCAAGAAATAAATAATTCATAAGGATTTCGGTTGTCATAATAAGAACATCTGCATTGGGGTTCGTTTTGATGTCTCCGGTAAACAGTCCAAATGAAATATTGGGGTATTTATTGGAAAACTCGTAATATTTTTGATTGGAAAGTGCTTTAATCGGACTAGTATATATTACTTTCTTTCCCTTTTCCACCATATGCTGAAGAGCAAACTCGGCCGGAAGTGTTTTACCCGAACCGGTATGTGCTGTAACTAATACGTGGTTACCTTCTACGATGGACTCGATCGCGTATTTTTGAAAATCACTTAGATCATACGGATACAATTCAAAATATGGTTGATATTTTGAATTGGCGGGATAAGTTTCGCTGCATAGAACAACCATTGTGTATTTGTATTCTACTGGATAAACCTTTATGTGGTTTGATAAATACATCTTGCGTAGGGGGCAATATAACAAAGTAATATAACAATGTATATGACGACAGACGATCGTAAAGAACAATACAAAACTGTTCACGCCGAGGCATTTGACTTGTTTGTCAAGAAGAATACAGATTATGGAGATGCATTTGCAGATTATGGTCCAGTGGGAGTAATTGTTCGTATGGGTGACAAGATACGACGACTGAATAGCGTATCAAAGTCAGGCGTATCTTTAGTGAACAATGAAAGTATTCGCGATACATTGCTTGATTTGCACAATTATTCTGCAATGGCAATTATGTTGTTAGACGAGAACCCTAAATCTGAATAATTTTCTATTCACCATATATACACGAAATGGATATATTGCAAGAAACAACTGAATTATCAAAGAAGAGTTTTATGTCACATGTATTCAATATGGGCGAAGAGAGTAATGCCGAAATATTGAATGTAGTGCAATATTCGGCATTGGGTGTCGTTCCAATTGTAGTCTTGAATAAATTGATACAGCGTTTTATCCCAGAAGCCGACGCAGACAAGTCGTCACTCGAAGTTTTAGCCGAAATATTCATTCAATTAGTGGTAATGTTCGGAGGAATTATTTTCATCCATCGCATGATTACTTACATTCCCACATACAGTGGGTTCAAGTATGAAAGTTTGACACTCACGAATGTGATATTGGCGTTCTTAGTGTTGGTTCTCAGTATCCAAACAAAGATAGGTATTAAAGTAAATATCATTTATGACCGCTTGTATGAATTATGGAACGGCCCCGAAGTAGAAAGTAAGAATGGCGTTAAACAGTCAGAGCGTGTTCGTGTGAGTAAGTTGGGACATAACGGTAGCCAAGCCGACCACATGGACCGCAGTGATATGCAATCTGGGTTGTTCCCTCCTGCGCCCACTTCTACCACCCAGTCATCTTCTTTACCTGATATGCAACAACAAATGATGTATGGTGGTAATAATGGAGTGCAAACAGAGTTTGTGTCAATGGGACCTTCTCCTGCAAACGGGGTGTTAGGCGGTTCTTTCGGTGCTTCATTCTAATTATGAAGTCTAATAATTCCATATGTATTAGATAACTCCATATGGAATACTATGATTGTAAGAGTATTTGAGTATAACTATACTGATAAGCCAATACATATGCATTTGAAGTTATCAATTGGAAAATGACATGGAGTTAACCAATTCCATTTTACGTATAGATTGTTCCAATGTGTTTTGTTTTTCTAGATTAGCAAACAAATAGTCAGTATTTGGACTTTCTTCGTTTTTTTTAATTTGTTTGTATACAATGTCAATTTTACTTATGACATTCTGTACTGTTTTTTTATTAGAAATGAGTTCTATATTTGGTTCGATGTGTTCGGTTAAAAGCGAAACTGCATAATATATTAAATATCGTCGCCTCTTACAAACAGCTGTCGTATATTTAATAGTAAATAGGGAAAGCGTTGCATTCATGAGCTCACTTATAAAAGTGTTGTTTTTTAGCTCAGCGTAATACAGCAGTGTATCCCATAATATCCATATAATATCATTGCGAAACTTGGGGTCTACTTTTATAAACTTTCTGGTTTCGCATTTGCATGGTATCTTTCTCTTTTTACATAAAGCATCAAACTCTATTGTCCACTCAATCCAATAACATGCGTTCAACATATTTCGTTTATCCATTGAAATGTTATATGCAAACTCATTGGCGGCAATAAAAAACTCATTGGGATCGTCTTCCTTCATTATTGGTTCTGCATATGAAATGCTGGGGGCAATTAATTTTTCGGACATTTGTGTTATGTCAAACTCTTCGGTTCGTTTTATTTTTACAGGTTCAAAACTATTCTTTTGGTTTGATAATGAGAGAACCGTAATGACTTCTGCAAACATTTTTCGTATGGTTGGATTGTTTCTAATTTGAAGTTCGTTTATAAATTTACATTGAGACATGACAGATTGGAATATTTGATAACGTCGGTCTAAATACATAGCTATTTTTGGATTACCAAGATGGATATGTTTACCAAAATAGTGTAATATATTATCCCATAAATCAATAAAATGCCCGGAACATAACAACTCTGCACCCCAATAGCATGCTTGTTCTATTCGGCGTTGTTTCATATTTTCAAAAAATTGCTTTCGCACATCAGTTTTTTTGAATGAAGAAAATGAAATACCTCTGAACTTGGATGGTTCTCTTATGTCATTAATTTCGCAATTCATATACCAGTGTTAGAGAAATAATTCAAGGTCATTTTACGATATCTGTTTTATGATAAGGTGGCAAGTAATCGGTTCTGTTAATGCGCCAGTGGATTCGTCAATATTAATACCCCCACTCGGTGCACTCGCTGGGTTAGTAACACTTAATATGGAAGGATCTGGAGAAGGAGGCGTAGCAATTATAAATGAGCCGGTAATAAATCCACCGCCGCTTTTACCAATCACAGTATTACCAAGTTCGTTACCATTTAGAGTAAGGACAATCGCTCCGGTGTTACTTATTGTAATTTGAATAGTGATTTCGAATATTCCGTCTGGGGGCAACTGGAACTCAAAATCGCTGTTAGTAACACGTTGTATAGAGCTGTACGGATTAACAAATGGGTTCGGAAAGTTAATAGCGTCTCCTGGTAATATAGAACCAGGGTTATCGTTTGGTTGACCTGGAACTCCACTCATGCGACCATAAAAGTCTGCAACTGTCACTATTCCTGAACGACCAGGTTCTCCAATAGGTCCTTGTTCTCCAGCAGGACCGGTTTCACCAATAGGTCCTTGTTCTCCAGCTGGACCGGTTTCACCGATCGGTCCCTGTTCTCCAGCAGGACCGGTTTCACCAATAGGTCCTTGTTCTCCAGCAGGACCGG
>ERZ887851.1195-NODE-1195-length-23207-cov-22.123100_pt1 | contig 23207 bp, 19 predicted proteins | sample MGYA00521100_ERZ887851 | MGnify/ENA primary metagenome ERZ887851 (study PRJEB32303, sample SAMEA104408602) | aquatic metagenome | biome: Brackish water; feature: Pelagic; material: water | place: Baltic Sea | collected 2014-06-06T16:11:00 | depth 11,444 m ... | reverse complement strand
GTGATGAAAGTCTCTTTTTCCCCGGAATAAGTACTTCCATCGGGACTCATATGAATGGCATAGATTTTCCCCCAACTCCAATCCAAAATGAACATCGCTTTTTGATACTTGGGTGGAAACTTGGCACCGTATCCGAAAGTGACCCCGGTGGGGGAACCTGGACCAATGTTGACTACGGGAGGTAAAGTATCCGGGTAGAATTCGGGTCGTTTACCGGTTCCATTTCTCCAACCGTACATGGATCCGCTGGTGACATGACAGATGCGAGTTGGGCGATACCAGGGAGTGTTGAAGTCATATTCCATGTCTGCGTCATAGGTAAAGAGCTCACCATCTGCGTTGAAGCCACCGTCGAAAATATTTCGGTATCCGGAGGACACAATCTCCCAATCCTTACCATCCGGAGACATTTTGTAAATGATGCCAGCTGGAGCTAGTCGGTCCCGGTTATGCCCTCGTCCATCGGGCATTCGGGGAAGGAGGTGATCTTCCCCCCAATCCATGGGTACACGCGAACGGTTCGCTTCAACTGGAGTGGTATTGTTCCCTGTGATCAGGTAAATCGATTTTTTGTCGGGGCTGAGTATTAGGGCATGTACGCCATGATCCCCGCGTGCCTGCATGCCCCGCAGTTTCTCAACCTTATCAAGTTGATCGTCTCCGTTGGAGTCCGTGAGCCTGTAAACTCCACTCTCCATCTTTTTTTCATAATCATTGACGGCCACATACAGGCTATCAAATGCCCAAAGGAGACCATTTGCTGCTCGTATATCGACAGGGATTTTTTCGATATCACTTTCTTTGAGTGTTTTTCCCTTAGCTGGGACCTCAAAACGATAGAGTCCACCAAATTGATCACTGGCAATTATGCGGTTTTTGTTGTCCAGGCATAGATTTACCCATGACCCCAGCCTTTCTTTCGGAACAGTAAATAGTAACTCAATCTTAAATCCTTTTTTGACCGATATATTTTCGATTGGAGTGGCTTGATTTTCAATTTGTGCAAAGGAAAAGCCCGAAAATTTAATAAATATTATTAAAAAGAGCAGGAGCTTGGGTTTTGTATTCATACAGCGTTAATGTCGCGAATTTAGATTTTATTATGCAAGGGAAGGTATTTATAAAAAATAGAATTTTATCGTGATGCTTGTTATTTAATGAAGCGATTATAAATGTTAATTTTCAAAAAAATTATTTTTTTAAGAGTAATTAGAAATAGACTTACAAATTTATTTTACAGAAAATCAGTTTTCGGGTTTGCATGCGTTTTACAATATAATTTCATATTACCAATGAAGCGTTTGAATTGTACGGTGACGATTATTGCATTAATTGCTGGTTCCTTTCTCTCCGTATCAGGAGAAAATACCCCTCAAAATAAATTATTTGAAAATTTTGAGAAAGCAATGAAAGGAGTTCGTTTCAGTGGTTTTTTTACTGTTGATGGCTCAAAAAATCCACCATCCGAGGAAGTTTATGAGATCCAATCGGTCCAGAAATTTGGAGATCAGGACCTGTGGATTTTTACCGCTAGAATTAAGTATGGTCAAAAAGATGTAACTTTGCCCATGCCATTACCCGTTAAATGGGTTGGTACTATACCGGTCATCACCATGGATGAAATGAATATTCCTGGTTTGGGAACTTTTAGTGCTCATGTGGTGATTGATGGAAAGAAATATGCCGGTACATGGAGTCATGGAAAAGTCGGTGGTCACCTCTATGGTAAAATTACAAAAATTAAATAGGATGTTTTGTAACTTTCTCTTAATGGTCGTTGTAATATTAGAGAGTTGAAATTATTTTGTGATTATGGAATCGAAGAGTTCAAAAAAATTGTCAGGAGTATTTCTCCTCTTAGTTGGTGCTGCCCTTTTCTTGTTTGGTTATTATTTGGGTCTACCCAAATCTTCAATTGATAATAATGAGATCGCATCTGAAGAATTGCCCCCCAAGCCATCCGTAGAACTCCAATCGAAAAACAACAAGCCAAGCACAAAATCCTCTGATCGTGATCGGGATGTTGAAGTAAACGAGGAGGATGTGGAAGAGGAAGTAAAAAAATTGGCTTCCCCCAAATCCCTTGAGCAAATGTTACTTTCTGCCCAATCGGAAACGAATCCAATTAAACGTTCGGCTGCGTATGCCCGGGCTTTAGAAAATTTAAATCGAGATAACATTGGCCAGGCATTGAAAGCTTTTGAATCTCTGCCTATGGGCTTTGAGAATATGCAGGAATATAAAATGTTACTTTATTCTTGGTCTCAATTCGATCCGCTTGCGGCGATCGATTATTGTAAAACGAGGGCTTCCGGCATCGGGGCAGGATTCGCGGCATCAGGAGTTTTGGAGGGATGGGCGAATCGTGACCCTGAATCGGCCAGAGCATGGGTTGAAGACCCAGAGAACGCAGGGATGGCCAAGTTGTATAATTTTGGTCTGGTAAAAGGCTGGGCAAATCGGGACTTGGAGGGAGCAACGGCTTATGTAATGAATCTAAAAGGGGGAGAAGAAGTTTCTAAGTTAGTGGGTATTCTAGCCGATCGCCATAACAGGGAGGGTGGGTTTGGTCAGGCTTCATCTTGGGCCGAGGAATTACCTGATCCCAAGTTGAAAGAGGGAGCCTTTATGAATTTAAGTCGAAGTTTTGCCCGTGATCGCCCAGAAGAAGTTGCGGAATGGCTCGAGACGCATGCCAATGAAAAATACTCTGCCAAGGCATTTGAAAATCTGGGGAGGAAATGGAGTGAAACTGACCCTGAAAGTTCAATCGATTACTTCTCCAATTTACCGGATGGAAAATCTCAGGAAGTTGGAATAAAAAGCTCGATTTCAAACTGGGCAAAACAAGATCCTTTGGCCGCAGGAGATTGGCTTAATGAAAGAGAATCAGGTCCAAAACTTGATTCTGCTTTGGCTGCTTATGCATCCACCGTATCGACCAAGGATGGTGGAGCCGCCATGGAATGGGCAATTTCAATATCCGATGAAAAGCTTCAGCAATCGACCATTAAAAAAGTCGGTCAGGAATGGTATCGACAGGATAAGGATTCAGTTGAGTCTTGGTTGCCTTCAAGTGGACTTTCAGAAACTGCTCAAAAAAGTATCCGCAACCCACCAAAAAAGAGTTGGTGGCAATCAATGCACGAAAAATAAACTAAAATTAGCGCTTAATAGTCGTTGTACTATCAGGTCGTTGAAATTATTTTGCGATTATGGAGTCGAGGAGTTCAAAGAAATTGTCAGGAGTATATCTGCTCTTGGTTGGTTTCGCCCTTTTCTTGTTTGGTTATTATTTGGGTCTACCCGAATCTTCAATTGATAATAATAAGATCGCATCTGAAGAATTGCCCTTCAAGTCATCCGTAGATCTCCAATCGAAAAACAACAAGCCAAGTACAAAATCCTTTGATCGTGATCAGGATGTTAAAGTAAACGAGGAGGATGAGGAAAAGGAATTAAAAAATTTGGCTTCTCCCAAATACCTTGAGCAAATGTTACTGGCAGCCCAATCGGAAACTAATCCCATTAAACGTTCGTCTGCTTATGCCCGGGCTTTAGAAAATTTAAATCAAGATAACATTGGTCAGGCATTGAAAGCTTTTGAATCTCTGACATTCTGGCCCGAGAATAGGTCGGAATATGAAATGTTATTTTATTCTTGGTCTCAATTCGATCCGGTTGCAGCGATCGGTTATTGTAATTCGAGGGTTTCAAGCATTGGTGGAGGTGCAGCATCAGAAGTTTTGGAGGACTGGGCGAATCGTGACCCTGAATCGGCTAGAGCATGGGTTGAAGACCCAGAGAACGTTGGTGGGATGGACAAGTTCTATCAATTTAGTCTGCTTAAAGGCTGGGCAAATCGGGATCTTCAGGGTGCCACCGATTATATGATTGGATTGGCAGGAGGTGAGGAACTTCGTATGTTTTATGATCGAAGTTCGTATTTTGACATGATTGTTGCTTCTATTACAGAAAGCTTCGTCCGACCTGGAGGCTTTTCTCAGGGATCCATCTGGGCTGATGCGTTGCCAAACGCCAAGTTAAAGGAAGTTGCGTTATGGCGTTTAGGCGAAAGATTTTCCCGTGATCGACCCGAAGAAGTTGCAAGATGGTTAGAATCTCATGCTAATGAAAAATATTCTGCCAGGGCATTTCAATACCTCGGGGATAATTGGAGTAAAACTGACCCTGAAAGCTCAATCGATTATTTCTCCAATTTACCGGATGGAAAATCTCAGGAAGTTGGAATAAAAAGCTCGATTTCAAACTGGGCAAAACAAGATCCTTTGGCCGCAGGAGATTGGCTTAATGAAAGAGAATCAGGTCCAAAACTTGATTCTGCTTTGGCTGCTTATGCATCCACCGTATCGACCAAGGATGGTGGAGCCGCCATGGAATGGGCAATTTCAATATCCGATGAAAAGCTTCAGCAATCGACCATTAAAAAAGTCGGTCAGGAATGGTATCGACAGGATAAGGATTCAGTTGAGTCTTGGTTGCCTTCAAGTGGACTTTCAGAAACTGCTCAAAAAAGTATCCGCAACCCACCAAAAAAGAGTTGGTGGCAATCAATGCACGAAAAATAAACTAAAATTAGCTGGATGGCTCCTTTGCCATATCTTCCATTTCTTCCTTTATAATAGCCATATATTTAGCCGGATCTTTCTTGAACTTAGGAAGGCAGGGTTTACAGCAAAATACAATTTGGATTCCTTCATGTTCGTAAGTGAATGGAATCATATCGGTATCTTCATCATTAAGGTCATTACCAGAGACCACGCAAAAGTCTAAAGAGTAACTTTGACTGGCAGAAGAGTTATCATCGGTCGCCGGATCAACAGTTTGATTGGAGCAACCAATAATAGAAGAACAAAATAGAATAAAGGCTAAGCCAAAAGAAAAAGGTAAACAACCGGGTTGTGGATTCATAGTGAATAATTATTTCAGCAAGCTAAATGGGTCAAGAACCCTTTTTAATTTACTTTACGGGCACGAATATTACGAAACGCGACGACTCCACCTTTCCCATGGTGCTGAATTCCAAAGCAACCTGACATAGATTGGTTATCTTTAATTTCAGCTATCATTTTTTGGTTAAGAAAAGTCTTAATACTTGAACCTTTACAAACCACTCGGGCTTGGTTCCATTCAGCTGCTTGGAAGAGATTTTTCGAGCGAACTTTGTACTCTGCTTCCTGTTCTTTTTTGGGGTAAAGCCAACCACCTAAGCCAATTCCGTAAACGGCTCCTGGTTTGTATCGGTCAATTTCGAATTGGTAGCCTTTGGGCTTTCCGTTTTTCCCGGTTAATCTAAAGCCCAGTCCTGAATTAAATTTTTCATAATCTAGCGGAATCTTTACTTCGCATTCGACTTCAAAGTCTTTCATTTCTAGGTCACTTAAAACCCAAATATTTCCCTTTGATAATAAGTGAAGTTCTCCATTTAGAACCTCAAATTTTTGAACATTTCCACGGGGGGTCCATCCATCGGTGGTTTTCCCGTCAAAAAGGGGTACCCATTTATTATCCTTATTTTCTGCCTGGGTAAAAAGTGGAAGAATGAAGAACAAAATAAGTGTAGCTTTCATATTGTTTTAGCCAAGTATGAGTGGGCCCCCTGCAGAAAGCTTGGGGTTACCAAAAGTTTTAAGTGGATGCCCGACTGCATGAGCCAGGCTGAGCAGGAAGCGATTATGTGGAACATTTTCGCACGACATCGAGCGCCCCATCCGAAAGCCAAAACCGTTCCCAGCGAGAACAAAAGGAATATGGTCAAGCGTATGATTGTTACCCTTGCCCAGTTCGTTTGTCCAAATAACTAAGGTGTGATCAAGCATCGATCCTTTTTGTCCGGGCTCCGGAGTGGATTCTAATTTTTTGAGTAAATAAGCAAGTTCTTCCGCAAACCATGTGTTAATACGAACCAGTTTATCATGAGCGTCCTTATTCTTATCAGGTTCGTGAGAAAGAGTGTGATGGGCATCCTCCACATCCAACCATTTCATCTTCGCCTGTCCAACAGACTTCGTATATTGTAAAGTCGCTACTCGGGCAAAGTCATTGACGAAAGAATTGACTAGTAAATCAATTTGTAAGCGACCTAGTTGTGGAATGTTTTCATTGAGGTTACGAATTCCCTCAGGTAATTCGGGGGGCGGTGCACTAAGGTTGGAAAGTGAACTGCCTGCCTCGTACTCCCTATCCATCCGTTGCACTAATTTGGAGTGTTCTATTAACAATTTACGGTCGGATTCCGGAAGTCGGTTGGCAACTTTTTGCAGGTCAGCCTTTAAATCGTCCAGAATTGATCGAACTTTCTTTTTATCACGAACATTACCGTATATTTTCCTGTATGCATCATAGGGGTCGGAAAGTGGAGTGACAGGCTGATTCGGTCCGTTGTAAGACATTCGGGTCCACGGGTCAGCAGTGTCCTGAACACCCACTCCAAAATGTAACGCACCAAATCGAGTACGAGTATGGGGTTGGGACTGTAAATGATTGGATATTTCTCGGTCTATTGAAATTCCTTTGGGCCAACCGGATGGGGTATTGCCTCCTCCCATTACATTGCCAGGGAAAAGTTCGATGCCTGTAAGGAGGCAACTCATTCCACGCATATGATTGTCTCCGTCTCCTCTTACCTTGTTATGAAGGTTCCGTAGAATGAGCAATTGGTCGTGAAAGGGTTCGAGCGGCTTAAGAATAGTTTTGTGTTCAAAGTCTTCCCCTATGGTGTTCGGCCAAAAGTGATTTGGAATGGTACCGTTTGGGCTGAACATCACGATAAGTCTTTGCTTGGGTGCGGTTTTATCCGCATTCGCAGAAAAGAGACTTGATGACTGAGAAAGGATGGGCAGAGAAAGCGAGGAAAGCCCCAGGTTTTTGAGTGCAGTTCGTCGGTTAATAGAGTTTAAGTTCATCTTTAATTACTCAGTTATTAAATACAAAATCATCGGTTGCTGCTTGCATCGCAATTTTTAAATATAAATCCTTTATCGTTAATTTTCTGGAGGATAACATCTTGGAAAGTTCTAAAAAATTTATGTCAGAATAGCTTTGTATGGGCTGTTTTGCAAGGTGCTTGCATAGTTCCTCGATAAAATATTTTGATGACCTAGTCGATTTTAGTGCCTCTTGGAGTAATCCTTTGGCTCCGTCGAGTTTTCTTTGGTTTCCATTTTCGTCCAGATATTCAGTAGCAAGATTGAGAGGTTTTGTGCCTAGGTTGGTCCGTGTCCTTCCCGTTGTGTCAAATCCTTCCAGGGTGAAGCCCGTAGCATTGATTAGGTCGTGGCAACTCATACAATTTGCCGGTTTTGTAAGAGCGGTTACTTTTTGCCGCATCGTCCAATTTGGATCATAGTCAGCATTACTGAAAGAAACCGCTTCCTTGGGTGGTCGGAGCGTCCGTCCCAGAATTTTTCGACTGACAAAAACTCCCCTATGAATCGGCGAGCTTTCTTCAGCATAAGAATGACTGGCTAAAATATAGGGGTGGGTATGTAAGCCAACGCGACCCATTTTTTGAGATTTTAATGGAATGAAACCCGAAGTATTTGTTTCAGTCGGGAAGGGTAAACCATAATAATTTGCCATGCGGTCATTGAATTGAATCGAAGGCATACTAATAAAATTATGCCAATCGACATTTTGTTCCCATATCGCTTTTTCAATACCCCGAAAAAGGGAACGTCTCAGGTCGAGGGCAAGAGCAGGAGTGAAGTTTGAGTATCTTTTTGTATTTTTGGATGGCAGTTCCTTGGTTTTCATTTCCAACCAATGAAGCATGAAGTCATTGAATTTTGCCTTTGAACGTGGGTCTTGAAGCATTCGTTTGGCCTGGCTTTCAATATGTCCTTTGTTTCTGAAATGATCTACATCAATTTGTTTGTGCATGTGGTTGTCCGGGATAGAATCCCACATGTAGAGTGCGAGTCTGGTAGCTACGACATATGAATCCGCATTCTTTTTTTCGAGTGCCTGCCATTCAGGATAGAGGAACCGCGGTGATTTGAGGGTCATGAGGACAATTTTTTCAATCGATACATGTAAAGGTGTCTGATCGTTGAACCTGGATTTTATAAAAAAGTTTGCATCTTCTTCACTAAGTTTTTGTCGAAATGCGTAGCGAACAAATTGGGTGGCAATCTCCATGACCTTCTTTTTGCGCTGGTGGTCATCATCTTTGGTTCTGGCCAATTGGTTTATTCTTTCCGCCGCGAACTGAGCCGCATCCAATGCGGCATATGTAATCGCTTCGTCCCAACTTTGATCTACTTGTATACCTCTTTGGTATCCATGAGATGAGTCATCAGGGGGAAGTTTTTGTTGCGGGATATAAGATTGATTTACCATTTTTGTAAAAAGGAATTCCGTCGGAATAATTTCTTTTTGTCCGACCGGTGTTCTCCAGCTTAATTCGATCGATGCGTTGGGGTCATCAAATTTGTGATAATCCAAGCGAAGCGGGTAGGGCCGGCCGCCAAGAAGAAATATTTTCGTGCCGCTTTCTCTCATTACGCCCGCGGTCACCTTCTCATCGATCGAGGGGCGTCCATCAAGCTTGTTTATTCGTAGAGCAAAACCATTGGGAGATTTAACAAAGAATTCGTACCAACCGGATTCACGGGGAAGAATCGATCCTTCCCAGTAAATAGAAAACTTTTTTGGATTCATTTGCTGATAAGGTGCTTTTTTCCCAAAATCGAATGCGATTTTTGGATCCACTCTTTCGGAATGCATTTTTTTCTTTTTGTTCATCCCTTCCGCATTGTAGTATTTTCCTCTTAATCCCGCTTTATATTCATCAATTTTGGGTGTCCCCATAAACTGGGCAAAGAGGTCGGATACCGATTGGCGGAATTGCCGGTTGGTCAGCCGGGCGAGTTGAATCTTTGAATCCTTTTGGAAAAGTTCAGGTTTTTGATAAAAAGTTTTAAACACAAATCGTGAGATGGCCTCTGCCTCTTTTCCTTTGACTAGGTCCGGATCATAGTCAGGCATGGTTCTGTCCACATAATGAATTAACTTGGTAACCGGCCAGTCTCCGATCAATGGCTTGGAATACTCATCCTCCACGCCCTCACCTTTTTTACCATGACACTCCGCGCAGTGTTGTGTGTAGAGCTTTTTCCCATCCGGGGTATTTGCCATACCCATTGAGCTTGCACCAAAGGTTAGAGCAAGGAAAAGAGGTCGGTAATATTTCCACAAAAACATATAAGCTTAGCATAAAAGTTTATAGGTGAAATCCAACGCTGAATTACCCCTTTTATTTACTTTTTAAAAGGAAGACTTGAAGTTAATAGCTAGATTTTTCTTTTCCAAAGAAACATCCACTCTTCGTCTCGACGCCCCTCAAAATGTCTTGGCTTCCAGTCATTGAGTAATTCAAATTCGGGTTCAAACCGCTGGGTGATTTCCTCCTTACTTGCCCCAAAGGGAGGCCCCTCTTCCGACAGTGGAAAAATAAAATGAATCGCCAAAAAATGACCACCGGGCTTGAGCCAATGATTCAAAGCTTGTGCGTATTCATCTCTGCGGGACGGTTCAATCGCACAATAGAGGGTATGTTCAAAAATGAGGTCATAAGGTTCCTGCGGTTTTTCTTCCAAAAAATTTCCAGGGAAGAACGCGAGGTTGGGCAAAGCTTCGTATTTTTGGCGCGCATCTGATAACGCAATTTCTGAAAGATCCATCCCGGTAGTTTCGAACCCCCTTTTAGCCCATGCGGACGGATCGTGTCCACGACCACATCCCGGAACCAATACCCGGGTTTCCGGGGCCAATGTTTGCTTGTTCAACCAGTCGATAAGTCCTGGCGCTGGTTCATCCTTGTCCCAGGGAGTGTCTTCTTGCTGATATCTTTCTTCCCAATCCGTTACTTTAGTCATTATAGGGCATTATATATCCTACGACCTGCTAGAGCAATGGCTTGATTTGTAAATCGTGAGTTTTCTTTAGGATAATCAGGCAAACAAATGCTCCTAATAGAGCCCACGCCATGTCGGACTGTGTATCCCAAACATACCCCTGAGTGCCGAGGAAGGCATCTGCATCTTCTCCGATCAGCAGGGCTGCCCACCATTCGATCAATTCATAAAAGGCACTGAATGCGAGGCAGATCGATACAATGATGAAATTTCGCCAGCCTGCAAAATTCACTACCTTCTTGCGGATCAGAATTTCACGGGCCAACAAGGCAGGGACGAAACCCTGCATGAAATGTCCGACTTTGTCGTAGTTGTTACGTTCCCATCCGAAGATCTCCCGTATTGAATCAAACAACGGAACTTCGGCGTAGGTATATTTTGCACCCACCATCAGTACGATACAATGGAGCAGGATCCAAAAGTAGAGTAGGGGAGTCAGCGGAAAGGATATCCGAGTTTTCGCCATAACCAAGAGTCCGACAATGGCCGGTCCGGCTTCCAATACCCAGGTTAATCTGTCTTTAGGTTCAATTCCGGACCACACCAATACCCCGAAGAAAATGCCAAGCCAAAGATAGGATTTACTAGATAATGAATTAGACTGTTTCATTGGCCTTATATCGTTTCCCGTTCAGCATCGCTCCGACCCAAGTGTAGCGTATCAGATATTTGTAAGAAAGTAGAATCAACATCGTTGTAAGTATGGTTATGAGCATGCACTTGAAGAGACTGGGAATCTCCCAGTTTGCAAATAGGGCCTGCATAATTTGCACTACAGGTAAATGGATAATGTAGAGCCAGTATGCGGAGTCTGATATGTATCGAACCTTGGGCATTTTAGCGGAAAAAAACTTTCTAAATAGACCAATACATCCAAAGATCATCAGCCAGACAAAACACGCAGAGCAGAGCGTGAGTATTTCATAACTCCATTCCCACTTCTTATAATGCATACAGATTAGAGCCCCAATGAAAACCATAAGTGAACCGATAAAAGAAAGAGGCCAGAACTTACCGAACTTTTGTGTGAATACTTTGTTGCCAAAGCATAGGGCTCCATAACCAAAGAATATTCCATAGTATCCGAGCTTCGTCCAGTTTGGGGCTAGCCACACATCAGTGGAGGGACCAAAATCCTCCTTCATATAAAACTGTGACCAATAGGTAATTGGTACTAAAAAGATCATGCGAACAGGGGAAGATACTACCCATTCAGCAATCTTTTTCAAAGCAGAATCTCCGAGGAGGTGGCTCACAATTAGAAATGCCGCAATTAGATATACAAGATCATAAAGAAACCAGAGGTGGTGAGTGATAAAGTCCCCAAAAGTGAGATAGTATTGAGTAAACAAGTTTTGCTTTGCACCTCCATTTAATTTTAAGTTATGAATGGATTTTTCAATAATATTTCTACAACTTATCCTTCCTTTTTGTAATTGATGCCATTGTAGAGGAACTTCCAAAATTTCATTCGCAACCATTTCAGTGAGTGCTTTTCCGGCATAAGTTGTATCTCTCGGGCTTGACTGATCCTTATTTCTTGCATTTGGATCGGCTCCATTTGCTAGAAGTACTTGTACGGCCTCTTCCTGTCCGAAAAAAGCTGCCAAATGCAGAGGGGTACTTCGATAACCATCAAGAGAGTCAACTGTTGCCCCTTCTTGAATCAAAAGTGAGATTGCTTCTTTTTGTCCAGTTGTTGCTGCCCAATGAAGGGGAGTCAGTTCTTTCTGATTTTTCCCATTGATATTGGCTCCATCTCTCAAAAACTCCTTCATTACTTGAATATTACCTGTCTTCGCGGCACTACCTAAGTCTGTGGCCTTATTATTAACTGAAGGTAAAGATCCAATTTCTTCCGAGTCGTTCGAGATATTCTCCGGAGTTATCCATGCGGTTACCGAACGCATGTGATTAAGAAGTGGAATGAGGAGAATACTAAAAAAGATAAGAGGGAGAACGATCCGTTTGCAGCGATTACTCATTAATTCTTTGGTTCCTTTTCGTTTCCAAAGCAACATGGTGAAGAATCCACTCACGAAAAAGAATAGGGGCATACGAAAGCCATGAATGAAAAGAATGGGAATTCCATAGAATTCAGACTGGTTGATGTCTTGAACTGGCCAAACTGGCCATCCAACAAAAGAAAGCATCGCATGCAAGACGATGCCAAGAAGCATTGCAAAAGCCCGAAGGGCGTCTAGGTAATGATATCTTGTCTGATCCAATTTACTTGATCGTAACGGACCAGTGTTTTCCGTCCATGTCTAACACGCTGAGAGATTTGAGATCACATCCATCCAATTTCGCAGAGTTTAAATAGACTTTTTCTTGACTTCCCTGATCAATCTTTTTCGATAAGAAATGCTTTCTTAATTCCTTCTCTTTCTTTTCCGCGACCTCCTCCTTTGCCTCAATCTTAGAAGTGCAAGGTACAGGAAACTCTTTTTTTCCATTTTCTCCTACCACTTGAACGGCGGCGAGCATGGCTTTCCCTTTTCCATTGTTAATGATTGTCAGTTCGATGAATTGATCGTTGTGCTCTGCGATAATTTCGAGCGGACCGGTTGAAGATTTAAGCCCAACCAGTCTGAAGATCGGATTGAGCATTTTATCAAACGCGTCTTCGATAAAGTAAGCAACACCTGCGAAAAGCAAACCGGCGACGATTACAATGATGGTTATTGGATCCATCTCTATTAGAGTCTTTTGGGATTAAAGGGAGTTTTGGGAATTTGACCGCTTGCTTTTCTAGCAAGGGCTTTTCGCAGATATTTCATAACTTTTTGATTACCCTGAGTTGGTTTGATGGCAAGGTTATTAAATTCCATTGGATCTGCAAAATGATCATACAGTTCCACTCCGTGTTTCCCTTCTGCCCAGTCGGAGTATCGCCATCTTTCCGATCGGATACTTCGTCCCATCACAGGAATCTCAAAACGACTATCAGCGGGTCTGAGTACTTGGGTGATCGCGAAACTATTCCACCTGCTTAGTGGATCTCTGAGAAGTGGGGTGAGGGATTGTCCCTCTATTTCCTTGGGCGTTGGAATATTGGCGAGTTCGGTGAGGGTGGGGTAGATGTCAATGAATTCAACGATCCGTCGACATGCCTGACCATTTCCTTCGATATTGGGTGCCCGAATGATCAGCGGGGCTTTAGCTCCCTGTTCAAAAAGAGTTCGCTTTTGCCAGATGCCATTATGCTCGCCCAAGTGGTAACCATGGTCACTCCAGAAAACAACAATGGTATTGTCCGCCAGGTCGAGCTGATCGAGGGCGTCAAGCATTCGGCCAACCTGGGCGTCGATAAAGGATACGCATGCATAATACGCCTGCATTGCCTGGAGGCAGGTCAATTCATCTAACCCGTAGTGGGGAACCGGACAGTTATGGGCAAAGGCAGCGGTGGGAATATCTTCCCTGTCATTTTTTGGAGCATAAGGAAGCCTTAATGTTTCCAGGGGATACATATCAAAGTATTTTTTGGGTGCGACATAAGGTGTGTGTGGTCGAAAAAAGCCGGCAGCAATGAAGAAGGGTTCGTCCTTTTTTTGTTTCATTAATTTAATTGTTTCCGTGGCGATCATCCCGTCGGTTTGTTCCTCGTCTTTACCATCTGCCGCCAGCCAACTTAAGGCGGCACTGATTTTACGATGTGGTTCCGCGTTGAATATTAGGGATTCATCGGTTTTGTCACGACCTATGGGATTCACGGTTTTTTGCCAGGACGGGGGATCATCAAACCCATCGGTTCCAATCGATGCCGGAACATTGTAGTGATAAACTTTACCTACGCGACCGGCCCACCATCCATGTTTCATGAATTGTTGGGAAAGCGTGACTGCATCGGGTACTTCATCGCGGAAATGTCGGTCCAGATCATAGACCTTGATCGTATCCGGTCTTAGACCGGTCATCACCGATGCCCGGGTCGGGTTGCAAAGGGGGAGTTGATTGTATGCATTGAGGAAGCAGACTCCCGTTGCGGCCAACCGATCGAGATGAGGAGTTTGAGCAATCGGATCTCCGTAACAACCGAGGGCACAGGATAAATCATCTGCAGCGATGAAAAGAACATTTTGTTTTTGGGCAAATCCCGAAATGCCCAATAGGAAAATACCGGGTACTAGAAAAGATAGCTTCACTTTTTTATAATTAAATTACGTCAGATTTTAAAATTTAGTCCTGAGCAAAGGGCCGGACCACAAGACTTTGCAGTTTCCAACTTCCCGTTTGTTCCACTCCTAAATGTGGCCCAGCGTCCAGTATGAGCCTTTCACCTCTTTTGATAATTCCAAGGTCACTTATGATTCCCTGTTGATCTTTGGCATCATTATCCGCATCGATACAATAGATGTCCAGAGGGGAGTTTTTTCCTTTAATTAAGCTTCCACCACATGATCCATCTCCGGCTTTTAAGGCAATCGATTCAATCAAAACATCCTGTTCAAAGCGCAGGGCAATTCCTTCACCTGAATCAATCCGGGACGATCCTTTCCCTTCGATTCCAAGTCCGTCGGGTTTTTGGGTGGGGAGTCCTCCCTTACCAGAAACCGATAAAGTAAGCGGGGCGGGTATCGGCATTGGTTGGGTCCAGTCAAAAGTAATCCGTTTCCTGGGTGCGATGGCTGTAAAACGATGTCCACCCACAGTGCGATGCTGAATTGCAGTTGAAATGAGTTTTTTGATCAACGGTTTAAGTTCCGGGTCTTCTAAACGATTTTTGCTCTCCATCGGATCAGTTACCAGATCATACAATTCGACCGGTTTTGCTTTTGCTTGCCTAAGAAGAGAGGCATCAAAAAATATTTTCCACTGGCCCTTTATTATTTTTCCATCGACCTTTGGATTGTCCAACCGCATGGCACAAGCGGCCGCATCTTTAGATTGCTTATGGTCATTGTAGAACATCGGGCGATTGGGAATTTTTTTTCCTCTCCAAGCAGGTAAAACATTATAGCTGTCCTCCGCCCCTTTTTCTCCGTTTCTCAAGTCGGGCAGGGGTACTTTTAAAATTTCTGAAAAAGTGGCGTATAGGTCCTGTAATCCAATTAGCTGACTGCTTGTTTTTCCATTTCCCACTTTGCCATTAGGCCAAGCAACAAGGAAGGGCACACGGTGTCCGCCTTCGTAACAACTGCCTTTATTACTTCGTACGGGGCCGGTTGCAGTTTTGGTTTTTACTTCCGCTCCATTGTCTGAGGTGAAAATAACAATCGTATTTTCAATTAGTTTTTTACTCGGTCTGCGTGGATCCTTGGTTTGTTCGAGATAGTTAATCAGCCTTCCAAGTGCCACATCGTTTTCATAGATATAATCCAACCGGGTTGATGCTGAAGCTCCTGATACCATCTTGCCCGCTCCCCGAACTTTTTTACCTCCCACTTCATTGGCTACGGTGTAGGGTCCGTGATTTGAATTACTGGGATAATAAAGAAAGAATGGATTGAGGGAACGATCCTTATTTCTGAGGTGTTGAGTAAGAAATTCGATCGCATGATTGGAATGCCGATTACCCAGGTCGTGTAAATCAAAGGCCTTTTTTCCTTTCTCCACTAATTTTTTCCCGTTCCCGGTGGATCCTATGATTTTTCGATTATGGATGTGGCCAGGGCCGATTGATTGATTTGGAGTGTTACGATTCCCCTTTTTGTTTTTCCCTGTTTGGGGCCCAGTTGTGCCCGCATCCGGCCCGGATGTTCCATGGGAGCGTGAGGTAAACCGGGCGTAGTCAAACCCGTGGTCACAGGGACCATCAAAAACATCTTTAGTTAGATCCGCATCCTCCCAGCCTGCCGCCGGTTTTCCATTTGTTTGGGTGTATCGCAGTCCGAGGTGCCACTTTCCCACCATGGCCGTGGCATACCCTTGGGAACGAAAAAGAGTGGCGAGGGTGGGGCGGTCATCTTCGATGAGAGGATCACCCTGAACGCCAAACAGTACCCAGTGTTTCATACGTGCACGCCAAGGGTAACGTCCAGTCAGCAATCCATATCGCGTGGGGGTGCATCGAGATGAGGGGGTATGGGCATCGGTAAAGAGCATTCCCATACTGGCAAGCTTTTCCATGGCCGGGGTGTGAACCTGTTGATCGTCTGAGTTCTTGGTATAAAATTGATAGGCTGATGTGTCGCCCATACCCATGTCATCAGCCATAAAGAGAACAACGTTTGGCTGGTCAGAAATTTGTGAAAATACAATAAACGGAATCAGGGGAAGAAAGATAAGAAGCTTCATTCAATGATCCTACTAAGCTCCCTCCTTTTTTTGCAAGGCGATAGCACCTCCTTTTGAATGATCGAAAGACAGAATTTGTTTTTAGAAACTTAATTCTAATGTGGGCCCCGAAGCTTCCGGATGGGAGTCGCTGGCAAAGGCATGAACCATTCCGCTCCCACTGGTTTCAGAGGTTTCTCTGGTTAGAATAAAGGTGTATTCACTGGCGTTGTTTGATTTTAGAAATTCCAGAAGTTCATTGCTTTCTATCGTGATGGAACCCCTTTCCTGACTGCGTGGGATTTCAAACCTACCCACTAAAGTAGCTGATTCAGTTGTGGGCGCTTCTCCCCATTTTAAATTCTCCCACGATTCCACCCCGGTGAATCCGGCAAGGGCATAGAGCTTAAATCGATTGGTTTTGGGAAGGTAGACCCGATGTCCTACACCGCACGGAACCAAGTTCAGTCTTAGTCTTGATTTTTTTATCTTACTCCAATCCACCTGATCCTCTTTGAAGTTAAATAAAGCCCTTCTTTCGTAGGGATTGGAACCGGTGTCCAATTTAACCATCAAGAAATCCTGGTCGAGATATGCAATCTCATCATTTCGGATGATGGATTGGCATTTTCCCGCTGTTTGAATGCGGAGGGTGTTATTTTCCTTCTCGAGGACTGGAATAGGTTGTTCGGCACGGAGAACAATCTTTTTACTGATACCATAATCGTTCAGGGTCGCGGATTCATTTTCGAGTAGGAAGAGTGAGTCTCCCTTTGGCGAGTGTAGTGATATTTCTCCTTCCAAAACTTTGAAGTCAGATATCTTTCCGTTCTCCATGATCGATACACCAAAAGCAGTTCCATGATCCACCGCATAGCCGGATGGTGTAGCCAAAGTGAATCCATGAGCAGAATCAGGGACATGTACTATAGCATTTCCTCTTATAAGTTTTCCCTGCATTGCAGTTTGCAGTTCAATTTCGGCAGGAGCTTCCAGTACGACTTCAGCACCGGATGAAAACCGGATCGTTGCGACGCCCGACTTTAAAGTCATCAAACCAGCACTTAATTCGCTACCCTCTAACGTTGGTAAGGAACTTTCCCATGCGGCATTTTCATTCGAGGCTAATGTGGCAATCGATTCTTTTGCATTAAAAAAAGAATAGCCAATTAATCCTATGGCTAAAATAAAACTGGCCACGAAGGCAAGCAATGTGACCGTGGATGATTTACGCTTAAAAGAAATCACTTTTTCTTCCGGTAATCTCGAGCAGAATTCCTCCTCGAGGGCAGTGCCTACATTTACCTGATCATAAAACTTTTTCCTTAAGGCCGAATTTTCTCTGAGTGATTGATCCAATATTTGAATCTCCTCTTCACTAAGGTGTTGGTCCAGGTAACGGATAATTAATTCATCTTCTTTTTTCATCTTGTTTAATGGGAAATCATCTTGCATCGGCCACTTGCTTGGCACATTCGGCAAGTCTTTGGCGAATACGGTAGATCCATTGATAGAATCCAGTTATACTTTTACCAAATTTTTGTGCCAGTGCAGGAGTGTTTGATTCGTCGTCATACATATCCTGTAATGCGGTTCGTTGATCTTTTTTGAGTTTACCTAAGCAGTGCTGAAGAATGGCTTCTTTTTCCAGATCCAATTGCTCAGCGTTACGATCCAATTCCTCGGCCATGAGTTCAATCGTTTCGGTTGAAAGAACCAGCCTTTCTCTTTCCCTGGCTAAATCTCTTCGCCAAGCCAGAACTTCGAAGCGGGCAACTCCAAATGACCATTTTCGGAAATTATCATCTGATTGTAATTGATCGAATTTTTTCCACAAAATAATAGCAATTTTTTGCATCACATCGGACGCATCTTCCCTACGATATACCAGTCTTCTTACATACGCATGTATCGACGACTCATTGGCAGTGAATAAGTTTAGAAACCGGTGGTTTTTTTCCTCTTCTGGTTGGAGTGCTTTCAAAGTAATAAATGGTTTCATTAAATCTCCGTGAAGAAAGGAAATTTAACGAATTGAGGAAAACCTTCTTCCTTTACCTTGTTCCCATGAGAAACTTTTTTAGCTTTTTATCAACCTGTTTTGATTTGAGAAAGAGTTTTTTATGGTTTTCTTCAAGGTAGTTCTTGGCATTGGGCAAATATCCATCGAAACACTTTTTTTCGAGTTTTCCACTCACCCCATTTATAGAACCTGTCTGAATTATCACATTTCTGTCTTCTAAAGAAGCGCGTGCCCCTTTGGGTAATTCATCTGATATGTTATTAGTCACATTTTGAGAGTCAGAGTAAATGTTTGGAAATTGGAAGGTGAGTAAGTTTCCTGTGACTTTTAGAAATGAGTATGGTTCTTTCATCTTCTTTTCAAGAAATTGAATGGCTTCTTCGCTTGGGGAATTTTGGACTACTCCTTTGGCCAGTTCTTCTCTTAACTGGGGGATGTGGGCGATGGTTTGTCTTTGAATTACTTGGTTAGCCAGAGTAAATAGCTTTGATAACTTTTGAATTCTTAGTGTCTGAGCACCGCAGAGTTGTCCTTTATTATCATTATAAAGACCAATGTTTTGAACTTCCACATTTTTAATTAGTGCGTCGATTAATTCTTGTTCCGGTTTTCCATACCGTCCATTTTTATCGTCGCTCATCAGGTTCTTCATCATGTCAGGAAGAGATTTGGGACTATACTCAAAGATCCAATTGTTGAAGAAAAATGCCCGTTTTTCATTGAGTACAGATTCCAACTGGGTGATTTGTTTTTGATTCAGTATGTTCTTAGCGGCAATGTCATTAGAATTGTTCTGTGTGCTCTGTCCTTTCTCTAAATTGCCAAAAATACCCTGATATTTTAGGCTGACACGGAGTTCATCTTTTTCAGTATCGTGTGAATAAACCAATTCCTGCTTTTCAAATTCTATACATGAGCAAAGCAGAAAACTGATCGCAACGATGAGGATAGTAGAGGGAGATAGGGCTTTCATTTATTTACACTAGGAGGCTGCTGTTCTCATTAGCAAGGGCTAAACCTTGGGCGGTAATTTTCTATTTTAAAGTGGCAACTATTTCCACTTTCAGTTTTTCGCCATTCCGTCTTTGCATGGATAAGGAAAATTTATCACCCGATTCGACCTCTTTGACAAAAAGCATTCCTCCATCTTTGAAAGATTTGACCATATCTAATTGACCAATTGAGCTCCCCAGTCGGAGTCCTACCCAAGCCTGTTTTTCACCTTTTTGAATAAGAGCGGATGGTTGCGACTTGGATAAGTCTAATTCGATAAGTTTATAGCCTGATGAGAATTTCCCTTCCTCCACCCAAAAGTTTCCATTGGAAGTCGATAGCGACGCGTATCCTTTCCCTCGAATTCTAAATGTGCCACTCAACTGGATCTCTTCCGCCCACTTATCTGCGTCATCTACTTCTGATTCAATCAGATCGTCTTTAAATAAGCCTAAAAACTCAACATCGCGATCAAGTTTCTCCGGGTTATGGATTCCCACAAAGGCATATCCTTTAATCAAAAGACCGTTCGAAGTTTCCAGAACTTTGAGATTTAAGCGAATCCCATCCTGAAGTTTTTCCTTTTCATCAATTGGTACATTTTTCCTTTCTTCTTCTTCGTTGAGAATTGCACTTATCAATTGAGTGACTGGGGACGTAATACTAATCTGTGCGGATTGTCCAAGAAGAGTAGTAATCGAAGGTGCTGAAAGAACCTCTTCGCCTTTTTTACTCCCCGCAATAAACTTCGATCTAATTGTAACCTGCTTTGGAGAAGGCTCCGTAAAAGCAATGGTTTGAACTCCAAACACTAGAAATACTACGATTATAAGGTTTTTAATGTTTATCATTAGGATTATTTTAAATACTCAACCTCGGTGAAATATGCACCACCGATTTGTTCGTTATCTGTGTAGAGAAAAGTCTCTAGGGTTGTTTCCCCGGTCCTTAACGAAAGTTCAAATTGAACACCGTTAACACCAGGGGGAATTGGTCTGGACATTTCCTTCCCTGCAATTCGAATTTTTGCCCGAACGGCTCGGAGAGGTTTTTTTGCCACTTCGGGGAATTGACGCAGCGTAAAACGATATTTCCCGGTCTGTTTAACCTTCACATGCCACGGTCCGGTAATTTTTTTGTACTGATTGATTTCGCTAAAATTCCAAGGCGGGTTCCCGATTTCCAATCTCCAGTCTTGGGAGCACAAGAGCGTGGGGTTTTCGTTAGGATTGCCAAGATCCAGGCAAACTGGGGTCATTCGAAAAGAGACTGATTTCCAAAATTTTTCATACAATCCACGAAGCCTTGCCACCACTTGAGGATGCTTATTCGCAATATCTTGGCGCTGCATTAGATCATTTGAAACATCATAAAGTTTTTCACCTTCCAGTAATCTCCAATCGCCCTCTAATACGCAGGACATAAACCAAGGGCTTTCTTTTTTCACAAATCGAGCACCGCCATGCATTTGAATGACTAAGTGTTCGCGGTGTGGTTTTGTTAGAGGATCGCCAAGATAGTTTGCAAACGATTTCCCATCCAGTTTCTGTTTAGTCTCAATCTTCAATCCACAAAGTTCTGCCAAAGTGGGTAAAACATCGAGGTGAGCGGTCAGGTTTTTCCGGTCTTGCCCACCCATTAAACCACCGTCTGGCCAGTGAATAAAAAAGGGGACTCGGTGCCCACCTTCAAACATAGTCGATTTTTGTCCGCGCATTCCAGCATTGAAACCCCGGTACCCTTTCAAATCTCCGCCAGGGCCCCCATTTCCTTTAGCTGTCCCGTTATCAGTTGTGAATATGAAAATCGTGTTCTTCGCGATATCGAGTTCATCCAGTTGTTTCCTTAGCAGTCCGATATTATGATCTAGGTTTGCGATCATACCGTAAAATTCAGCCCCAAATTTCCAAGTTACCTTTTTGCGATAAGGTGCCGACCATTTTTCAGGTACCCGGTAGGGGGAGTGGGGGGCATTGGTAGCCAAGTATAGAAAGAATGGATCCTTTTGGTTTTTTTCAATGAATGTCATCGATTCCTTAAACCAAACATCCGTGGCATATCCTTTGAATCTCTCTTGTTTTCCATTACGTTCGTAAGTGTCATCGAATTGGTTATTGCCCCAAAAATCAGGTGCCTGTCCGATACCGCCGCCTTTGTGCCAAAGCACATCCTGGAATCCACGGTCTTGGGGGCGGCAGGGAGCGTTGTCACCGAGATGCCACTTCGCAATCAATCCAGTTTTGTACCCTGCATCTGTAAAGTAGTTCGCCATGGTTATTTCATCATGGTGTAAATTACTGCGCCCACTGCTTGTTCTGTAGGCACCGGTACGGGCAGGATAACGTCCCGTCATTAATGCCGCGCGGGTGGGCGTACAAAATGGACTTACATGATAATTTGTCAGGCGAATTGAATTGGCATGTAATCGATCCAAGTTTGGCGTTTTGAGAATTGGATTGCCATGGCAACTTAAGTCGCCGTAACCTTGGTCATCAGTCATGATCAGAATGACATTCGGTTGTTCGCCAAAAGAGAGAGCAGGAATGTAAAAAGACAAATGAACTAAAAATGCCTTGAGGAATAATTTAATTTTTATCATTTTGGGGAGATTAAACTAGGGCTCAGTGAAAAAATCAAAATCTTATTTTAGACTATATTGGATTCTAACTGGATAATCCGCTTTGACGAATCGAAACCACCAACCCGTGGAAGACTATCGGTTCGGAGAAATAATAATTGAGGACTCATATAATAGGGGAATAGGCCTACCAGTACTGTGTTTAATTTCATTTGCATCTAACTACACTCACGCAATCGTGCTGGAATTTATGGAGGAAGGAAAACTTTCCTTTGATACCTGAAAAAAGACAAGAAGATTTATGGAATATCAGATAGATAAAGTCTTTGGTATGCTGTACTAAAGCTTATTTTCATTCGCCCATTTTGAGTAGAGCAAAAACGGGCGACCATATCCAACTCCTCCGCTTTTTCCATACCTTCTTTTGGCCCCAGTATCATTAGTGCAGTCGCCCATGCATCCGCATCCCTTGCAGAAGGAGCAAACGCATTAACTGCAATCAGGTCGTGATCCACTGGTCGGCCTGTTCGTGGATCCATTAAGTGCGAAGCACTCTGGTTAGAATCGGGATAAGGCTTATTGAGTTGATAAGTTCCGGATGTAGCCACTGAATAGTTTCTAAGGTTTACAGGTTTCAGGGAATCTTTACCTGTCCCTCCATTTTCTAGGCCGACGACCCAACCCTTCCCGTTTCTACCTTTACCATGGGCTCGGACTTCTCCTCCAATCTCAACTAGGAAATTATTAAAATTCCAGCCTTGGAGCAGGGTACAAATTTGATCAATGATTTCGCCCTTGGCTGATCCGGAAAAATCAAGTTGCAGGGTGGGTAGTTTTTTTCGGACTAACCCTTTGTGTAAAAGTTCAACTTTGTTCATTCCGGTTAATGATAATGCCCCGCTAATTTGCTTGTCAGTCGGAATGGTGGATCTTGTTTTTCCAACCGGTCCGAATCCCCATAAGTTTACAACTGGGGCGATGGTGGGATCGAAGGTTCCGCCACTTTGTTTATGTATCCATTTGGAATGCTTTAAAAGAGCAAGCAATTGTGGATGAATGGATATGGGCGTTGTGGTCAAGGCACCATTAAATTGATAAAGCTCAGAATCCGGTCGCCAGTGAGAAAAGATTTTATCGCAACCTTCGAGTTTTTGGCTGATATCAGTTCTTAAGTCCTCAATTCTGAAATGGGTAGTGGTAAGTACTTTGACAGACCATGTGGTGCCTAGGGCTTTCCCTTTAAGTTCAGTGATTGATGGGCTATCCGAGACCGTGTTTTCCGAACATCCGCAAAGGCAAAGGATAATGGTAAGAAATACTGGAATGTGCAGATTCAAATGAATAAATATAGAAGAATCGAGAGAACAAGAAGGGCAAAGCTAAAGTAATCTCTCCGGCTCCATCCCTGATCGTTTTTTCCAAATTCAAAGAGTTTAAGCATGGCCCCTGTTGGGCA
>ERZ887851.1192-NODE-1192-length-23248-cov-12.907386_pt1 | contig 23248 bp, 22 predicted proteins | sample MGYA00521100_ERZ887851 | MGnify/ENA primary metagenome ERZ887851 (study PRJEB32303, sample SAMEA104408602) | aquatic metagenome | biome: Brackish water; feature: Pelagic; material: water | place: Baltic Sea | collected 2014-06-06T16:11:00 | depth 11,444 m ... | reverse complement strand
TGGCCGGGTAAGAACGCTCGCCACTTTGGATTTCACGAAATCTTCCACGCTCTCACGGTGGCAGCATTCTTCTGCCACTGGACAGCTGCACTAATTATTGGTCTGGACCCAGTTCCGGGTTCTCTCGCCGGGGTTTAGCCGGAGGCGCAGGTCTATCGGGCTTCTTTAGCTCGATGTTGCCAAGCTCCTCTTCGGCCAATTTCTCCCTGATCTCTTGGCGGTAGCGGGTCTTGCGAATTCTCCGGTTCATGTCAAAGAACAACAGCACCGCAATGGCAGCCACGACGAAAGTGACGATGAAGCCGATTGTGCCGGGAGAGTTGTAATTGTCATCAACAATCATCGGGGTCGAATCGACCAACGCGACTAGTGCGACAAGAAAGCTCATGCGACAAGTATTCCACCTAGGACGTAGCCTTGTTACATGCAGGACAAACAAGCCGAGATTCTGAGCGAGCGCTACGGGGTCAATAGAGCCCCAAGAAAAGGCTCCGCCAAGGTCCTGGGCTGGGTCGCCGTCATTGTCGCGACTGTCCTGGCCGGTCTCTTCGGCTATCTAAATTGGAGCCCTATTGGCACAACCGATATAGGTTTCCGCGTGATTAGCCCCTGGCAAACAGAGGTCGACTTTGAAATCCAGATGCCTATTGGATCTGTTGCAACCTGCGGGGTGGAGGCTCTAAACAACTCATTTACACAGGTCGGCTACGTTTATCTAGAGCTCGGGCCTTTTGAGCAGTCCACAACTCGTCACACAGTAAGCATCAACACCTACCAAGAGGCGGTTACGGGCTTGGTTGATGAGTGCACTCTGAGGTAACATTTTTCTAGCTCGCTATGCGAGCTTTTTCAATTCCCGGAAGTGACAAATGACCGACAACATTCTGCTAACCCAGGCAGCCTACGATCGACTCAGGGACGAGCTCGAGCAGCTGATTTTGGTTGAGCGCGGTGAGATTGCCAAGAAGATTCAAGAGGCTCGTGAAGAAGGCGACCTTAAGGAAAACGGCGGCTATCACGCCGCCAAAGAGGAGCAGGGCAAGCTTGAAGCTCGAATCAACCGACTTGAGGAAATGCTGTCAAACGCTGAGATTGGTTCCGCTGACAGCTCAGACGGCATTGTAAAGCAGGGTCTGCTTGTCACCTGCCTGCTAAACGGCAGCGAGACGGAGTTCTTCCTGGGGAGCCACGAAATCTTTGAAGGAACCAAGTTTGAGCAGCAGATGGAGGATGGTGACCTCGACGTCTACAGTCCCGACTCTCCAATTGGCAAGGCCATTCTGGGCAAGAAAGTCAACGAAGAGGTTGGCTACACAGCCCCAAACGGCAAAACCATCACGGTCAAGGTTGTGAAGCTTTCGAACTTTGAGTTTTAGTTCTCAAAGAGTCTGGGCTTGAGTCCAGCCTTCTTTAGAGATTCGATGACCTCATCGCGGTGAGCTTTACCCCTGGTCTCAACGCTTAGGTCTAGCTCCACCTCAGAGATCTCAAGGCCGTTTCCGTGACGGGTGTGGAGCACCTCAACTACGTTCGCGTGTGCAGAGGCAACTGCCTGAGCGGTTCTCACGAGCTGACCGGGGCGATCCGGAAGCATTACCGCAATGTTGGTGTAGCGGTCCGATGCGGCGAGCCCGTGACGAATCACCCTCTGAAGCAAAAGCGGATCGATGTTGCCACCGGAGAGAATCACAGCAGTCTTACCTTTGAGCTTTAGCTTCTTCGCGGCCAATGCGGCTGCGCCAACGGCACCTCCGGCCTCAACGACCAACTTGGAGCGCTCCATGACGCCAAGCATCGCCTTGGCGATCTCATCCTCGGTCACGGTGACAACCCGGTCAACATGACTCTTGATAATTTCAAATGGAACCTTGCCTGGCTTTGCGACAGCGATGCCGTCGGCGATTGTCGGGTTGATCTTGACCTCTACCGGCCTACCCGCCTTGAGCGATGCTGGATAGGCAGCTGCCTCTGAGGCCTGGACCGCATAGACCTTGATTTTCCTACCCATTTCTTTGGCCTTCAGCTTTGCCGCCAGTGCAACACCCGCGGCAAGCCCGCCACCACCGAGGCAGACAACGATGTTGTCAACATCCGGCATTTGCTCCATGATTTCAAGGCCGACTGTGCCCTGACCACGAACGATGTCGATGTGGTCGAAGGGCGGAATGAAAACCGCCCCGGTTTGCTCTGTGAAATCCTGAGCCGCAGCCAGCGTCTCGTCAAAGATTGCGCCCGTTAGCACCACGTTCGCGCCGTAGTCAACAGTTGCTTGATACTTCGGTAGCGAGGCTCCGACCGGCATGAAGATTGTTGCCTTGATGCCAAGCAGCTTGGCGGCAAGAGCAACACCCTGGGCATGGTTGCCAGCAGAGGCCGCAACTACTCCACGCTTTTTTTCCTCGCTGCTTAGCTGGCTCATGAGGTTATAAGCACCGCGGACCTTATAGGCTCCGGTCCGCTGCAGGTTCTCGCACTTGAAGAAGACTGGACTTCCGGTTAGCTCGGTAAGCCAGTGGCTTTCGAGCATGGGGGTCTTGGTTATCTGACCGCCGACTCTCTCAGCAGCCGCATAGAACTCGTCCAGAGTTGGCAGTTTGCTTGGAGCCATTTGAAACCTTCAATCAGAGAATGAGAGAAAGTCTAGCGATTAGAAGCCGCGACCGATTTGGGAAAGTCGCTCAACCCGCTTAGGGATGGGAGGGTGAGTGGAGAAGACCCTCTCAACTAGCCCCGGTTTTAGGGGGTCGTTGATGTACATGTGAGCCATCGCGGTGTTGGCCCGCTTCATGGGCTTGCCATACTCCCCCAGCTTTTGAAGGGCTGAGGCAAGGCCATCCGGAAAGCGGGTCATCTCCACGCCGGACGCATCGGCGAGGTACTCACGCTGCCTCGAAACCGCAGCAGAGACCAGCGGCCCAATAAGCCAGGCGATAATCCACCCCACAACACCTATGACAACTAGGAAGGCCATCATCTGGCCGTTGTTTCGGTTTCTATTGAAGGAGGAATACCAAGCCATGCGAATTGCGATGTCTGCAAGGATGCCGATCGCCGAGACAAGTCCGAAAACTAGGGTTGAGACCCTGATGTCGTAGTTCTTAACGTGCCCAAGCTCGTGGGCCATCACACCCTCAAGCTCATTGTTGTCCATGATGTCCAACAAACCGGTGGTTGCGGCAACCACAGCATTTTCGGGGTTGCGACCGGTGGCGAATGCATTAGGTGCAGGGTCCTCAATGATGTAGACCTTGGGCATCGGCATGCCTTGAGAGATCGCCAGATTCTCAACAGTGTTCCAAAGCCTTGGATTGTCCCGCTTCTCAATTTGCTTCGCACCGCTCATGGCTATCGCAAGTCGTGATGCGGCAAAGTACTGGAAGATCGTGTAGCCAAGGACGAATAGCACAATCAGAATCGCGCTAGATCCGTTTCCTGAGTAATACCCCCACCAAACAGCGAGAGCGGTAAGCAGCCCCACAAAGAGGCCAATTATTAGAACAGTGTTGCGCTTATTGGCAGCAATTGCCCGATACAAGCCCTACCCCTAGAAGTTGACTGTTGGTGGCTCCTGGATGCTGGCTGCATCCTCGACCTCAAAGAACTCGCGCTCAGTGAAGCCCAACCCACCTGCAAATACGTTGTTGGGGAACTGGACAATCTTGGTGTTCAGCTCGCGAACGCCGCCGTTGAAGAAACGGCGCGAAGCCATGATTTTGTCTTCGGTGTCTGTGAGCTCACGCTGCAGCTCCAGGAAGTTTGTCGATGCCACCAGCTGGGGGTAGGCCTCCGACACAGCAAACAGGCTCTTCAGAGCTCCCTGCAACATTCCCTCGGCCTGTGCGGCCTTAGCTGGGTGCTCCAGCGACTCCGGCGAAACCGTTGCGGCTCTTGCCTTCGTGACGTTTTCAAAGACCTCACGCTCGTGTGAGGCGTAGCCGCGAACAGTCTCAATAAGGTTTGGGATTAGATCTGCTCGGCGCTTGAGCTGAACAGTGATGTCGCTCCAAGCCTCGTCGACCCTGATCTTTAGGGCAACCAGTGCGTTGTAAGTAATCCAGAGGTAGATACCGACAACGGCAGCAATGCCTAGGACAATTAGCAGAATTTCCATTTCGCTCCTTTAGGGCCGTCTATCAGACTAGGCGAAAAAGCTAAACGTTTGCTGAGCATTTGGTGCCCCGAGTGGGACTCGAACCCACACTGTGGCGATTTTAAGTCGCCTGCCTCTGCCATTGGGCTATCGGGGCAAAACAAAAGGCCCGGGAGACCCGGGCCCATTGCTAGTAAAAACTACTTACCAGGCTTGGTGGCCCAGGTCTCAAAGAATAATCGTGGTGATCGAACTGCTTCGATGGTTACGAGGTCTCTTCCAAGCAGGGCATTCCAGACCCAGCCAGCTACAACCCTAATCTTGCGCTCCCAGGTCGGCATGGCTAGACCGTGATAGCCGCGGTGCGCAATCCAGGGCAAGAAACCGGTCATGCCAAAGTTTCCAACCTTGATGGCTCCGACGCCAATGCCGAGCCCCGCAACGGCACCAATTGTCTTCCAGCGGTACTCGCGAATCTGTTCGCCCCGGATGGTAGCGACGATGTTCTTGGCAAGTAGCTTGGCCTGGCGAACCGCGTGCTGAGCATTAGGAACGCAGTAGCCACCGACACCGCCACCGGTTAGGTCAGGAACGGCTGAGACATCACCAGCGGTCCAAGAACCCTCAATGGGCTCACCGTTCTCTAGAATCTGCAGCTTCGCATTGGCAATAATTCGGAAGCGCTCGTCAAGAGGGAAGCTCGAGTTCTTGGCAACCGGAGCCGCGGCCACACCAGCAGTCCAGATGATCAGGTTCGACTCCATGGTCTCACCCGTTGAAAGCTTGACAACACCCTTTTCGGCCGAGAGAACCTGGGTGTTGAGGTGAACGTATCCAGCCCGACGGTTGAGGTTGTTCACGACCCAATTGGCTGTTTTTTCATTCACCTCAGGCATGATTCGGCCCATGGCCTCGATTAGGTGGAATTGGACGTCGTCAAAGTCAATCTCTGGGTAGTAGCGAAGCAGGTGGGTAGCGGCACTTCGGAGCTCGGCAAACGCCTCAATGCCGGCAAAGCCGCCACCAACAACAATCACGGTTAGAAGCCTTTGACGAAGCTTTGAGTTCTTAGGCAGCGCAGCTGCACGTTCGAAGTTTCCGATCAGGCGGTTTCTGACCTCAACAGCTTCCTCGATGGTCTTTAGACCAATTGCCTCTTCCGCGATGCCCTTGATTGGGAAGGTTCTAGTGACCGCACCAGCGGTCATCACGATTTGGTCGTATTCAATGACCATGTCCTTGCCACCATCAACGCCGATGGTTGCCTTGCGAGTTTTGTGGTTGACCTTCTGCAGCTTGCCCGAGACCATGTTGGTTTTCTTGAGGTGCTGACGGTGAGAAACAACTACGTGTCTTGGCTCGATAGATCCCGCTGCGACCTCTGGAAGAAAAGGCTGGTAGGTCATGTATGGAAGTGGGTCAACCATGGTGACCTCAGCCTCATTGCGGCCAAGCAGCTTCTCAAGCTTCCATGCGGTGTAGAAGCCTGCGTAGCCACCTCCGATGATCAGAATTCGCTGCGGTGGCTTCGGGTTAGTAACCTCTTGCACGATTGCCGGTGGAGTCTTTGACTTTGTGGTCGCGACGGTCATGAGCCTTCTTTTGTAGTGCTTGCTTGCTTCTTCTTACCCCGTCTCAAACTGTTGAAAATGAGAACTACTAGCAACAGCGCTATGGGTAACAAAAGATAGGTTAGCGGATTCAGCCCAGGGTCCGCCTCCTGAATCTCTGGCTCGGCAGCAGATTCCTCAGCCTCAGTTTCCGTTCCTGGCAAAGTTGGAACAATCAACTCTGCCTCATCGTCCGAGGCCTGAGCTGGTCGGTAAAGCTCTACCCACTGCGCTAGCGAGCCCAAAGGGTTTGAATCCGACACCGCGCTTGAGTCGACGGCTGCAATGGGATCAATTAGGCCGTAGCCGTAAATGCCGTCAAACCCAGGGTCACCAAGATCGACGGCAGTTGAAATAACTCGCTGGATGATGTCATTGGCGCTTGCGACCGGGTCGGCCTGCCGCATCAGTGCCACAAGACCGGTCACAATTGGCGCGGCAGCAGAGGATCCCTCCCAGGTTTCTATTTCGCCCCCTGGAAAACTACCCAGCATGTCGATGCCGGGGGCAGCAACAGCAACACCGATACCACCGGCCCCAGCACTCGAATTGACATTGCCCGCTCTGTCGACAGCTGTCACCGATAGCACGCCCGGAATGGTGGCGGGGGCTGTGGCATAGCTCTGGGCCTCGCGGTTGCCACTGGCTGCGACTATGACGACATCACTTTCAAACGCGTAGAGGAAGGCTTCGTCCCAGCTGGCCGGCCAGCGCTCTGAATTGCGCGAGAGCGAGAGGTTTATCACGCTCGCCCCATTGTCGACCGACCAGATGATTGCCTGCGCAACCTGCGCATCGGTGTCGGCTCCATCTACTCCTAGCCCCACCGACACCGCCAGGAGCTCAACACCTGGAGCTATTCCGATGACTCCCCCGCTGATTCTGCCCTGCCCAGCAATCAAGGAGCTGACCATGGTGCCGTGGAAACCTCCAGGGCCAACCGGTTGCGTCCCATCCGGGGTCCCAATGCCAGAGAAGTCGGCTCCGCCTATGACAATGCCGGCAAGGTCGGGATGCTCGTCATCGACACCGGTGTCGATGACCGCAACCCGGACACCGCTGCCGTCAAGATTGACCTCGGAGAATCCCAGATCTTGAAGCCACCAGTGGTCATCAAGGGTTGCGCTCGAGGTTAGAAGGAGCGTGGTGAGAGCAAGTGCAATTAGACGCAAGTGCACTCCTTTGGCGACCAGGTGAGCTCCGCGAGCGCTAAGTCCCCAACGGGGTTCACACCAGGTCCCTTTGCCAAGGAGTGGGCAACAAGTGAGTGCAGGCACTTAATGCGCGTGGGCATGCCACCGGCTGAGATTCCTTCAATCTCTTCAACCTTGGCGATTTCTGCCCTTTCCTGGAGGTAGCTCTCGTGGGCTTTTAGGTAGTTGGAGCTGAGCTCCTCGTCCACAGCCAGCTGGTCTTGAATTCTTGCCATATAGCCGGATGCCTCAAGTGTCGACACGGCTGCGGTGGCGGCCGGCTGGGTCAGGTAGTAAAGAGTAGGAAAAGGAGTTCCGTCCTCCAGGCGGGGCTCGGTTTTTACAACCGTTGGCCTCCCGCAAACGCAGCGTGCGGATACCTCAACTATGTTTCGCGCTGGCCTACCAAGTTGACGAGAGACTTCAGCAACATCCTCGGCTGAAAGACTCACTCTTCCTCCGGCTGTTCCAGTGCCGATCTCAAGAAGGTCTCTAAAAGCGAGTCCACCCAGTTGTCTTCAGCCGCGGACACCTCGGCGCTGATCTCGTCTGCGCTTCTGCGCTCAGATAGCAGAGCACCAACAGTTCCGGAGGTGTCGGAGAAGTCCATCCCCTCGGAGTCCATTACCAGGTATGAAACCTCACCGGGAAGCACGTAGTAGAGGCGATCTCGAGCTTGAGAGCGAATGTAAACAGGGTCCTGCCAGCGGTCTCGCTCGGCTTGCATCTCCTCAACTGCCGCCTCGGCCTGGGCAATACTCTCTTCCATCTCAACAATTTCTCGGCGCTGATCTAGGTAGGTCTGGACGTCCTGGGAGACGATAAAGGTGCCTAAAACAATCACGGAAATCAGGCTCACCCAGCTGCTATTGAGCCGGAGCATGCGCAGCATCAATTTGCCCTGAGTCAGGGCAACGGGAACCTTAGGCTCTTTTTTTGTTGACTGCGCCATATCTCAAGAAGTTTAGGAGCAGCCGCCTAACTTGCGGCTATTTGCCTGCGGCGAATCTTGGGAACGCGGCGGTGCCGGCATAGCGGGCAGCGTCCGCAAGCTCCTCTTCGATTCTGAGCAGCTGGTTGTACTTAGCAACCCTCTCACTACGAGCCGGAGCGCCGGTCTTGATCTGACCTGCGTTGGTGGCAACCGCTAGGTCGGCAATGAAGGTGTCCTCGGTCTCGCCGCTACGGTGAGAGATGATGGCCTTCATTCCGCTTTGCTGTGCCAGAGAAACCGCATCCATGGTCTCGGTGAGGGTTCCAATTTGGTTCACCTTCACCAAAATTGCATTGCCCGCGGCCTCGTCGATGCCCCTCTGGAGCCTCTCGGGGTTCGTGACGTAAAGATCATCCCCGACAAGCTGGACCTTGCTACCAAGCTCCGCGGTGATCTTGGTCCAACCGGCCCAGTCATCCTCAGCAAGCGGGTCCTCGATTGAGACCAGTGGGTAGGCGGCAAGAAGCTCCGCGTAGTAGGCAATCATGTCCTCGGCACTGCGCTTTGAGCCCTCGAAGTTGTAGCTTCCACTCTTCTCGTCATAGAACTCGGTCGAGGCAACATCTAGGGCGAGAGCGATCTCGTCGCCGAGCTTGTAGCCGGCTAGCTTGATCGCTTCTGCAATCAAATCGAGGGCAGCCCGGTTGTTTGGAAGATCTGGTGCGAAACCACCCTCGTCACCAAGGCCGGTGGCAAGACCGCGCTCAGCGAGAAGTTTCTTGAGGTGGTGGTAAACCTCAGTTCCCCAGCGAAGCGCATCTGAGAAGGTCTCGGCTCCGTGGGGGACAATCATGAATTCCTGGATGTCCACACCGTTGTCAGCGTGTGCACCACCGTTGATGATGTTCATCAGCGGAACGGGCAGAACAAATGCGTTCGAGCCGCCAAGGTAGCGGTAGAGCGGCAAACCGGAAGAGTCGGCTGCTGCCCTGGCATTTGCTAGCGAGACACCAAGAATCGCGTTAGCTCCAAGCTTCTTTTTGTTGCTGGTTCCATCGACGGCAATAAGCGCGGCGTCAACAAGCCTCTGGTCGGTGGAATCGAAATCAACGAGTGCCTCATCGATAACCTCGACGACCGCGGCAACAGCCTTCTGCACGCCCTTACCTAGGTAGTAGTCCTTGTCGCCATCTCTGGACTCGTGAGCCTCGAAGGCTCCTGTTGATGCACCTGAGGGCACTGCAGCTCGACCAAAAGAATCGTCTGAGAGCAGAACCTCAACCTCAACGGTTGGGTTGCCTCTCGAGTCTAGAATCTCGCGAGCGCCGATTGCGGTGATGATTGACAAGGGAATCTCCTCTTAGTTTCAAAATTATTTTCTGGAGAAAACTTCGTTGGCTTCTAAGCCAAAGTCTAGCGTTTAGCTAAGAGAGCGGATTTCTAACTCTTGTCGCGACGCGGCCTGATAGGCAAAGAACTCATAGCCATTTGCCGCAAGCTCCTCCAGCTGAGCTTTAATGTTCTTGGCCTTTCGCTCCAGCCTGACGCTGTAGCCCTCGGCGATGAGCTCTTCTTGCATGCTCATTGCCCCGGCGAAGTCATCTTCAATCAAGACAACAAGTGACTTTCCCTTGTTGGCATCGATTTCGGCAAGCTCAATGATTCGCTCAATGCCAAGGGAGATGCCCGCTGCTGGAGTGTCGGTGCCAGCCCAGCGTCCGACCATCTCGTCATAGCGACCACCTCCGCCAATCGAGGACTCAGCACCTGGATATTCGATCTCGAAAATTGCGCCTGTGTAATAACCCATGCCCCGAACCAGGCTGGGGTCGTAGCGGAGTCTTGACGCGTCGTCTCCAAGCTTTTCAACCCAAGCAAGTTCTTCCGGCCAATCGGAAACCTCGGCTGAGAGCCAGGCGCTCACCTTCTGGGCGGATTCTGTGCCCCAACTCTCGGCAATTTCCTCAACTACCTTCGCCAGGCCAATCTTGTCGAGCTTGTCGATTGCGATCATGGCCCTATCCTGATCCGCGCTGATGCCTGCGGCATCAAGCTGGGTCTTTAGAAGCCTTCGGTCGTTCACTCGTATCGTTGCCTTAGAAAGGCCGATGGCATCGAGCGCTGCGAGCGAGGCCGAGATTAGCTCCAGCTCGGCTAGCTCACTGGGTTCTCCCAAAATGTCGATATCGCACTGCAGAAATTGACGGTAACGACCCTTCTGGGGTCTCTCGGCCCGCCAGACCGGACCAACTTGAATCGCCTTCAAAACCCGAGGCAGGCTCGCTCGATTACTAGCGAAATACCTGGTTAGCGGGACAGTGAGGTCAAACCTGAGTCCGAGGTCTGCAAGCTCTTTACCCTCGGAAACTGCCCTTTCAAGCTCTTCACCGCGCTTTAGGACCTTGAATACCAGCTTCTCGTTATCGCCGCCCTGACCCGATGAGAGTCGCTCGATAGCCTCGACCGCAGGGGTCTCGATCTCCTGAAAGCCCCTTGCTGCATAGGTGTCACGGATAAGCGAAATCAGCTGCTCACGCTTTTGTTTCTCCGCGGGCAGCAAATCTCGCATTCCGCGAGGGGGATTTACGCTTGGCACCCAACCAGTTTGGCACAGCAACAACTAATCACCTTGATTGCTTGCTAGCTCACCTTGGTTTTCGCACTGACCTTAGTAATCTTTCTGCCATGGAAGAAGTAGCAAAGCGGGGCAGGGGAAGGCCAGTAACAACTGACCCCGGTGCAGTTGGGCTGACCGCACTTCGACTCTTCACGGAAAAAGGCATCGACAACGTCACCATGGACGATGTCGCAGAGGCCGCTGGCATTTCTCGCTCCAACCTATTTCGCATATTTGCCTCTAAGTCCGCAGTTGTCTGGGGAGGCATGCACCTGTTCAATGTTGAGCTGGCTAAAAAACTTGAGTCAAACCCAGAAACCGACATCGTGAGGCTGCTCCACACCTCCTGGGTCGAGGCCATGCACCTTCTTGATGATTCCCTAGAGACCGTGAGGCTCAGGCTCAAACTAATTGCAAGCTCTCCCGAGATCTACGGCTGGGGGCACGGTCAGCTCGAAGAGGCGCGTGGCGTGATTGAAAAGAAAGTGAGCGAGCTCACCGACGACCCCATGCGACCAAGGGTTTTGTCCTCCGCGTTGATTTCGGTCTCAATGGCAATTCTGGTTTGGTGGGCCGAGACAGATGACCCTAGAACCCCGTCCGAAGTCCTTGATGCCGGCTTTAGCGACTTCGAGGCTGTCTTTTCCTAGCTATCGGCTAGGCCGACCACACCAGCATCGGTCGCATCGGAAAGCTCGCTAGCGCGTATTTCAACCTGAAGCTCCCTGGTTGCCTGCCTTAGTGCCCGCTCAGGGTCGAGACCGACCGCCCTGGCGCTAGCAACTATTGCGAGCAGGAGCTTACCTAGGTCTTCCTCGCTCTCCATTGGCACCACCGGTTCGCTCTGCTTTTCCAAAATGCCGGCCTTCTCCGCCTTGCCCATGACCTTGTTTGCAAGGGCCAGCGCCGGCATTGCCTGCGGCACACCATCCAAGATCGAAGTCCTTCCGGGCTTCTCCTTCTTCTTGTGAGCATCCCAGTTCTGCATCACATCGTCGCCGGTCTCGGCCGCATAGGCTGCGAGTTCTTCCTTGGTCCCAAAGACGTGAGGGTGACGAGAGCGCATCTTGTCCTCCATGAACTTGGAAACATCTTCTAGATCAAAAGGCTCTCCGAGCGTCCCGCCGGAGGCGAGGTCGGAGTGAAAGATGACTTGGTAGAGAACGTCGCCAAGCTCCTCTAGAACTTCGTCCCGGTTTCCGGTCTCAATGGCCTCGATGAGCTCATAGGTCTCCTCGAGTAGATACTGAATCAGTGACTGATGGGTTTGCTCGGCGTCCCATGGGCATCCGCCAGGAGCCCTAAGTTGGTGTGCTGTTCGAATCAGACTTGCTAGCTTCTCCATAAACCTTTGCCAATCGCTCAAAAAGGACCTCAACCCAGTCAATCACCTCTTGGTCGCGAATTGGCTCGCCCTCACTGTTTTGCGGGATTGTGATGCTCAAAACCGAAGCGGACTTTAGGTATTTCGCGCTCGGATAGTAATGAGATAGCGCGACAAGCCCCGCATCCTCTAGCACCACCCCGGTTAGCTTCGCCTGAATGCCCAAGAGATTCACATCCGTTAGACCTAGCCGGTTAGCGATCTGGCGCAGCCTAGTTACGGCGATGAGGTTTCTAACAGGCTGAGGTGGTTTGCCAAATCGATCTGTTAGCTCGGCAAGAATTTCGTCGAGAGCCTTTTCAGTTGCCTTCGCACCAGACTCACTCGAAAGCCTGTGATATGCCTCCAAGCGAAGTCGTTCGCTGTCGACATATTCCAGTGGGAGCCTGGCGTCTACCGGTAATTCCAGTTTGAGCTCTGCCGGAGACTGCACAGTCTCTCCCCTGAATTCGCTAACAGCCTCGGCAATCATGCGCAGGTAGAGGTCGAAACCAACTCCGGCGATATGGCCCGACTGTTCGCCACCGAGCAGATTGCCAGCACCCCTAATTTCAAGATCCTTCATCGCCACCTGCATGCCGCTGCCGAGTTCGTTGTTTGTGGCGATGGTGGCGAGTCTGTCGTGGGCAGTTTCACTTAGCGGCTGGGACGGGTCGTAGAAGAAATAGGCGTAGGCGCGCTCGCGAGAGCGGCCAACCCTCCCCCGGATCTGGTGCAACTGGCTCAGTCCGAACCGCTCGGCGCGATCAACGATGAGGGTGTTTGCATTTGGGATGTCGATGCCGGTCTCGATGATTGTGGTTGAGACCAACACATCAAACTTTCGCTCCCAGAAGTCCATCACAACCTGCTCCAGCTGGTCCTCCGGCATTTGGCCGTGTGCGACGCCGATCCGGGCCTCAGGAACCAACTTGGCAAGCGCGGAGGCCGCAGAATCAATGCTCGCGACCCGGTTATGAACAAAGAACACCTGACCCTCGCGAATTAGCTCTCGGCGGATAGCCGCCGCCACCTGCTGCTCGCTATAGCCACCGATGAAGGTCAGGATTGGCTGGCGCTCCTCGGGTGGGGTGGCAAGGGTGGACATCTCCCTGATGCCGGTAACCGCCATCTCCAGCGTTCTCGGGATTGGCGTCGCGCTCATAGCCAACACATCCACATTGAGCTTTAGGTCCTTGATCTTTTCCTTGTGCTCAACTCCAAAGCGCTGCTCCTCGTCGATTATCAAAAGGCCCAAGTCTCGAAACTTCACATTCCCAGAGAGCAGCCGATGGGTGCCAATGACCATGTCCAGTGCCCCCGATTCGAGACCGGCCAATACCTTCTTCGCCTGGGCTGCACTCTGGAATCTCGACAGCGCCCCTAGGTGAACCGGAAAACCCGAGAACCTGGCTCTGAAGGTCTCAACGTGTTGCGAGACCAACAAAGTCGTGGGAACCAACATCGCAACCTGTTTGCCTTCCTGGATGGCCTTGAAGGCTGCTCTGAGGGCAACCTCGGTTTTGCCATAGCCCACATCACCTGCAAGCAGCCTGTCCATGGGGACCGAGCGCTCCATGTCCCGCTTAACCTCGTCGATGGTGGTGAGTTGGTCGGGTGTCTCCTGAAACTCAAAGGCGTCCTCGAGCTCCTTCTGCCAGGGCGTATCGGAGCCAAAGGCATGGCCCTTGCTCTTCATGCGAGCGGAGTAGAGCTTTACAAGGTCAATGGCTATCTTGCGAACGGCCTTGCGAGCATTTCCCTTGGCCCTTGCCCAGTCCGTGCCACCCATCTTCGAAAGCACCGGTGCCTCTGCACCGACATACCTAGATAACAGATCGAGCTGATCGGTGGGAACAAACAGGGTGTCCGCCGGGTAGCCACGCTTTGGCGGGGCGTAATCAATTACCAGATACTCCCTGACCTGACCGCGGTTATCACGCTGCACCAAGCGATTGAACCTACCGACCCCGTGAATCTCGTGGACGACATAGTCGCCTGGCTTGAGCTCAAGTGGGTCTACCTGTTGGCCCCTTCTGGGTGCAAGCTTGCGCTGGGTGGGACTGAGGTAGTTCTGGCTAACCCCAAAAAACTCCTGCTCGGTGATCACGGTTAGCGACTGCTCTGCAAGGGCAAACCCGCTGGGCAAAGAGGCAATCGTGACGACGACCTGCCCAGCAGTCGCCGATTTCACTGCCTCACTAAATGAGACTGGGACACCTGCCTCGCCGAGTATCTCAACGAGCCGGTCCGCGGTGCCATGACCCCTTGCGGTAATTACTAGAGCCTGTCCCGCACCAATCTGATCCAGCACCCAGTCGATAGCCGATTCCTGAGTCAATGGTGGTATCTCTCGCAGTCCCAGGTCCTTGCTGGATTCGGCAGCAAGCGAGTTCATCTTGATCAGGGCGTGCCTAGGAGCGACCAAGTCAATAAAGTCGCTGAGTTCATAAAAGCCGCCGCCGGAGAGGTCTATGGGTGCGCTGCTGCCCTCAATTGCCGCGTCCCAAGCTGCATGCAGAAACTCTTGATTGGTTTCAACGAGGTTCTTTGCCCGGAGACTAAGCCGCTCAGGATCTAAGAGCACCACTGGAGAAGTCGGGTTGAGGTATTCGGTCACCGGCCCCATACCGCTTGCCAAGACAGGTGCTAGCGATTCCATGCCGGTAACCGGGATGGCGTTTGAAATCTTTTCGAGCATCTCAGTTAGCTGCGGAAACTCTGCCGCCATCTCACGCGCCTTTGAGGCCACCTGAGGCGTGATTAGCAACTCTCTCGCCGGATAGATGTCTATTGCTTCCAGCTTGGTTGCCAGCGAGCGCTGATCAGCTACCTGAAACTCTCTGATCTCCTCAAGCTCATCGCCAAAGAACTCGAGCCTCACCGCATGCTCGGCGGTGGTGGGAAACACATCCAGAATCCCACCTCGAATAGAGAACTCGCCCCTGCGAGTCACTAGGTCGACCCGCTCATAAGCAATCTCGATGAGCTTTAGGGTCAGCTCGGGAAGTAGGTAACTCTGGCCGCTAATGATCTTTAGCGGCGGGTGATCGCTCAGTCCCCCGACCACAGGCTGCAGTGCTGCCCTGACCGAAAGTGAAAGCAGCACTGGGTGGCCAGCTTCCTGCTTTCTTAGCTCAGCAAGTCGGTGCAGGGCCTGCATTCTCTGACCAACAACCTGAGGCGAGGGAGAGAGGCGTTCGTGAGGGAGGGTTTCCCAGGAGGGAAAGTTGATCACCTCAAGCCCGGCAACCAGATCGCTAAGAGCTGCTGCCGCCTCCTCGGCTGACCTGCCGGAGGACGAAACCACGACAAGCGGAGACTTTGCGGCGCTAAGCATTGCGGCCAGGGCAACCAGGTGAGTCTTGGCAGGAGCAAAGAGCTCTGAGGACTTGAGATTCCGCGCAGGCTGAAGCGAACGCGCGGATGCGGCCGCAGAAATCAGTGAGCGGATGGTCACAGAGGAAGTCTAGGACTCAATCAGTTGGGCTACTTTTTCGCAGGCATTTTCAATCAGCGAGGGCAGTTCCTTGCGCTCTGAGGCCGAAAAATCTTTCAGCACAAAGTCCGCCACTGGCAGCTGGCCAGGAGGTCGGCCTATTCCGAAACGAACCCGATGGTAACCAGTGCCTACCTTTGCCGAGATGTCACGCAGCCCGTTGTGGCCAGCATGACCGCCGTCGAACTTGGCCCGGATGTCTGAGTACTCAAGATCAAGCTCATCGTGAATAACTATGAGGCGGGTCGCATCCAGCGAATAGAACTGCAGGAGTTTTGAAACAGGATTGCCAGAGAGATTCATGAATGAGGTGCTTTTGGCAAGCACGATCTTGCTGCCGCCAACCATTTTGTATTCGGCGATCAGTGACCCTGATTTGTGGGAGCGAAAGCCAACGCCGCATTTCTTTGCGAGTTCATCGACAACCATCTGGCCGATGTTGTGGCGATTGTTTTGGTAGCCGGGCCCAGGATTACCGAGCCCGACCACCAACCAAATTTCGTTACTCTGCAGACTCTGATTCTTCTGCGGCTGCTGCTGGCTCTTCGCCCTCAGCGGCTTCAGTCTCTGCAGCAGGCTCTTCATCAGCAACTCCGGCTCTGGTCTCAACAACCGAAGCTACCAGCTCATCGCTTGCAAGCTCCATAATGACGCCGTCTGGGACGTTGAGGTCACTAACGGTGTAGTGGTGGCCTGCTGGGTTCTCCTTCGAGATCTCAAGCTCAATGAACTGTGGAATGTGAGTGGCCTCTGCTTCGACCTTGACGGTCTTGTGCTCGAGGTCAACAACGGTTCCACCCATAGGCTCTCCGATAACGTGAACTGGAACCTCCACGTGAACCTTCTCACCCTTTTTGACCTCTACTAGGTCAACGTGCTCAATAACCTGAGTCACTGGGTCCTTAGCAGCACTCTTGACAAGCACCAGCTCTTCTTTGCCCGCAATCTTTAGCTCGAGCAGCGCGTTCTTAGCGCGCAGCGCAAGAGCAACCTCGTGGGCTGGCATGTGGATGTGGCGGGTGGCATTGCCGTGGCCGTAGATAACGGCTGGGGTGCGCTGTGCGGCACGAAGCTTACGAGCTGCGCCTTTACCAAAGCTCTCGCGGACTTCTGCTTCAATCTTGGTCTCTGACATCTTTTCCTCTAATCACGTGGCGAGGAAAAGGACCCCGTCGATTACGGACACTTGTGTATCCCTCGCCGCTGAACAGCTTGAAGACTAACCGATTAGCGCAGCGCTCTCAAGCCCCAGCGCAATATCAGTGCCACGGTCAAAACCGTTGCGCCAACCAGCAATCCCCCAAACGGCACGCTTAGCCCCAACAGCACACACAACCCCAGGCCAACGAGGTTGAGCCACTTAGCCCTTTGAGTCTCGCTTCTAGGCTGGCGATAGGCCGCTAGATTCGCAATCGCGTAGTAACTCAAAATGGCAAAAGATGACAGCCCGATTGTCAAAAGGATGCTCCCGGATACCACGAGCAGAATCACGAGCAGAGAAATTATGACCTCGGCGAGCGCTGGAGATCCGTTTTTGAGCTTTTTGGAGAGCACTTTGGGAAGCTCAGCATCGTTTGCCATCTCCGAGGCTGTCCTACTCATACCCGCAAGCAGCGCTAGCAACGAGCCCAGGGTGGCGACCGCGGCAAAGACAGCAACAACACTGCCCTCGATGCCGAGCGCAACACCTGCAAGGTCGGCAATTGGAGTTAGAGAACCCGCAAAGCTAGGACCGAGTTTCAGCATCAGCACCAGCGCTAGCGCAAGGTATGTCACAAGCACGATTGCCAGAGAGATCCGGATTGCCGAGGGAACGGATTTCTCTGAGTCCCTAACCTCACCTCCGAGGGTCGCAACCCTGGCATAACCGGCGAACGCGAAAAAGAAAAGTGAAGCTGCCGTGAGGACTCCGGGGAAACCTCCGGCAGTCATGGTTCCTTCAGCCGGCTCGGCAACCAGTCCCGCCAAGATCAGCACGGTAAGGAAGCTGAGGGTAATGGTCGCCAAGACCTTGGATCCAAATGCGGTTCGGTTGATGCCGGCAATGTTTATCGCTGCCATCACGACTACCGCCAACACCGCGGTCAATATCTCGAATCCGGGGGTTAGGTAGGTGGCGAAAACGAGCGCTATTGCTGCAGCAGACCCGATCTTGCCGACCAGGAAACTCATGCCGGCAAGAAAACCCCAGGCATTGCCTAGGTAGTGCCTGCCATAGGCATACGCACCTCCGGAACGCGTCACAACGGCCGCTAGCTGAGCAATGCTCGCCGCGTTGAGATACGCGACCAAAGCCGCAAGAAGAACTGAAACTAGAAGTAGAGATCCAGCAAGCTCACTCGCAGGGCCAAACACGACAAAGACTCCAGCGCCGAGCATTGCGGCAAGACCGATAAACACCGCATCGAGGCGGCTCAGAAGCTTCACGGGGTGATATTAGGCGTGGCCAGGAAACAGCGAGTTAACCGAGTCGTCATAGAAGACGGCCGCAATCGCCTTGGCAATCAGCGGGGCAATCGAGAGCACGTGGAGCGTCTCGAATTCCTTGTCAGGAGTGATCGGCAAGGTGTTGGTAACAACTACCGCATCGATTACCGGATCGTTAAGTCTCTCTGAGGCTGGGGGAGAAAATACGGCGTGGGTGGCAGCCACGATTACCCTTGCAGCGCCGTTTTCCTTCAGAGCCTTGGCGGCAGCGAGAATGGTGCCGCCGGTGTCGATCATGTCATCGACAATCAGGCAGTCCCTGCCCTCGACCTGTCCAACAATCTCGTTGACCTGAACCTGGTTTGGCTTGTCTGGGTCTCGGCGCTTGTGAACAATGGCCAGCGGGGTCGCAAGCCTGTCTGCCCAGATGTCCGCAACTCGCACCCGTCCAGAGTCTGGAGAGACCACGGTGAGCTTGTCGGTTCCAAACTTTTCTCCGACATAGTCCGCGAGTATTGGCAGTGCCCAGAGGTGGTCTACGGGCCCGTCGAAGAAGCCCTGAATCTGTGGTGAGTGCAGGTCAACCGACATCAGCCTGTCGGCTCCGGCGGCGCGGTAGAGGTCGGTTACCAACCTCGCTGAGATTGGCTCGCGTCCCTTGTGCTTCTTGTCCTGGCGGGCGTAGGGGAAAAATGGTGCGACCACAGTTATGCGCTTGGCACTGGCCCGCTTCATGGCGTCAACCATGAGCAGGTGCTCCATGACCCAGTGGTTGATTGGGTTTGGGTGAGCCTGAATTATGAAGGCGTCTACTCCACGAACGCTTCTTTCGTACCTAACGAAGGTTTCACCGTTTGCAAAGTCGTAGGCAGTGACCGGAACCAGTTCGGTCTGGAGGATTTCGGCAACCTCTTGGGCCAGTGATTGGTGTGCTCTTCCTGAAGCAATCACCATTTGCTTACTCGCTGGCTTCTCAATTGCCATTGACTACTCCGTCTCCTCGCTCGCGGCTTTCGCCGAGTCGGAACCTGGCCTTTTTTCTAGTACCCACCCTGCCAGGTTTTTTTGCGGTGTCGTATTTAATGCTAGTGCCCCTGGCTCAACATCTCTGCGGATAGTTGAACCTGCTGCCGTATAGGCACCAGCGCCGATGTTTACCGGTGCCACAAAGACGTTGCCGCTTCCGGTCTTGGCATGCTTGCCAACGGTGCTGCGGTGCTTTTTCTCGCCGTCGTAGTTAGCAAAGATGGTGCCGGCTCCGATGTTTGCACCCTCGCCGATCTCGGCATCCCCGACATAGGAAAGATGCGGAACCTTCGCGCCGCTATGAATCTTGGCGTTCTTAGTCTCGACAAAAGCCCCGATCTTTGCCCCCACCCCAAGCTCGGTGCCGGGTCTGAGGTAAGAGAACGGTCCAACGTTTGCCCCGTCGTGCACCTTTGCACCCTCTGCGTGAGTCCTGACGACTCTGGCGCCACTACCGACCTCGGTGTCCAGCAGGGTGGTGTCTGGACCCACAGAGCTTCCTGGGCCAACTCGGGTTAGACCGTGGAGCCTGGTGGAAGGCTTTAGAACTACGTCTTGCCCCAGCTGCACAGTCACGTCAATCCAGGTGCTTGCTGGCTCCTCAACCGTTACCCCGGCGAGCTGCCACGCTTTCACAATTCTTTGGTTTAGCTCCGCTGCAACCGCACCAAGCTGAACTCTGTCGTTGATTCCGGCTACCAACCAGGGGTCAGCGATAACGTGAGCCTCGACGCTGTTGCCCGCTGCCAGCATGATTGCGGCAACGTCCGTGAGGTACTTCTCTTTTTGTGCGTTGTCCGTTCCAACCTTGCCCAATGCATCGGAGAGTGCGTGGGCATCGAAGCAGTAGACGCCCGCATTCACCTCGGTAATGGCAAGTTGCTCAGCGTCGGCGTCTTTCTGCTCAACTATCTTCTTTAGCTCGCCCGAGGCTCGGACTATCCTGCCGTAGCCATTTGGGTTCTCTAGATCGCAGCTCACCAAGGTGGCAGAGTTCTTAGCCTCTCGGTGTCTTGCCACGAGCTCAGCAATTGATTGGGTGTCCAGCAGTGGAACATCACCTGAAAGTACGACAAGGTCGCCGTCAAAACCCTTAGGTAGGACCTCTAGCGCGGCTTCGACGGCTCTGCCTGTTCCGGGAATATCGTCCTGCTCGGCAATTATGGTCTGAGGGAAGTGCTCGGCGACATAGCCCTCAATGTCTGCTTTCTTGTGCCTGAGGACCGCGACTACATGGTTGGCAGAGAGTGAGTGAGCAGTTGCGAGCACGTGCCCAATAAGGGGCAAACCCGCAATCTCGTGAAGCACCTTTGGGATCTCGCTTTTCATGCGGGTGCCCTCGCCAGCGGCAAGCACCACCACAGCTAGTTGTCGCACTCAGCCTCCCAATCGCTTCCTGCTCCGCCCCTAGGATTCGAACCTAGACCGGACGCCTCCAAAGGGCGCCGTGCTGCCATTACACCAGAGCGGAACGAGGTAACCCTCGAAACCAAGTCTGCCAGAGAATTGCTACTGCTGTAGTTTCTGTGCCACCTCTAGCCAGCTTTGCTCCGATAGTTCTATCTCGCTTCTAATAGCACTCTCTTTGGCCGACAACCCGCTCAGCACCTCGTAGTCGCTTTGGTCAGCCGCCGCTAACTCGAGGTGAACCTGCGTGAGCTGGGACTCCAACTTGGCAATTAGTCGCTCTAATCGAGCGGACTCCTTTTCTAGGTTTCTACGCTCTCCCCCAGTAAGTTCCTGAGATTGGACCTTTTTAGGCTCGGCGGTCTTTTTAGGGCTCTTTAGCTGCAGATACTGATCCACTCCCCCTGGTAGGTGGCGGACTTTGCCGTCTCCCAAGAGTCCATATTGGTTGTCGGTGACTCGCTCCAGTAGGTAGCGGTCGTGAGAGACAACGATGAGAGTGCCGGGCCAGATGTCCAGAAGGTCTTCAATAGCCGCGAGCATGTCGGTGTCTAGGTCATTGGTGGGCTCATCCAGGATCAAAACGTTGGGTTCAGTGAACATTAGCCGCAGCAGCTGAAAGCGTCTGCGCTGGCCACCCGAGAGGTCTTTGATCGGGGTCTGGAGTTCTTCCGACTTGAATCCGAGCTGCTCCACAAGCTGGCCCGTCGGAATTTCCTTCTTACCAACCACGAACGTTGTCTTCTCGCGCTTGATCATGTTGAAAATGCGGTCCTCGGCGTGCTGGTCCAGCTCCGCGACATCCTGCGAGAGCTGCGCAAACTTCACAGTCTTACCAATCTTGACCCGGCCACTGGTTGGTGCAATGGCACCGGTTAGCAGCTTGATGAGTGTGGTCTTTCCCGCACCATTTGAGCCCACAAGGCCAATTCGATCGGCAGGCCCGAGTCGCAGCGTGATGTCCTTGAAAATCTCTTTGCCATCCGGGGTCTGATAGCTAACGTCCTCAAGGTCCACTACGTCCTTGCCAAGACGAGCGGTTGCCAATTTTGAGAGTTCAATTGCATCCCGTGGGGGTGGTTCGTTGCCGATGAGTTCCAGTGCGGCATCGATGCGGAACTTTGGCTTGGCGGTCCTTGCTGGTGCTCCCCTTCCCAGCCAGGCAAGCTCCTTGCGCAGCAGGTTTCGCCTTCTCGCATCGATGGCAGCCTGTTGCCGAGAGCGCTCTGCTCGCTGCTGAACATAGGCTGCATAGCCTCCACTAAATGGCTCGATGCGGCCTGAGACAACCTCCCAGGTTGTGTTGCAGACAGCGTCTAGGAACCAGCGGTCGTGGGTGATGACCAGCAGGCCACCACTCGAGGCGTTCCACCGGGTCTTGAGGTGGTTGGCAAGCCAGTTCACGCCATCGACATCTAGGTGGTTCGTTGGCTCGTCCAGCATGATCACATCGTGGTCCCCAGCAAGCAGGCGAGCTAATGCAACCCTGCGGAGCTGGCCTCCAGAGAGAGTCCCGACACTCTGCTCCCAGTCAAGGTCGGCAACCAGGCCGCCTAGGACATCTCGAATCTTTGGGTCGGCGGCCCACTCATACTCAGGACCATCTCCAACCACGACCTTGGCAACCGAAATATCTGGGTCAAAGACATCGGTTTGGGTCAAGAACCCGACCCTGAGGTTGCCACGATAGGTAACATTCCCCGAGTCCGGAACTAGCTGCCTGGAGAGGATTTTGATGAGCGTGGATTTTCCGTCACCGTTTCTTCCGACCACGCCAATGCGGTCCCCCTCGGCAATACCGATGGTTACGGAGTCAAATACCTCGCGATTTGGAAAGCTGTGGGAGATGCTCTGAGCACCCAGTAGGTGAGCCACTAGTCGAGCCTCGCTCCGACCTGGTCAGTTTGGGTCGAGATTGTGAAGTGGCCAAGATCCGAAAGCCTCTTAGCAATGTCCTCAGCCTGCTCTTTGGTGTCGCTGAGGAAGTAGAGAGTGGGGCCAGAGCCCGTCAAAAAGCCCTGCTGGCCCTGAACAAGCCCCGCATACTCGGCAAGTTCGGGTCTGAGATCAACTGCCGGGCGCCAAAGTGCGTTCCTACCTATCGGCAGTGTTTCATTCGAAAGCGCAACTGTTGCTTCCTCTGGGCTGAAAGTCATTTCACCTTGGGGACTGAGTCGATCAAAGGCTCCAAAAACCTCTTTGGTGCCAAGCCCGTGGGGGCTCACCAGCAGCACGACGTGCTTTGTTGGCAGGGCTGGAAGTTGCTCAAGTTCTATGCCGGTATCCACACCCAGCGCCGTGCCACCCAATAGTGAGAACGGCACATCTGAGCCAACCTTTGCCGCGACCTCACTCAGCTCAGCCATTTCCAGGCCGAGACTCCAGTGCTCATTGAGCGCCAGTAGCGCAGCTGCTGCATCAGCGCTGCCTCCGGCGAGGCCGGCAGCAACCGGAACCTGCTTGATGGTCTCGAAGCGCATCGGCTGAGGTTCTATGCCGGCATACTCCGCTAGCTTTTTTGCGGCAATAACAACCAGGTTGTCCTCACCCGTGGGAACCAGGTCAAGCTGCTCGGGAGGCAGGTCTCCTGCGGTGGTAACCACCCAAGTCTCAGCCGGTGTCACGCCAACTCGTTGCCTGATCGAAAGTGACTGATAGATGCTTGTCACGGAGTGAAAACCATCCGGGCGCAGCGGACCCACCTCAAAGAAGAGGTTGATCTTTCCAGGGGCTGAGGCGTAAATCACTTGCTAGAGGCTACCCTGATGAATTCCGCTATGCCCAGCTCCTCGCCACGAGCACTTGGCGAGATGCCGGCGCGAAGCAAAATCTCCTCGGCCTGCTGAGCGCTTCCTGCCCAGCCTGCAAGCGCCTGCCTGAGGGTCTTTCTGCGTTGGGCAAAAGCTGCATCAATCACCTCAAAAACCTCTTTTCGTCCCTCTCTGGACTCGCCACGCTCGAAATAGACAAGCGCTGAATCAACCCCGGGGACTGGCCAAAATACGCTGCGGCCAATGTTTCCAGCTAACCGGGCTGTGCCAAACCACTCCAGCTTCACACTCGGTGACCCGTACTCTTTACC
>ERZ887851.1190-NODE-1190-length-23287-cov-14.391529_pt1 | contig 23287 bp, 24 predicted proteins | sample MGYA00521100_ERZ887851 | MGnify/ENA primary metagenome ERZ887851 (study PRJEB32303, sample SAMEA104408602) | aquatic metagenome | biome: Brackish water; feature: Pelagic; material: water | place: Baltic Sea | collected 2014-06-06T16:11:00 | depth 11,444 m ... | reverse complement strand
AAGGGCAAATTGCTGTTAAATCGACATTGGGAGAAGGCAGCTGTTTTGAAATAACGTTTCAGCGATAACTAAAAATGAATTTAACAGAAAAAAACAGAAGTTTGCTAGGTCTGAATCGCTTAATTAGACCCATTTTACAAAAAAATAATGATACTTTTTTTAAGTAACTTTACAGATATTATTAACAGAATATAAGTGAATTGAAAACTCTAACTTACAAATACTGCTTTAATGCTTCGGATTCTGGGGATATAAAAATTGCCAAGTCTCTGATTTTAATAATTTCTATTTGTTGTAGTTTTTGTGGCTTAGTTTGGAGTGGCATTTATTACTTTTTTTTTGGATTTGGTCTGACTACATTACTTCCTTTAATATTTGTTGTGATAGTGATTTCATCTATTTTTATCTCCCACTTTACAAGCAATTATAAGATTTTAGTATACGGGCAATTAGTATGTATTACATGGGTGCCGGGTTTCATTCAGTGGAGCTTAGGGTCAATTCATCATTCAGGATTTGTTATAGCTTGGTGTTTTTTAGGTCCAATTGGTGCGCTTCTATTTCTAAATGAGAAAGAAGCAAGAATCTGGATGGTAATGTTTATTTTAATTCTTGGAATCACATCAATTGGTGTTCCAACTTTTTCTATGGATGGACTGAAAGTCACTGAAAATGCGCGTACAATTTTTTACCTAATGAATATAGGAGTGCCATCTGCGGTAATTTTTTCTGCAACTGCCTATTTTATGAAAGATCTAATTAAACAAAAAGAAAGAAATTTTTCACTCCTGCAAATAACAAATGAAAAAAACAAAGAAATTGAAAAATCATTAAAACGTGAAAAGGAATTGGGAATACTTAAAACTAATTTTGTTTCAATGGTATCGCATGAATTCAGAACACCTCTTGCAACCATAAATGCAAACTCAGATATCATTCTGAGGTACTCCGATGAACTTAGTCGAGATGATATTAACAAGCGCTTGGAGAAGATTAAAAGTGAAGTTTTAGATATGACTGTCATGCTGGAAGACATTTTAATTATTGGAAAATCAGATGCTCAAAAATTAGACTTTAATCCAGTTTCCTTGGATATTGTTAGCCTAATAAAGGATATTATTGCTGAATACCAACTCAGCGAACCCAAAAGCAGAACCATAATCTTTAATGTCTCCACGCCTATAATCATGATTCCGGCAGATAAAAAATGGATTAAACACATTGTCAATAACCTTCTGAGTAATGCTATAAAATATTCAGGTGAGGATCAACAAATTGAAATAAGTATAAAAAAAGAGCCAACTGGAATTAGTTTTTCTTTTAAAGATTATGGTGTTGGAATTTCAAAAGAAGACATTGCAATGCTGTTTGAACCTTTTTATAGAGGTGAAAACGTAGGTGAAATTTCAGGTACTGGTCTGGGATTAGTTATTTTACAAAAAGCATTAAATTTACATAAAGGGAAAATAGAAGTTGAAAGTGAAATTGGTAAAGGCTCTAATTTTAGGGTAACTTTACCTGCTGTCTGAATTCAATAGAATATAAATCAAAGATGATAATGAAGGACAAAATAAAAATCTTAGTTATAGAAGACACTCATGATTTACGTGAAGTAATTGTGGATATTTTAACTTATGAGGGCATGCAGGTAATTGAGGCAGAAAACGGGCAAGTAGGCATTGACAAGGCCAAAGAACACCTCCCTGATCTTATATTATGCGACATTATGATGCCTGTCAAAGATGGCCATCAGGTATTCCATGAACTAAGCCACAACATTGATTTTAAACATACCCCATTCATTTTTTTATCTGCAAAAACTACTGCTGAAAATGTCCGAGAAGGAATGATATTAGGAGCAGATGATTATATTACTAAACCGTTTCAAAGTGATTTACTTATAAGTTCAATTAAAAGTAGATTGAAAAAAAAAGCTGATAGAAAGGAATCTTTAAAACAATCATTTAAAACTTTATAATATTACGAGTGCAATTCCTCATGAATTACTTACGCCCCTTAACGGTATTATAGGATTCTCGAATCTTATGCTTGATCCAAATTACAAAATAAATGAAGCTGAAGTGAAAAGTTTTGTGACATCGATTAATGAATCAGGAAAAAGGCTTTTACATACTGTCAAAAAGTTTATTTACTATACAGAAGTTGAGTTATTATTAAATACTCAAGAGAATACTGAAACATTGCAAAATGAGTGTAAGACTCCCCTAATGCGAAGCAGTTTTAAATATAGTATTTTCCATTAAATGTTTATCAATAACCATTGAAGGAAAGCGCGCTTTCCTTCGCTCCTTAACAAATCCTATTGGCGATTTATACCCTAAAGATTTATGAGGTCTGATGTTGTTGTATTCATATAGCCATTTTTGCGTTTGATCCCTTACCTGATCTAGTTCGAAGAAAAGGTGTGTGTTTAATACTTCTTTTCTATAGCTGCCATTAAAGCGTTCGATCAATGAGTTCTGTGTTGGCTTACCAGGTTGAATAAAGCAGATCTTGATTTTTTCATTTCCCTAAATTTAAACGTTATTCTCTAGTTATAAACGCTCCAATTTTTAGGGAGTCTTACAATTTCTTGGTTGAATCAATTTTAAATCTATCTTTAGCTGAACGTTTTTCTCACTTGAAATCAAAATTCCTCTTGATACTTGATGAAATTGCCGAAGTAAGTTTGCGTTGTACCAAGTTAACATCAATTAAAGGACATCATCATGGGAAAAAGTCAAGACACAAAGAAAAACGTAAAGAAAGAAGCGACAAAAACGCCAAAAGAGAAAAAGGCTGCAAAGCGATTAAAAAAAGCCAAGTAACAGACAATTAGGTTCGATTGGCGCATATTAAAGCGAAGAATCGGACTATTTCTTTCTCGTACTGCTGAATGGAACAAACCCCAGAAGAACGAAAGGCATATCTTGCCGAACTGAATGAAATCGCGAAGTATACCGCGCTCATTCTACATGGAGAAGACGTTTCAAAAGTGCGGATCAATCAATACAAAAAATACTTCCGGAAAACGCATAAGATGCTGCACAGAGTGGCAGTAATGAAGGGTGAAATCAACAACAATTCTTTCAAATATGGATACGGTGGTAAAGTTCTCGTCCGCAAAGTTATGTTGGATTTAGGCATCGTTCAGAAACAACTAACGCCTGGAAGAAAAACTACCTACACGCTTTTATTACCGAAGGAAGAATTAACATTTGAGCTGGTTTCGCGAATTATTGTAGAGGTTTATTTAATCCGGCACGACGTAGAGCCCCTTTAGAAAACATAAAACCCTTACTTTTACCCGAATAATTCAACCCTGTGAAAGATCTCTTACTCATCACGCCCCCTTTTACACAGCTAAACACACCGTATCCAGCAACGGCGTATTTGAAGGGCTTTTTGAATACAAAAAAGATCACCTCTTTTCAAATGGATCTTGGGATTGAAGTGATTCTCTTACTATTCTCTGCTGAAAGGCTTAAGGTCGTTTTTGAAACTGCTGAAAATACCAAAACGATTACGTCTGATAATGCCGAACGCATTGTTGCATTGAAAGACGATTACATCATGACCATTGATTCCGTAATTTCCTTTCTTCAAGGGAAAAATCAAACTTTGGCGCGACAAATATGCACAGGGAATTTTCTGCCACAAGCTTCGCGTTTTGAACAATTGGATCAACTCGAATGGGCTTTTGGTTCTATGGGAATGCAAGATCAAGCAAAACATTTGGCAACGCTGTACTTAGAAGACCTTTCCGACTTCATTGCCGAATGTATCGATGAAAATTTTGGATTCACGCAGTATGCCGAACGCTTAGGCAGAAGTGCAAGCAGTTTTGATGCACTGCAAGTCGAAATCCAGGGTGCTCCGAAATACATCGATACACTTTCATTTGAAATACTTGACAATCAGCTAAAAGAGCACCAACCCAAATTGGTCTGTTTCTCCGTACCTTTTCCGGGGAATCTCTACAGCGCTTTTAGATGTGCGCAATTTATCAAAGCGAATTATCCAGAAGTTAAAACGGCGATGGGCGGCGGGTTTCCGAATACGGAGTTGCGTTCACTTACAGACGCTAGAGTTTTTGATTATTTCGACTTCATCACCTTAGACGACGGTGAACTCCCAATTGAACTTTTATACCAATCATTGGATTCAAATCCAGCGGATTTCGACTTCAAACGCACTTATTTTCGAAAAGAGGGAACGGTCGTTTACTCGAACAACAACATTTTACCCGACTACAAACAAGCACAAGTTGGAACGCCTGACTATTCGGATTTACTGCTAGACTCCTACATCTCAGTAATTGGAATTGCCAACCCAATGCACAGCCTTTGGAACGATGGTCGCTGGAATAAATTGACCATGGCACACGGCTGCTATTGGGGCAAATGCACTTTTTGTGATATTTCTTTGGATTACATCCGACTTTATGAACCTGTGACCGCAAAATTATTGGTGGACAGAATGGAAGAGTTGATCGAACAAACAGGTGAAACAGGCTTTCACTTCGTTGATGAGGCGGCACCACCAGCTTTAATGCGTGCTTTGGCCATCGAGATCATACGAAGAAAACTAGTCGTAACTTGGTGGACAAATATTCGTTTTGAAAAGAGTTTCAATAAAGATTTGTGTGTTTTATTGAAAACTTCTGGCTGTATTGCAATTTCTGGTGGATTGGAAGTTGCTTCTGACCGATTATTGGCGCTGATCGACAAGGGTGTGTCTGTGGAACAAGTCGCACAAGTAACGCGAAACCTCACCGAATCAGGTATCATGGTTCACGCTTATTTGATGTACGGCTACCCGACACAAACCATCCAAGAAACCATTGACAGCCTTGAAATGGTGAGACAGTTTTTTGAGTTGGGAATTATCCAATCAGGATTCTGGCATCAATTCGCATTAACGGCGCACAGTCCCATCGGCATGGAACCAGAAAAATACGGCGTCACTCCCGAACTAGAGCAAATTTCCTTCGCCAACAACGACGTTCAATTCACGGATCAAACAGGCATCGATCACGATCAGTTTAGTTTTGGCTTGAAAAAATCACTTTTTAATTTCATGCATGACGTTGGTTTTGACCTTCCACTGCATGAATGGTTTGATTTCAAAGTGCCTAGAACGACGATCGCACCAAATTATATTGAACCGTGCCTAGAAGTTGATACTTTTTCTATAGCGAAACCGAGTTCAAAACCAATTTGGCTTGGAGGAACGCCATCGGTACACGAATATACCAAGTCAAAACGAAAAACGACATGGGAAATGACGCAACTCACATTTCACAGCAAGGCAGATTGGGTTGAAATTTCCATGGAAAGATCTATCGCTAGTTGGCTTTTAGAACAACTTCCGCTGCTTTCCATTTACCAGCAAAAAAGATGCACACTCGCAGAGCTCAAATCAAATTATGAAGCATCACTAGGTGACTTTGAGCTATTTTGGTACTCAAAGCCGATGCAAGAACTGCGTGGATTTGGTCTTCTGATTGGCTGAGATGCAAATTGATTCAGTCAAACTCAACGACTGTCTCAGATACAATTCCATTTCGTTCAAACACAACAATGATTTCCTCTTTCGAGTTGAACTGTCCCAGCGCCATCATATAATCATTCATAGATTGGATTTGAATATCGCCCATTTTTAAAATGACATCACCGCTCATAAGCTTTGCTTTACTTGCCGGTCTGTCATCCTTTACCCCATCAATTTTCAGACCTTGCCCATCATACAAATAATCAGGAATTATACCTAGGGTAACATTAAAGCTTCTTTTAACATCACTGGCATCTCTTGTTTTATTGAATTTTAAATTTCTTTTTTTATCCAACTTAAGAAATAGCTCTTCGATATAAAGAGTCACATCATACAGACCCTCAAAATTGATTAAATCTACATCGTCTTCAGGTTTGTGATACTGCGCATGTTGACCTGTGAAGAAATGCAACACTGGAACTTCGTTCAGATAAAATGAAGTATGATCACTTGGTCCCATTCCTGACGAATCTAATTTAAATTGAAAATCTGGATAACTCACTTTATGCATTGCAGGAATGAATGAAGGTGAAGTTCCAACACCATGGACTGCAAGTCGGCGCAAAGAATCCAAACGACCAACCATGTCCATATTGATCATAAATGATATTTTTTTCAGATCAATGACACGTGAATCTGCAAAATAATGTGATCCCAACAAACCCTTTTCTTCGCCAGAAAAAGCAATAAAAATTACATTGTGATGCAGTTTCTCACTTTTAAGGTTTTCCGCCAACTGCAAAAGTGCTGCAACGCCACTTGCATTATCATCCGCTCCGTTATGAATTGCCTTTTCAGAACTTAGTGAATTTTCGTCACCCCAACCCAGATGATCATAATGCGCTCCAATGACGATACTATATTTCGAGCCGTTATCAATAATTCCGATAATATTCCGCCCAACAATCGTTTTACCTGAGAACAAAGTGTCATGAGGATGTGCCCTAGTTTTCTTCGAAAATGACTGAAAGTAAGAGTCCCCCTCAAAAGGCTGCAATTCCAATTCTCTAAATCGAGATGCGATATAATTTGAAGCTAAAATTTCGCCAACAGTTCCAATTTCTCGTCCTTGCATGGAGTCATGGGAGAGTGCCGTTACATCATTCACTAGCGAAATGGTCGAATCGATGTTTTGCCCAAAACCCAGCGGAGTCCAACTAATGAAAAGGATGAAAAATCTGGTTCTCATATTAATTTTTGACAAAAGAACGCTGTTCTTCGTTGATGCCATCTGATAGAACCAAAATATAACTTCCAGCAGCTAATTTAGAAACATTGATTTTAAATTCTTGATCTCCAGAATCTTCCAAAGGAACAGAAATTTCATCCATCAACTTCCCTGAGGAATCAAGAATTCGGATGGTGACATCGCGGTTCTGCGGAGCAAAAAATTCAATATTCAACTTGCCACGTGCAGGCACGGGATAGAGTTGAAGGTTTAAAACATGTTCTCCAGTTAGTGTGATTTCATCCAAGCCAACAGCATCTTTATTGATATAAACTTTGAAAATGACATTGCTTGCAACACTCTGTGTCCCGTCATTTGAAAAGAAAATATTTTCCGCAGAACTTTCAATTCCACCAAAAATATAACCCACAAGCGTTTTGCTCTGTGGAACAGCATTTAGATCCAAAATCTCGTGGGAATCGTAATATTGACCTGTAGGAATAAACTCCGCTCCTGCGCCGACAAGGCTTGGCATATCAACATTGTTCAGCTTCACTTCTTGCATGGTACCATCGAATGCGCGCGTCACCCGACTGATTGTTTTTACGAAAGGTACGTCAATATCCTCCACAAGATTGTTTTGACTGTCTAAGGTAAATTGGCTCATCCCCCCGAAAAATACAGTATGCATAGCATTTGCGTTGGCATCATACACCGGAAAAGTTGCACTGTGGTATTGACTCAAGTACTGATTGAACGTGTTGTTTACGATGTAGCCGGTATGTTTTATATCAACTGAATTCAAATAAGGCATATCTGAGTAATTGAACACACCCGAAAACGCCGTAAAGCCAAATGAACCATCAGGAAAAACTTGTGGCGCCATATTATAATCTCGCCTATGAAGGTTGACAGTGTCATGATGCACAGTATAATTTTGAATGGCCAAATTCACACCGTCATCAAAGATTTCAAACTTACGGATGTCATTGGTGTAGATTTGTGTAAATCCTGGACCGTGTGTCGGGCCCATAGGGTTATAAGCCCCATCAAATAATTGTCCTCCAACCAGATAGTAAGTTCCATCTAAGTATCCCATCTGTCCACCAGTGACCTTAAGGTTGATGTCGCTGATTTGTCGGAAATATGGTGTTACATTCGTATTGTTGATCACAGCGTCGGCGAGTTCGTCAAGGGAAACAGCTGCTAAATTGGGAAATGTAACGTGCCCACCGTTGATTGCACTATATCCATAGCCACCAATAATGTACAACATCGTATCTTGTTGGTAGAATTCTTGATTGGTCGATTGAATCTGTTCAAAAATAGCAGCTGGAAGCATACTCAAATCACTGGTCCAAACTTGTTCCGTTACTGGGTCTATTACAAAGACATCCTTGTTATTGTCTGCAGGAAGAAACGCCGCAAAGGGCTGTCTCTGGTGAAGTCCGTCAATTCTCCCACCTAAAATGACCCACTTCTCGTCTGTCGTGCGTCCGAAAGAATAGGAATGTACGCCAGGAGCATTTTCGATTAAAACAGGTTCAATTTCAACTAAAAACGCTTCCGTTGTTTGGGCAAAAAGAGTCGCATTGGATAGTATTGCGATAAGCAATAGGATTTTCTTCATGGTATCATGGTTTAGTTATGTTGCAAATTGTGTTTACTAAGGTAATGGTGATGAAAGGAGATTTTTGTTACAATTGTTACAGTAGATCATGGTCATGGAAAACAGAAGAAAGTTGAAGTACCGCAAATCGAACTATTCGGGAAGTTCAACCAACTGAAAAACTGTCTTTTACAACTTAGTTTTTTAAGAACAATTCAATCAAATTATTTACTACCTCCTTTTCCATATCTTTATCTGCAGCTCGTATGCTTATAATTACTATGCTATTCAAATTAAATAACGAAAGATCTAGCTAGAGCACAAAAAAATTAACGATTTGACGAAACACTCCTTTCTAAAACTTTCTTGTGGACTTGGAATACTTTTTCTATTCCTTATGATGCATACCAGCTGCACGCAAACTAAGTATGTTGGCGGCATCCAAATTAATGAAGCGAGTCAAGAGGAATGGGCGAAAACCTTGAAAGCTTGCGGAATGAACTCAGCCCAAGTTACCGCGTATGCGAAACAGGGGATGTGGAATACCGATCAACTGTGGTGGGAACACACCGACACTATCAATGCCATTAAACAAATTCGCGCTCTAAAATCGGAAGGAATCCATGTAATAATGGTTCTTCGTGTCGCACTTCAACATTCATACGAGACAAATGGATCCAAATGGCACGGGATGATCTACCCAAATACAAAAGAACGAAAAGAAAGGTGGTTTTATCGATACAATTACTTCGTTCAAGTGTGGGCGAAACTTTGTGAGAGAGAAGGTGTGGAAGTGTTTGCCATCAGCAGTGAATTGAATGCCATGAATGCGACAAAACAAATCCTAGAACTCCCCGAACTCGTCCAATATTTCGCAAATGAAGAAGCTCAATTAGCACATGACTTAAAAATTCTGCCTTTTGAAAATCAATTGAAAAAATATGATTTGTGGGAATTTGGAAAGCAAGTAGATACCAACATCAATCAATACCTTCTCAATAAAATTGAATCCAACATCAATTGGACGCGGGAAGTTTATCATTGGGACCGACCTGAATATCTAACGTATGTAAACAAAGAAAGGCAGTCTCTCGACAGCAATTGGAGAGCTGTTATTGCAGAAGTTCGTGAAAACTATAGGGGCAAGGTGACCATCGCTTCCAACTTCGACAATTATCATGAGGTGAGTTATTGGGATGCGCTCGATTTTATTGGAATCAATGCCTATTTCGCCCTAAGGACTATGCCTCAGAAGCCTCTGTCTGATGAAGATTTGTACTTGCAGTTGGTTCAGGGTTGGGAAGGTATTTTTTCTGATCTTGATAAATTTAAAAACACCCATCAATTAAAAGACAAACCAATCTTTTTTACTGAAATAGGATACACACCCAAACAATATGCAACCGCAGCACCATGGACTGGTCACGGCTACAGTCTATTGAGCACTGAAGAATTCGATACTGTATTGGTGTGGGGCGCTGTTGCTAATAAGCCAGAGGAGCGAGCAATGGCAATAAACGCATTGTATCAAGTGACGAAGAAAGAAAAAATTCCGTTGATTGGAATCAATTATTGGAAATTAACCAGCCACGCGTATCATGCCGGCTACGAACCTTTTATGCTCATAATTAAAGAGGATGAAGTCGATCCTTTACAATCTGCTTTGACACAGTTCTTAAGGAGATCAATCAAATAGTATGAATAAAAATCTAAATCTATGAAGTGTTCCGTTTTTATCGCTACAAGTGCAGATGGCTTCATCGCGAAAAAAGATGGTGATGTCAATTGGCTGCACGAAGCCGGGAAGAAAAATATTGATCTTGGCGATGAAGCAGATATGGGCTTCAAGGAGTATTTGTCGCATGTCGATTGTCTAATAATGGGTCGGAAATGCATGGACGCAATTGCTAAAATGAATCTCACTTCTGAACAATGGCCTTATGGCGATATTAGGATCATTGTGCTCAGCAATCACCTTAAATCAATACCAGAAAGCTTGCCAAAACATTTGGAAATATATTCAGGCGACATTAAAAAACTACTTTCGCAATTAGAAAATGACGGACACCAACATGCCTACATTGATGGAGGAACAACTATTCAGGGTTTCATTTCAGAAAAATTAATCCAAGAAGTGACCATTACCAAAGCACCGATCATCCTAGGTTCTGGAATCCCCCTTTTTGGTGATACAAACGGCGAAATCAACTTGATAAATGCGAAAGTTAAGGCCTTCAAAAATGACTTTATTCAAGAATATTATGAGGTTTCCTATGATTAAAACATCAACTCAGCCTTACTTTCTAGCCGGTTTAATTCTCAAGCATAAAAACAATTACTATCTTTAAAAGAACGCTGGTTTCCCCGATTTTCCGCAGAAAATATGTGCATCTCCCATTTCTGAGTCGTGTTACCACACCAAAATTTTATTGATTCATGAAAATACTTCTTACAGGAGCGACTGGTTATATTGGTAAACGAATTCTTCCCGTTTTAGTTCAAGAAGGCCACCATGTTGTTTGTTGTGTTAGAGATACCAATCGTTTCCGGCCACCGGCATCTTTAAAAAGCAATATCTCCGTCATTGAAGTCGATCTTTTAGATGCATCGAGTCTCGAGAATATTCCCGCTGATATAGATCTGGCCTTTTACCTCGTTCATTCTATGTCCACATCCAAAGATTACCAATCCTTGGAAGAGCAATGCGCCATCAATTTTAGAGAAGCTCTAAATCAACGCTCTGTGGAACAAGTTATTTATTTGAGTGGAATTGTGAATGAAGACGAACTATCCGAGCATCTTTCATCCCGTAAAACAGTAGAAGATGAACTGGCAAAAGGGAATTACAACTTCACTTGTTTGAGAGCTGGGATCATCATTGGCTCTGGAAGCGCATCCTTCGAAATTATGCGCGATCTCGTGGAAAAGCTTCCCGTTATGATCACACCAAAATGGCTTTTAACCAAATGTCAACCAATTGGCGTCTCTGATGTGATTCTCTTCTTAACGCGAAGCATTGGCAAGGTAGAAACTTACAACAACAATTTTGATATTGGTTGTGATCAAGTGCTAACCTATAAAGAAATGCTTCTTGGATTGGCCAAAATGCGAAACCTGAAACGAAGGATTTGGACAGTTCCGGTGATGACGCCACGACTCTCCTCCTATTGGTTGTATTTCGTTACCTCAACTTCGTACAAACTTGCCAAATCTTTGGTGGATAGCATGAAAGTTGAAGTCACTTGCAGAAACGCTGATTTGAATAAAATATTAAGTATTGATCCTATTTCGTATGAAGAAGCATTAAGCAAAGCATTAACGAAAATAGAGAACAATGAAATCGTGTCTAGTTGGAAAGATGCATATTCGAGCAGTGGAATCGAGTTGAATATTTCAGAATTTATCAATGTGCCTCAATACGGTTGTTTCAAAGACCATCGCTCGCGTAAATTCACTAATCGAAGCTACAGCATCAACAAAATTTGGGGAATCGGAGGGAAGAACGGCTGGTATTACGGCACATGGCTTTGGCGAATTCGCGGATTTATGGACAAACTCGTAGGCGGTGTAGGCTTAAGACGAGGGCGCACGAATCAAACCACAATTTCAGCTGGCGATGCGCTCGATTTTTGGCGCGTTCTTTACGCCAATAAGGAAGAAGGAAGATTGCTTCTGTTTGCTGAAATGAAATTGCCCGGCGAAGCTTGGCTGGAATTTAAAATGAAGGAAGATGTCCTGGAGCAAACTGCGACTTTTCGACCGCGCGGACTTTGGGGAAGATTGTACTGGTATTCAGTCTACCCTTTCCATGGATTGATTTTTAGCGGTTTATTGAAGCGCCTTTCTCAAGAAAAAAAATCGCCCAATGGAAAGTCAAATTGAAGGATTTCCTATTATTATATTGAAGGAGGAAGAATTTGAAATCAAGGCCATTGACTTTTGGGAATTCAGGACTTTCAAGTATTCCGAAGTAACTAAAATCGAATACTCTAAGAGACTTGATTCTCAATTAATTTTTGTTTTTTTTGTATATCTCTATGAGTTGGAACACGCGCCCTTCAAACTAAAAATATATAAGAAAAATGGCGCTGATTGGACGTATGATTGTTCAAAAAATGAAGATCCTGAATTCAATAAAATACTGAGAGAAATTGAAGTGCGCTGTGGAATTGAAGTGCGCAAATAATATCGTACCTTCGTCTCAATGACCTAATTATGAAACTATTTATCTCACTTTCGGTTTGGCTAATTTTCGCCCCAACTTTCGCTCAGAGCTACAATTCTTATTTTACTGGAAACTCAATAGATGCTATTGTGAATCCGAATGGAGGCGTTTGTCTTATGGGAGGAGCATCGGAGGATGACAATGCGATGACCTGGTTTCTACAACAGGCAAACGGAGGAGATATTTTGGTCTTAAGAACAAGCGGATCAGATGGCTATAACGATTATTTTTATTCGACCCTGGGAGTGACCGTTAACTCAGTCGAAACGATTGTATGCAACAGTCCGGCCGCTAGTAACGAGAGCTACGTTCAGGAACGCATTGAAAAAGCCGAAGCGATTTGGTTTGCAGGAGGAGATCAGTGGGATTACATCAGTTTTTGGCGAGATACGCCTGTCGATAGTTTGATCAATGTTGGAATCTCGGACAGAGACTTAGTTATTGGAGGAACAAGCGCTGGAATGGCGATTCAAGGTGGTTATTATTTTTCAGCTGAAAATGGAACGGTGACCTCTGCGACTGCACTTTCAGATCCGTATGACTCGAATGTCACGGCAGATGGAAGCCCTTTTTTAACCAATCAGTACCTCGAAAATGTGATAATGGATACGCACTACGACAATCCAGACCGAAAAGGGAGACATGCTGTGTTTCTTGCGCGTATTTTAACTGATTCAGGAGTTCAGGCACGTGGCATAGCCTGTGACGAATACACGGCAATATGCGTTCAAACCGATGGAATTGCAAAGGTTTTTGGGCAACATCCAACGTATGACGACAATGCTTATTTTATCCAGCCAAATTGTGAATTGAGCGATCCCACTCCCGAAAATTGTTCTTCTGGCAACGCATTGACATGGGATAAAAATGGCACTGCGTTAAAAGTTTACTCGGTTAAAGGAACCAGTAACGGTTCAAATACATTTGACCTTACCGATTGGAAAACAGGTGTTGGTGGAACTTGGCGGCATTGGTCTGTTAGTCAAGGAAACCTATTAGAAACTGCTGGGACTGCGCCTAACTGTGCTTTGTCCTTCTCCTCTGAAATTTCTGAAAAATTTACCCTGAAAATGTCGCCAAACCCGAGTGCTGATTTTGTTCGCCTTCGTTCTGATAAACTTGATTTCTCGAATTGCACGTTGAAACTTCGGTCCGCCACAGGGGAATTCACAGAGTTTAATTCAAGTCCAGTTGGACCCCATGAAATTCAAATAGACCTGAGTAAATTGGCTACAGGAATTTATTTCTTGACGTTGAAGAATGCTTCTTTAGAAGAAATAAAATTGAAATTGGTGAAAAAGTAAATCACCATTCTAAAACTTCCAACCTATTTCGATGCAGCGCGATACGCCCTTCCTTTTCAAGACTTTTGAGAATTCTTGAAATCACCACGCGAGAAGTATGCAGATCATTGGCAACTTCCTGGTGCGTTACATTCAATTCGCTGTCTTTCGAAACCATTACACGCTCCCGGAGGTATTTATATACGCGATCGTGCATGTTCATGAAGGCAAGACTATCGATAGACGTCAACAACTCCGACATTCTGGTCGAATAACTTTCAAAAACAAAAGCTCTCCAGTCGTCGAAGTGTAAAATCCACTGAGACATTTTTTCTACAGGAATCATAACCAAGGTACTATCGCTTTCGGCAACAGCTCTGATTTTACTTTTCGATTTACCCATGCAGCAAGACATCGTCATGGCGCAGGTATCTCCTCTTTCCAAAAAATACAACAGTAATTCATCTCCATCGTCGTCTTCTCTAAGAACTTTAACCGCACCATTAATCAAGAGAGGTGTATTTTCAATGGAGTCTCCGACGTCCATGATGATTTCACCGCTTTCAACTTTATACATGACTCCCGATTCGAAAATCGCTTCGATTAAATCGACTGAAAATAAAAATTCAAAACTCTCTTTCAAAAGCTTTTTTTGTTCAACACCCCAAGCTTGCTTTTTCACACTAAATTGTTTTTTGAAACGCTCTCAAGATCGCTAAAAAAATCAGGATAACTCTTCTTTACAGCTTCTGAATTTGAAATGTTGATCATTTTTTTTGATCCCGTTGCTAGAACGGCGCCCATCATTGCAATTCTATGATCATTGTGTGAATCAACACTACCACCCAGGACTTCACCACCATAAATTAACATGAGATCATCTTTCAAATCCACGCGGACACCCAATTTTGCCAATTCAGTTTGTATGGTATGCGCCCGATCGCTTTCCTTAGTAGCTAGCCTTGAAATCCCCTTGATTTTCGTGATTCCATTGCAGAAAGAGGCCAGCGCTGCCAGTGGTGGGAATAAATCAGGGCAATGAGTGGCATCAAACTCGAAACTTGTGAGCGTATTTGAACGAATTTGGAGCAGTTGATTTTTCCAAGTGACTGTTGCACCAGCTAGTTCAACCGCTTTGATGATTTCTTTATCCGCTTGAGCAGAATTGGGATTTAAACCTTTGAGTTCCACTTCCCCATTAATCGCCGCACCGACAATGTGAAAAGAAGCACCGCTCCAATCTCCCTCTACTTGATAAAGAAAACCGGGCGCAACCTTGTGATTGTTTTGAGGATTAATTTCAAAAGTTGTATAATTCTTATGCGTAACAGTCGCTCCAAAATCCTTTAAAATATCCAAGGTCATTTGAACATAAGGAATGCTTTTAATATTTTGAACTTGGATCGTGCTTTTTGCGTCTGCAAAGGCTAAAGTGATTAACAAACCTGTGAGCAATTGCGAACTTTCGGACCCATCGGTTTCAAGCTTTCCTGCAGATATTCCACTTTTAATGCGAAGCGGTAATTTGCCCTCATTTGCTGTTACATCAGCTCCTAGTTTCTCCAGGGCGTCAATAACCATATCCATTGGACGGACTAAAATTGATCCTTCTCCAATGACAGTAACATCTTTGCAAAGAGAGGCTGCAATTGGACTGAACATGCGCGTGCTTAAACCAGCTTCACCGCAATGAATCGTAACACTCGAAAGCAACGGTAAGCTGGTGGCGTCTATTAATAAATTCGAATCCTCGATTGTACATTTTGCGCCGAGTGCCTTAGCGATTTCCGTAGCTGCAATTGCGTCTTTACTCGGCGTGTACCCTTTTACAACTACAAAACTTCTCGACAAAAGTGCTATTGCAATAGCACGTTGTAAATAGCTTTTCGAATAAGGTACTTGGAGTGTTCCGTGATATGTAAATGGCCCGATAGATTTCAATAGATACATTTTGCTCCACGAAAATAAAAGGAATTCGCTAGAATCTGAATTGAAATATTGTGTTTAAATTTCGGATACTTAAATCTACAACTATGTTAGAAATTATAATGATCATTTTTCTAGGCCGATGGATTCATAAGCTTGCACAGAAATACAAGAAGCCCAATTCATGGCTTTACCCTCTAATTGCAGTATTGACCTATCTTATTTTCGGGTATGGAAGCGCCGTATTAATGATGATCTTATTCATTAATGTGAATAATGAGGTGCCTAGTCTTCTCGTTGGACTTCTGGGAATACCATTTGGTGCGGGAGCACTGCGAAAATTCGGTACATTTAAAGCTGGAATATGAAGACAATTGAAACACGCTCTGATCTCGAGCTTTTGGTGGATCAGTTTTACGGTAAAGTTTTGGAGGATGCGGTTCTATCGTCCTTTTTTAAGTATTTGGACTTTCAACGACACTTACCTAAAATGGTTGATTTTTGGGAATTCATTCTCTTGGATGCTTCTGGATATACAACTGATGTTACAAAAGTTCACATGCACATGCGTCTACAAAAAGATCAATTTGATCGTTGGATCCAACTTTTTAATGAAACAGTAGACGGTTTATTCGTCGGAGAGAAAGCTCAGAAGGCAAAAGAACGTGCCTTTCTTATCCGTTGGACCATAGAAAGTACGATGAACCAGAATTAGAGCGAGAGATGAGAAGAACTTACGGGTTCACCAATAAATTTTTCTGCATTTGCATTAAACTCGGCCGTATTTTCAGAAGTCAGAAAATGCAGCGTTCCATTTCGAGAGCATTTCGCATCAAGCCAAGGATGGCGTCTGAGATAATCATGTAAACTTGCTGCCACAATTTTTCCTTGAGCAATTACCTTCACGTGATCAGGAACGATAGACTGAATATAATCTTTCAAAACAGGATAGTGCGTACAGCCGAGTACAATGGTGTCGATATTCTTATCCTGATTCATTAGGCTTTTGATATCGTTTCGAATAAATTCTCTTCCGGCCTCGGTTTCGTGTTCATTGTTTTCGATCAGCGGAACCCACATCGGGCAAGCTTGCTGAAAAACGCTGCTTTGTGGTGAAAAATTTTTAATCTCAATCTTATACGATTCAGAAGCGACCGTTCCTTGTGTTGCAAGAATACCAATCGCATTTGTTTTCGTGAATTGGCCAATAATTTCCGCACTCGGTCGAATGACGCCTAAAACACGGCGTTGTGGGTCTATCTTCGGTAAATCATTTTGTTGAATCGTTCGTAGTGCCTTAGCAGAAGCTGTGTTGCACGCTAGAATTACGAGGTGGCATCCACGATCGAATAATGCTTGAACGGCCTCTAGAGTATACTCATAGACTACATCAAACGATCTAGAACCATAAGGTGCACGTGCATTGTCTCCGAAGTACAAATAATCGTAGTCGGGCAATTCTTCCCGTATATCTTTTAGGATGGTCAAGCCACCGTAGCCAGAATCAAAAATACCAATTGGACCCATAGTTCAAAACTAACGATTTCCTCGAAGCGAAAAGTTCAATGCACAAAAAACCCCGATCAATTAAGATCAGGGCTTCAAAATATTCTAAATTGGATTATTGACCTCCAGTTGGTGCTGGAACAGTTGCCGCTGAAGCAGCTGCTTCTTTTTCTAACTTCATCAATTCAACCACAACAGTATTTGTGATATCATAACCTCCACCGTGGAAATAAGTACTTCCTTCATCCAGCACGTACGATAACTTTTCGCGCTCAGCTACGATTTTAATCGCTTTCAAAATACGATCTTGAATTGGTCCTTCTAACTCTTGCTGGCGCGCTTGACGCTCTAATTGCATCGTTCTTTGACGCTCTTGCAAGGCTGCTTCCTTCTTTTGAATTTCTTGCTCTGCGATTTGACGACGCATATCAGAAGGTTTTTCAGCCGCTGACATCATGGTTTCGTAATCTTTATATGCTTTCTGAATCGTCATTTGCATTTCTTGAAGCTCGGTCACTAGCATTTGCTCGTACTTTGTGAACTTATCTGCTGCAATTTGCGTCGATGGAATGGTATCCCATAGAACTTCCATTCTTACGTGACCAATTTTCCCTTGTGCGATTGCTGTGCTACCTAATCCTGCGAATACTATTAGTGCTAAAAAAAGTTTTTTCATGTTCTTGTTTTACTCGTTAATTCTATTTTTTATTATTTAACGTCGATATCCAATTCTCTCAATACCAAATCGCTAATATCGTATTTACTATCTGCAAAAACCAAATTACTCTGGTTCGCCTTATCGAAAACAAATACGTACTTTTTATCTGAAGCGACTTTTTGCATGGCGTCATAAACACGATCTTGAATTGGTTTGATCAGTTCTTGACGTTTCTGGAAATAGTCTCCTTTAACTCCAAATCTCGTTTTTTGCATGTTCATGGCTTCGTCTTCCAAGCGTGTAATTTCCTCTTGACGCTTTTTCTTTTCTTCTTCTGGAAGAAGTACCTCCTCTCGTGCAAAATTTTCTTTCTTCTGTCTTAATACATCATATCGTTTTTCGATTTCTTTCGTCCAACGATCCGCCAATTGATCCAGTTTATCTTTTGCCTCCGTGTACTCAGGCATTTTATTCAAGATATAATCTGAATCTATATAAGCATACTTCTGACTAAAGGCAAAGCCTGTGCCAAAAATGAATACTAGAGCCAAAACAAGTGTTTTCATAAATAACTTTTTTTGAGGCGAACGGCGAAATTAATCATTTATTGCGAAAAGGCATACTATAATTCCCCGAGGTTCATACCAATTGTAAAGTTCAATTTGGTATAATATCCTTTTGTTTGGAAGTTGTTATTAAAGCCTTCTGCGAATCCTCTCGACCAAGAATCCAAGTAATCGAATCCCCAACCATAATCCAAACCAAGCATCCCAAACATTGGCAAGAATACGCGGATTCCAACTCCTGCCGAGCGTTTTACATTGAACGGATTGAATTCTTTAAAGTTCGGGAAGGTATTTCCTGCTTCTCCAAACGCTAATACATAGAAGGTAGCTGAAGGGTTGAGTGAAATTGGATAACGCAATTCCAATGTGTACTTTGCAATCAAGGGATCTCCTGCATCAGAGCTGAGTGAATTATCTTCATACCCTCGTAGCGCAATAATTTCTTGTCCACCAATTTGGTTTACTCCAGTTAATCCACTTCCTCCCATATAGAAACGCTCGAAAGGTGTCAATCCTTTGTCGTTGTTGTAAGCCCCCATGAATCCAAAACCAAAGCGCGGCATCAGAATTAGCTTCTTATCAGGAGTTAGAGGGAAGTACCACTCACCTGTGAATTTGAATTTGTAATACTCAAGTGTTTTGAATCGTTCTTGATTCGTTAATCCTGAATAATCATCAATGCCATCCCAAACGGAGTAAGGCAAAGTCGCTTTAGCAATAAATTTCAGGCTTGATCCCCCTTGAGGGTAGATTGGCGATGTAACGGAACTTCTCGACAATGAATATTTGAAGGAGAAATCATTTGCTCTACCATCTGTGAACAATCCAAATTGCGTGTAATTCTGAACGAAATATTGCTGATAACCCACTTCGTAATATGCCTGAAAATAATCATCTGGGAATTTTTTACGTCGACCAAAACCAACACCAGCACCACCGATTCGAAGTCCTTCAAAGCTTTCACTTTGTGGAGCAAATCCATTCCCAATGAGGTTCCAAACGCCCCAGAAAGTCAATGAATTTGGTTTTTTTCCGCCCAACCATGGTTCTGTAAAGGAGAAATTGTATCCTCTAAAAAACTTACCGTTTGTTTGTGCACGGATTGAAATACGTTGACCATCTCCACCAGGAAGAGGTGCCCAAGATCCTTTTTTGAAGAAATTCTTCGTGCTGAAGTTATTGAACGTCAATCCTAGGGTACCAATAATACGTCCTCGACCGTCAATTCCAGTACCACCATAACCTCCAGACAACTCGATTTGATCGGATGATTTTTCTTCAACCACGTATTCAATATCTACCGTACCATCCGCAGGATTAGGAATTGGGTTAATTTGAAACGCTTGTTCGTTGAAGTACCCCAATTGAGCAAGTTCTCGTTGCGTTCTAATTATATCGTTTTGACTGAAAAGATCTCCTGGTTTTGTTCGGATCTCGCGACGAATAACATAATCGTTTGTCTTTGTGTTCCCAGAAATGATCACTCTTTTTACGCGGGCTTCTTTTCCTTCAATAATTCGCATTTGATAGTTGATCATGTGATCTTCTACGCTCGTTTCGACAGGAATTAGATTGAAGAATAGGTACCCTCTGTCACGATACAATGAGGAAATATTTCTTCCATCTTGACTCATAAACAAACGCTCTTCTAAGAGTTGCTTGTTGTACAAATCTCCTTTATTGATTCCAAGAACTGTATCGAGGAAGGTGGATCTAAATTTTGTATTCCCAATCCATTCAATATCTCCGAAATAGTATTTGTCTCCTTCATCGATACGAATTGTAATATTCATATTCTTGCTATCGGCTAGATAAACCGTATCGAAGGCAATTTCAGCATCGCGGAGTCCCACTTTAGTGAATTTACCCATCATTGCTTCCTTATCTCTTCGGTAAGCACTTTCAGAATATTTGGATCGCTTGAAGAAACGCCAGAAAGCTTTTTGTTTTGTATCCTTCATTGCGAGTCGTAACTTCCACGACGCAACAGATTCATTGCCTTCAATATTGAGTTCGCCAATTTTAACGCGCTCACCCCGATCCACGTTGATTTTAAAAATCTCAGAGTTCGTTATCAAGGTGTCCTGAACGCGATCAATCGTGACAGATACAGAATAAAAGCCTTTTTCGCGGAAGTAACCACGAATTTTAGATTCCGTTGCAAAAACTAGATTTTCAGTGATCGTTTTTCCAGAGAACAAGGAAACCTCTTCACGGATTTTATCGATATCTCGTTTTTTAATTCCTGTAAATTTGAATCTTGAAAGTTTTGGTCTCGGTGTCAGTTTAATTACGATGTAAAGTACTCCTGCTACTTCTTTTTCGGCATTAATTTCTACATCAGAGAAGATGCCTTCGTCCCAAAGGTTCTTTAAAGCTTTTGTGATTGTTTCGCCTGGAATGGTGATTTTCGTGCCTTGTTTTAACCCTGCAATCAACCGAATGGCATTGTGATCGTAGTTGTCTGCCCCTTCGATACGAATTGGCCCAAGTTCATAGGTTTTGGGCGACTTAAAATCGAAATCCAATCCACCTATTGTCACCGGTCCTTGCGAATAACCAATTGTTCCTGCGAGAAGCAAGAACATTGTGAGTAGTAATTTAAAGCCTTTTGTCATTAATTATTTTTCTAGTTGCTCTGATACTCTACCAAAACGTCTTTCTCGTTTTTGATAATTGTACACAGCGTTGTATAAATCTTCCTTTTTAAAATCTGGCCAAAGCACCTCTGTGAAATAAAGTTCTGCGTAAGCAATTTGCCAGAGCAAAAAATTACTAACGCGATGTTCACCACTCGTACGAATCAACAGTTCAGGATCGGGCATCTCCTTCGTTGATAAGTGCTCCGAAATCAACTCCTTCGTGATTTTGCCTTTGGACAAACGACCTTCTTCTACCTCAGCTGCAATATTTTTTACAGCTTCAATCATTTCCCATTGAGCGCTGTAATTTAAAGCTAAAACCAGATTGACACCCGTGTTATTTTTTGTTCTTTCAATTGCAGCGGTCAATTCATTTTGACAGCTTTCTGGCAATCCGTAAAAATCACCGATGGTTGAGATGATTACATCACTTTCGTGCAATTCGTCGACTTCTTTTGCGATTGTTCGCACCAACAAATCCATCAACCCGTCTACCTCATCCTTTGGTCTCCCCCAGTTTTCAGTAGAGAAAGCATAAAGTGTGAGGTATTTCACTCCTAAATCTTGCGAAGCTCTCAATGCTTCACGCACTGCCTCAACACCAAAATTGTGCCCGAACAACCGATCTTCACCCTGTTGCTGAGCCCATCTTCCATTACCATCCATAATGATTGCAATGTGATTAGGTGTATTACTTCGGTCTATCTTATTTAGGATGCTCATGTCTCCCACGTATAATCAACGAATTTAATGAAACTATCGTATGTCTCGGGTTAAATAAGTATTTAGCTTAACGTACTTTAACAAAAAAGAGGGAAATGGCATTTGCACCTCCCTCTTTTACAGTTTTTTATCGCATTGTTATTCTGCTAACAGAATGACTTTATTGTTCATCATTTCAACAACCCCACCTTTGATTGCTACGCGAATAATTTTATTGTTACTTCCGTCTTTCACTACTTTGCTTGTAGTTTCTAATTCGTACGGTTTTTCCAAATCAATTTTCACTGTTCCTTCCGAAAGGGCAGAAATAATTGGTGCGTGTCCATTCAAAACCTGAAATGATCCATCCAATCCAGGGAATTGAACTGCTGTCGCTTCTCCGTGGAAAATAACTGATTCAGGTGTAATGATTTCTAATTGCATTTGACTTCGTCTTTAGCGATTAAGCGTTTTCCGCCAACATTTTCTCTCCAGCTTCGATCACATCTTCGATTCCACCCTTCAAGTTGAAGGCAGCCTCTGGGTACTGATCGTATTTTCCGTCAAGAATTTCGTTGAAGGCTTTGATTGTATCTTGAATATCAACAAGTACTCCTTTCAATCCAGTAAACTGCTCAGCTACGTGGAATGGTTGAGAAAGGAAACGTTGAACACGACGAGCACGATGTACGATTAATTTATCTTCTTCAGACAATTCATCCATACCAAGAATCGCGATGATATCTTGAAGCTCTTTGTATCGTTGCAATGTTACTTTAACACGCTCTGCGCAATCGTAATGCTCTGTTCCAACGATTTCTCTTGTAAGAATTCGAGAAGTGGAATCCAATGGATCTACCGCAGGATAAATACCTAACTCAGCAATCTTACGAGACAATACTGTTGTTGCATCCAAGTGAGCAAATGTGTTTGCTGGTGCAGGATCGGTAAGGTCATCCGCAGGTACGTATACCGCTTGAACCGAAGTAATAGATCCGTTTTTGGTTGAAGTAATACGCTCTTGCATCGCCCCCATCTCTGTTGCCAATGTTGGTTGGTAACCTACGGCAGATGGCATACGGCCAAGAAGTGCAGACACCTCAGAACCAGCTTGTGTAAATCGGAAGATGTTATCTACGAAGAAAAGGATATCACGTCCCTGTCCTTCTCCTTCACCGTCACGGTAATATTCAGCGAGCGTCAATCCAGAAAGTGCCACACGAGCACGTGCCCCTGGAGGCTCGTTCATTTGTCCGAAAACGAATGTCGCTTTCGATTCTTTCATTTCTTCTAGGTCGATCTTAGAAAGATCCCAACCTCCTTCTTCCATGGAATGCATGAAAGCGTCTCCGTATTTAATAATACCAGACTCTAACATTTCACGAAGCAAGTCATTTCCTTCACGAGTACGCTCACCAACACCAGCAAATACAGACAAACCACCGTGTC
>ERZ887851.1188-NODE-1188-length-23310-cov-19.280499_pt1 | contig 23310 bp, 18 predicted proteins | sample MGYA00521100_ERZ887851 | MGnify/ENA primary metagenome ERZ887851 (study PRJEB32303, sample SAMEA104408602) | aquatic metagenome | biome: Brackish water; feature: Pelagic; material: water | place: Baltic Sea | collected 2014-06-06T16:11:00 | depth 11,444 m ... | reverse complement strand
AAAAAAGCCCCAGCATTAACTGAGGCTTCTTTAAATTATGGTGCCCGGTCTCGGACTAAATGCGCAGCATTTTGGGCGCATTCGCTTGCGAAGGCGGGGTGCAACCCCGAGCGCTTTAGCGCGAGTCCATCTAACCGTTCGATGACCTTCTTATAGAACCAAAAAAGCCCCAGCATTAACTGAGGCTTCTTTAAATTATGGTGCCCGGTCTCGGAATCGAACCAAGGACACGAGGATTTTCAATCCTCTGCTCTACCAACTGAGCTAACCGGGCGTCTCGAGTTGCGATGCTCATATCTCAAGAGGCGCGTATTAAAGCGTCTGAACTGCGCTTCGTCAAGGGATTATTCGGTCGGTGGCACGTATCCGTCAGCCTTATCGAATTCTTCTCCCGCAAAGTACTTTGTGCGCTGTTCTGCAAGGTAGGTCCGGGCAGTTAAATCCATCATGCTAAGGTGTTTTTCATTGATCAATGTTGTCTGGTGGGTCATCCACTCTGCCCATGCCTGCTTGGATACATTGTGAAAAATATCTTCTCCTGCTTTACCGGGAAAGGGTGGTAATTCCAGGCCGGGAAGTTCTTGCTTGAGCTTGCGGCAAAATACTGTACGCGCCATAACTAACCTCTTAGTGAAATGTTTGTCTTTGAATGTGTCTGGTATTGATTCTAGGCGATATTACTGAGCAGCGCTTTGATCGGTGCGGGCATACCCAATGATAGTGGTTTCTGTGGGTTATACCAGACATGATTGGTGGACTCGGCAACCATAGAGGCTGAAGACCCGCCTTGAGCAACCGTCGCATGAATCGGCTTGTAGTCGAGATGGAAATGACTAAAGGTATGACGCTTCGCTTCCTGCATCTCTTGGGAATCCGATTCAACCCCCAACCTTGCATACAGCTCTGTTAGCTCAGTCTCTGTTTCACACTGAGGAAAAATCCATAGGCCACCCCAGAGCCCTGCGGGTGGGTTTTGTTCCAGCAGCAGTTCACCAAGTTCATTGCGCAGAATTAAAAAATAAGCCGTCTTAACAGGTAATTTCTTCTTTGCTTTCTTGCCTGGATAATCTTTTGGGTTGCCCTGTTTGTAAGCTATGCAGCTAGATATTAGCGGGCACTCACTGCAGTTTGGTGATGAGCGGGTGCAGAGAGTAGCTCCTAGATCCATCATCGCTTGAGTGTAGTCAGCAATACGCTCTAGTGGCGTAAAGGTTTCCGCGATTAACCAGAGCTTCTCAACTACCTCGCGCTTGCCAGGCCAGCCTTCGGTGGCGCTAAAGCGCGCTAAAACTCTTTTGACGTTACCGTCGAGAATGCTGGCTTGGTTGTTAAACGCAATTGAACTGATTGCTCCGGCCGTTGAACGACCAATTCCTGGCAACTCAATTAGCGCGGTAACATTGTCGGGAAACTGCCCCTGTAGTTCAGTGACAACATGCTGTGCAGTTTTGTGAAGATTGCGTGCTCGGGCGTAATAGCCCAAACCAGTCCAGTGATGCAATACATCATCCAATGGAGCGGCGGCTAAGTCACGGACAGTGGGAAAGCTCTGCATAAAGCGTTCGAAATAGGGAATTACCGTGGCCACCTGAGTTTGCTGCAGCATAATCTCTGAGACCCACACTGGATAGGCGCCAGTGTCCTGCTGCCAGGGCAGGTTGGTGCGACCATATTGGTCAAACCAGTCGAGTACGGCTTTTTGGAATTGCGCTGGACGCATAGTTTGAACGCTCGTTATGAGTAGCTCTTCATTGCAGGTTCTTTTCGAAAATGCCTTTTAACAAGCTTTTTAGTGGATCGCTTTGCTGCTCTTTATCACCGTCAGTGGTCACTGGTGTTTTAAATAACTGTTCACCGAGCTGCTCGTAAATACTGCCTTTGAGCAGGTCTCGAATAAGTTTTTCATCTGGTTTACAGCTGGTTGTACCATCTTGTTCAAAACTGCCAGTGCAAATAAATGGCAGGCTGCGATTTTGCAGTCGCTTGTTCACCGAGCAGCCCAAGGCGCTGGTGGTAGTGCCATTAACTCTAGTGTCCGCAATAAGGCTATAGCGCTTCTCAGCAAGCCTTACGCTGCCCCGTGCAGCGATGGCAATGTTGCCTGTCGCGGTCTTCATGTCGCTAAATAGTAGCTCGCCTCCAGCGAGTTGATAGTTGCCGGTGAGGGTTTCAAATTGGGTTCCCTTGGGCCAGCTATTTCTGCTGTCGACACTGCCCAAGAGCGCCGCTGCATTACAAAACATCTCCTCCGCATTAATCGCAGCATAGGCTGGGTCTACAATGGTGATCTCGCCGCCGCCACGGAGCTCTCGAATAATCGCGTCGCTATTATTACCGGCACTCTGAATTGTCGCTTCAAGGCTCAGAAGCCCTGAAATATCGCTGCTGTCAGCTATAGCTGGCAGTGCTACCTGCAGATCAATATTGCTCAGTGAGGTCTGCAGATTAAAGCTCGGTGTGCTTGACCGCATATCCAGACGTCCTGTGGCATTTGCCTGGCCGCCAAAGATATCGCTATTAAACGAACTGAGGCGCAGAACCTTCTGATTGCCAAATAGGTTGATGTAGATATTGTCAGCATCGAAGTCAGGGAGCTTTAGCTTGCCCAGGGAGAGCTCCATCTGACTGCGTCCCAGCCACAGTGCAAAGGGCACCGCTAGAGGCGCAAACAGCGCAGCGTTTTGCTCGTTGCTATTACTGTCTGCAGCTAAATAGTGACTTATATCAAACTGCTCGCCGGAGACACGCATATAGAGATTGTTGATGCTGTGATCAACTTTACTGGCAATGCTGAGAACTTGGTTGTCTATATCGAGCTGAGTGTTAAAGGTTGAGAGACCGTTCATATCAGCGTTGAAACTGCTGTTCCAGCTAACCGCGGTGAGCGCATCCTTGGATGCCATGGTAGACAATTTCACTAGAGGAAAGCTCAACCCAATGGTTTTGATCAGCTGTTGCAGATCAAAGCTATTACTGCTCAAACTGCCCTGAGCTGTAGCGAAATTATTCCTGGCATTAAATTGCCCGGTGATCTTCATACCATCAATCGACGCTTCCAAATCACTGACCGCAACTTCATTGATAACGCCGTTATTGGCGTCCATCTGTAATGCGATAGCCGCGTCTAAATCCAGTGCAAGTCCGGAGAAGACCTGCGCCGAGGCCTCTACGGTAAAGCGTTGGCCAGTCAGAGAGAAATTATTAACCTTAGCATTGAAACGCTTTAGCTGAATTGGGAAAGTATTGGGTGCTAGCTCGGCGAGTAAAATTGTCGCGTCACGAACCTCAACTGAACCCACAGGGAGTCGATTGGACGACAGATCAATATTAATCAGCTCAGCCCAACTAACAGCGAGTGATAACTGGCTAATTTTGCCCGAGGCGACAGTGCTGTGGACGAACTCAACCTGTTCGACCACAACACCAATCTGAGGTAAAAACTGCCAGCTTAAGTTGCCATCTAAAGACAACTCAAGGCCCTGGTTAGCGGCGGCAGCTTTTATCTCAGGTTTGAGGTCATTGGGGTCCACGGCTACCAGCAGATAACCTACAGCTAAAGCAATAATGACCAGCAGTGAGACCACTGCTTTTAGCAGCCATGCAACAACTTTACCCACAATAACCTCTACATCTAAGACCCGAATCAGACGGGCTATTTAGCCGCCCAGATTAAAAACGGTATCTTACCCCAACCGTCAGATTACGTCCTGCTTCAGGTGCAATATCACGCAACAATGATGTGGCATTGCGGATGTTTTCATCGGTTAAGTTCTGACCCTTGAGAAACACAGACCAACTCTCCTGCTGATAAGACAGAGATGCATCCAGCCGGTTGTAGCTATCAGTCACTGATTCATTCAGCCCCGCACGAGTTTGTGACGCCGCGTGGGTTAGATTGATTGCTGCACGCCAGCTATCGTCCTGATAAATCCAGCTAGCGCGAACGGTCGCCGGCGGCAAGCGGGGAATATCTTTGTTTGCACCCTGATCAAAGCGTCCGCGAACAAGATCGCCCTGCAGTTCAATACGCTGAGTATCGGATAGAGACCAGCTGGTTTCTAACTCAATGCCGCTAAAGCTGGCATCGCGCTGCTGGTAAGTGAAGCAGCCAACCGACTCGGCGAGTTCTTCAGCACTACCGTCGAAGTCAGCGAGATCAGCTGAACAGGCATCTATGCCCTGCAAGCCTTCCTCTTCCAAGTCATGGCTCAAGGCGAGACCACTATCTTGCAGATAGATAAAGCGTTGAAACTGGTTGTGATAGGCGCTGATTCGCGCATTGAATTGACTATTGTCAGTATTTCTATACACCCAAGTAATTTCTAGGCTATTGGCAGACTCAGTATCTAAATGGCGCTGGCCAATTTCAAAGCTGCTAGTGGCAATATGCAAGCCATTACTTAGCAGCTCTTCTGCCGCTGGAGCACGCTCACTGTGAGACAGTACCAGACTTAGACGCTGTTGCTGGTTGATCGGGACGAACCAGCTAGCGCCTGCATTAACTGTGGAGTGATCAAACTCTTGTCCTGGCAAGGTAATTTCCTGTTGATCAAAACGCAATCCCAACTCGAGATTGCCCAGCGCAAGTTCAGCCTCTTCTAACCAATAAACACCGCGACTAAAGGTTTCAGATGGCGGGATAAAGGCCTCTTCACCACTGGCCCCAAAGTCTCTATCACTGACCTGTAAGCCCCAAGCACCGCGCCAGCCCATATATTGATTATGAGTTAACTCCGCTCGCAGATTGTGGCTCACAGATTCAATAATAGAACCGATCATGACTTCGCCGCTGTCGGGCTCAAATTCAAGTTCAGTGTGCTGGTAATCGGTATAAGCGTAATCCACATCCAGTTGACCGAGAAAATTACCAAGATCAGTAAACAGCAACTTGGTCTGATAGGTTTCCTGCTGCATATCAATGCGCACAAACTCTTCAGATTCCTCTAAGTGCTCGTCTCCTTGATGGCCTTCGTCATGCTCGCCATGTTCCTCATGGCTGTGACTATTAGGTGGCAAACCGTAGTTGTTATCCAGCTTGCTATAGCTAAATCCAATTACGCTGTCTTCTCCAACCCAAGATAGACCGGCTGAAAAAGAGTCGGCCTCGGAATCACTATTCTCCATGGTGCCAGAAGCGTCATCAGCATCATCCATATCCTCAAGAGCATTAGCGGAAAGCGCCGATCCCGGAATGGAAATATTGTTGCTATCCCGTGTCACGGCATCTAAATGCAGATTAAAACCCGAGAAACCCGCATCAAACCGGCCTACTGTCGCTCTGGCATGACCATTGCTCGAATAGCGTGCCTCAAGAGCGCCTTCTACCCCCTCAAACGGGACTGTATGAATACGATTGTCGATGACATTGATCACGCCGCCTATAGCGCCCGGACCATAACGAAGAGTGGCTGGGCCACGGAGTATTTCTATGCGCTCAGCTAACAGCGCCTCGCTGGCCACAGCATGATCGGCACTGATATCAGAGGCATCGCCCACTGTGGTGCTATTTTGTAATATTTCGACGCGCTTACCGCCGAGCCCGCGAATCATAGGACTGCCGACTCCCGAGCCAAATGAGCTAGATGAAATACCCACCTCATTCTGAAGTGTCTCACCCAGAGTCGCCGCAGCTTCGCGCCGCAGATCTTCGTTGACCAACAGATTAAAGGAGCCAGCGATCTCTTGAGCAGACTTTTGATGTGGCGAGGCGGTTACTATGACCTCTTCCAGCTCTAAGTGAGAGATGTTGCCAGAAGTGTTTTCTGCCGCTGACAGAGGGCATGACAGGATCGCCAACGCGGCAATCCCAATATAATTTTGGATATTTATTTTTCACCTGTAATTTAAGATTCGGAAATTCTGTTGCGAAATTTACAGATGCTTGGGTGGAGCTCGAGCTAGATTGTTGGACTGGACCGCTGCGCAGGGAATACTCAGATCAATCTGAATGGCCGCGACAGGACTAATGGGTGGGTGATCAATTGAAGTATCGGTGTTGGCAAGTGATGCGATGGTGGGTAAAACGCAGAGCTCACAGCTGTTGTTGTGCTGCTCGCTTTCACTGTGAGTATGCGCCGACACAGCCGCAGATCCCAAGCCTAAAGCTAGACTCAGTGTAATCGCGAAAAACCACTTATAATTTTTTAGCGCGTATCTCATGACGAAAGTGTAGCAGCTAATTGTTTCGAAAAAACCTGCAAATTACGGTTATAATGCCAGCTTAAAATAGCTGCTGGCACTTAGCAAGCTAAAAAATACATCGCTGCTGGAGAACATCATGGCTGATCGCATCGCGACAGTGACACGCAATACACTGGAATCACAGATCACCGTAACCGTGAATCTGGACGGAACCGGCGTCGCAAACTTTAATACCCCAGTGCCATTTTTAAATCACATGCTAGATCAGATTGCGCGCCACGGATTAGTGGATCTGGACATTCAAGCAGTGGGTGACACGCATATCGACGATCACCACACAGTCGAAGATATCGGCATTACCTTGGGTATGGCCGTTGCTGAAGCCATCGGCGACAAGAAAGGTCTGACTCGCTATGGTCACGCCTATGTGCCACTGGACGAGGCTATGTCGCGCGTTGTTATGGACTTTTCCGGACGCCCCGGCCTGATCATGAAAGCCGATTTTGTTCGCAGTCACGTAGGCACCTTTGATGTCGACCTGACCCGTGAATTTTTCCAGGGCTTTGTCAATCATGCACTGGTTTCAATGCATATCGACAACATCCGCGGCGCCAATGCTCACCACCAGGTCGAGACCATCTTTAAAGCTTTTGGTCGCGCCCTTAGAGTCGCCGCCTCGGCCGATCCGCGTATGGCCGGTGTTATGCCCTCGACAAAAGGTACTCTTTAGTACAGCCCTGAGCCGATACAGCCCTGAGCTTATAAAGAGTACCTTTTTAACGCGCCCTTTGATTTGTTTGCCACACACGAAGAAACCCTATGAGTGATTTTCGCAGCCATATAGCCGTTATCGACTACGGAATGGGCAACCTCCATTCCGTCGCCAAAGCCCTTGAGCACGTCTGTCCAGGCGCCAAAGTCTCGATTACCGCCGACCCCAATGTGGTCGAAGATGCCGATCGCGTAGTCTTCCCAGGTGTAGGCGCTATCCGCGACTGCATGGGCGAGATCAACCGACTCAATGTAGGCGACGTGGTCAACCAAGCCATGAAAACCAAGCCAGTCTTGGCCATCTGCGTGGGCATGCAAGCCCTGATGCAGCGCAGCGAAGAAAATGGCGGTGTCGATTGCCTCGGACTCTTGCCCGGCGAAGTGAAATACTTTGGCGACAATCTAATGGACGACCAAGGCGCCAGACTTAAAGTGCCTCATATGGGGTGGAACAATGTTACACAGAGCATTGACCATCCGCTGTGGCAGGGCATTGAACAGAACAGCCGTTTCTACTTTGTCCACAGCTACTTCGTAGCACCAGCTGACCCAAGCTATATTGCCGGACGCTGTGACTATGGAACAAACTTTGCCGCAGCCCTAAGTCATAAAAATCTATTCGCCGTACAATTCCACCCAGAAAAAAGCGCCGATGCCGGCCTGCAGTTGCTGCGCAATTTCTGCAACTGGATGGGTTGAGTCATGACAGATCAGAACACTTCAGAGCCGCAGATTTCAGAGCAGCGAAGCGAAGAGCAAGAATTGGTTGCCCGCTTAAATAGTGAGACCGCCGCAATTGATTGGCACGACCTGCAAACCCACTATGCTGCCGGCAATGTCTTAGGCATTTCAGCCAAAGCCGACCTGATCAAAGTTGCCATAGAATTCAACCGCGACAACGCCACGCAAATCCAGCAGTGGCTGGCGGATAGCAGCCTATTTGAAATCAGCGACCAACAGGCAACAGAGTGGTACGAAAAAAACCAACAGCTCTGGGCGCTGGTTATCCCGCCCTTTGTGCTTGTTCAGCAAGTCGCGGACTGAATGGTCAGTAACAATGTGAGTAGTAATTCAGTAACTGCCCTACACTTACGATTTCTAATTGACTACAAAGTCAGTCGCATACTCTAGGGGTTAATCATGAATCTAACAAACAAAGTCGCAGTAGTCACAGGGGCAGGGTCAGGTCTAGGTCGCGCGGCGGCACAGGCACTATTGGCTGGTGGCGCCAAAGTTGTGGTCATCGACATGAACGCAGAAGCCGGCAACACCGCAGTCACAGAACTTGGCGAGAGCCGCTCGCGCTTTATTCAGTTAGATGTCTCCAGTGGCCCAGATGTAGAAGCTGCCTTTGAAACTATTCTTGCCGACCTAGGCCGCGTCGATATCTGCGTCAACTGCGCCGGAATAGGCATAGCCGAAAAAACCATCAACCGCGATGGCGACCCACACAACTTAGATCACTACCGCAAAGTGATTGAAGTAAACCTTATCGGCACCTTTAATATTTCACGCTGCGCAGCCGCCGCCATGGCGCGCAAGGAGCCAGATGAAAAAGCCGAAAAAGGCATTATCATCAACACAGCCTCTATCGCCGCCTTTGACGGTCAGATGGGACAGGTAGCCTATTCAGCTACCAAAGGTGGCATAGTGGGCATGACTCTACCCATGGCCCGCGATTTAGCCAATCAGGGTATTCGCGTCAACACCATCGCTCCCGGTGTTATGGCAACCCCCTTAATGATGAGCATGCCCCAGCCAGTTCAAGATGGCATCGTCTCCAATATACCCTTCCCTAAACGCCTAGGCGAGCCCGCCGAGTTTGGTCAGCTTGTGGTGCATATGGTCGAGAACAGCTATCTGAACGGCGAAACCATTCGTCTCGATGGTGGCGTGCGCATGCAACCCCGCTAACTCAGCGTTGGAATCAAAGCCCAATGACCTCACTGGATCAACTGCTCTCCGCATTCTCCATAATCGGCACCGTCGTTTTCGCAGTGTCAGGGGCATTGTTCGCCGCTGAAAAGCGAATGGATATTCTTGGCTTTATTCTGGTTGGCACAGTTACTGGCGTCGGTGGCGGCACGTTGCGCGATCTATTGCTCGGCATCTCCCCAGTAAGCTGGGTGCACGATCCAACGGCAGTTTATATCTGTATTGGCGCCTCAGCCTTAACTTACTTCACCGTTGATCTGTATCGCAAACGCGACGCCTGGATCCTATGGACCGATGCTATAGGTCTAGCGGTGTTTGCGGTTATGGGGGCACAGGCTGCGGTGGCTCATGAAGTACCACCGATGATTGCCGTGGTCATGGGCGTGATGACCGCCACCTTTGGCGGACTTATGCGTGACGTGCTCTGTGCCGAGGTGCTGACCCTTATGCGGCCAGAGATTTATATCAGCTGTGCTTTGGTAGGTTCGGCTGGGTATGTGGGCTTTTATCAGACGGGTGTTAACGAAAGTATTGCTGCGACTGTGGCGTTTGCCATGGGGTTCGGCCTCAGGGCGGCGGCAATTTGGTTTAAGTTAACGTTGCCCAGGTTTGGGCCTTAGAAATCTCTCACATTCGTTCGACATGACATGTTGGTTATCCCGCCGGAGTCATAATATTGTCATCCCGACAGAGTGAAACGACAAGGGATCTCAAACTTCCAGTTCAAACCAACCCATAATTTCAGCCCGACCCCCTCTAAACAACACGCGCTCCTGCTTCTTACTCAGCTGATAGCTATACATAGGATCATAATAATCCACCGTCAACGCAGTCAGCCATTGCCTATGGCTAGCAAAGTTATCAGTGTGCTGGGTCGCAATCGCAGACTCCATCAACGCTAAAATCTCCTGAGTGCGCTTTCCTCCAAGACGTTTCTTCACCCGCAATAAACTATCGATCAAATACTGAGAAAATTCCTCTTCACCGCGGTCGCCATGATAGGCGAGGGTGTTGTGGTAGCGCTCGATCACATACTCCTGCCAGAGTCTGTCGATGCGTTCTTCCAATGGCAGTTCAATCACTACTATAGGGCTCTGTACCATCAGATCTGCAAGGCAGGGGGGCAGGTGACGGGCGCCAATATTACGGCTCTCGTCTTCTAGGATAACGGTTTTGTCGGGGTGGTTTGTTTTGACTTTAAGCAGGTCTAGGGCGATTCGATTCTCTACATCAATCTGGGCTGGCTGGCCATTGAGCGGGCGGCCAAAGCTGGAGCCTTTGTGGTTGGCAGCGCCTTCTAAATCAATACCTGTTTTTAGCTGCAGGATAATGTCGGTTTTGCCGGTACCGGTCATACCGGAAAGAATGATAAATTTTTCGGGGCTGCGGTGGTTATTTAATGAGGGGGCTTGTTGGCAGTAATCATTGAGATAGTTAAACAGAAAACCACGCAGAGATTTATAGCCGCCTGTGACTTTGGGGCATTGGATACCTGCTTTTGCCAGCCATTCCTGAGCTAGCTGGGAACGTAATCCGCCTCTGGCGCAATATAAAACGGCATTGGGGTTGGCGGCCATAAAGCTCTGCCAGGCTTCGACACGCTGGGCTTTGACATCGCCATGAACTAATTGGTGGCCCAAGTCTATGGCGGCTTGTTGGCCCTGCTCTTTATAGCAGATACCTACTTGGTGACGTTCGTTGTCGCTCATTAGTGGCAGATTAACCGCATTGGGTAGAGAGCCAGTGGCAAATTCTATAGGCGCGCGCACATCGATCATTGGCGTGCCGTCGAGCAGCACTTGGCGATAATTGTCTACCAGGGGCAGAGTACTCTGGGCGGAGCTTGTCACGAGAGCACCTTAATGGTGGCTGAATCTTTTGAGGTATTGGTGACTTCGGCAAGGGTTCCAATCGGCAGGTGATAACAGCCTGCGCTTTTTAATAGGTCACTCACTGCATCTGCGCTGTCTGGTGCAACTGCTACCAATAAACCACCACTGGTTTGTGGATCACAGAGCAGGATTTGGCTCTGCTGGTCGGTGCCGCTGATATGTTGGCTCATGCTCTGCCAGTTGCGGGTGCTGCCGCCGGGGACGCAGCCCTGTTCAAGGTAGTCAATGACGGCATCGTCTAACAGTGGGACATTCTTTAGGTCTATGGTCGCTGAGAGGTCGCTGCCTTGACAGACTTCTAGCAAGTGGCCCAACAAACCAAAGCCGGTGACATCGGTCATTGCGTTGACGCCATCAATTTTGGCTAGCTGTGCACCAATGATATTCGGCTTCATCATGCTTTCTACTGCTAGGCGCGCATGTTCTGGTTGCAACTTAGACTGTTTTTCAGCGGTGGTAAGAATGCCGACACCTATGGGTTTGGTAAGGAATAAAACATCCCCTGCACGAGCTGTGCTGTTCTGCTTAAGTTGAGCCAGCTCCACACGTCCGGTGACGGCCAGACCAAAGATCGGCTCTGGCGAATCAATTGAATGCCCACCCGCCAGATGAATTCCGGCTTCGCCACAGGCATGACGGCCGCCATCAATCACTTTTTGGGCGACTTCTGCTGACAGCACATTGATCGGCCAGCCGAGAATGGCAATCGCCATCATCGGTGTGCCACCCATGGCATAGATATCACTGATCGCATTAGTTGCCGCGACACGGCCAAACTCAAAGGGGTCATCGACAATTGGCATAAAAAAGTCGGTAGTGCTAATGGCGCCGGTACCGTCGCCAAGGTCATAGACCGCGGCATCGTCTTTGGTGTTATTGCCCACCAATAGGCGAGGATCTTCAGGGGCGACAAAGTCGGTTTTAAGGATGCTCTCGAGAACACTGGGGGCGATTTTACAGCCACAGCCAGCGCCATGGCTGTATTGGGTGAGGCGGATTTTTTCGTTGGGCATGGGGTTCTTTTATAGGCTTTAGATTAAGGACTTTAGATTTAGCGCTTTAGGGTACTTGGTTTGACGGCTTAGGTCATTGCTTTGTTGCGTTGAATCCGCCCCAGTATGACGAGACGTTTGCGATCGGCTCCATGATTGGGGTTGTTTCCTAAGCGGCGGAACTCGCTGGCGCTCAAACAGGTCCTCGCTTTTTACGGAAACAGTGCCAACCATAAACGGAGCCTGATTGATCGCAAGGGCCTCGCCATACTGGGGCTAGTTATATGTGGGATTCATTCTATCTACAGTTTAAAGATGGGTGGTTGAGATGTTGCTTGGGGTGTGAGGCGGCTACTTGTAAGGATTCCTTACAGGTTCAAAATAAAAGGGGTAGCCAGGGAAAGATATCCCCTGGCTACGGATGCTGCTTGCTTGTTACATATCAAAACGCACATCAAATGTAATAGCATCGAAATCATCTGAAGAGCCATAGCCTAGGCCCAGAGATACATCTGGAGTAGCGAAGTATCTTGCACCCAGTGAATAGCCCGTTTCACTGCCATCTTCGATATCGGCATAGTCGATAAAAGCGGACAGCTCCAATACATCTGAGGGCAAGGCTCGAACACCGGCGGCAAGAATATAACCGTTGCCATCTTCTGATTCGTCTGCGAATTCAATTTCAGCATCGGCGAAAGACAATGTGCTGACAAAATCAACAGTCGCATTAATTGGGGTGTGGAATCCAACCCCCAAGCTAAAGCCAGTGGCTTCGATGTCATCGGTTACAAAACCATCGGAAAACTGATCGTCTGATTCAATGGAGAGGTAGGACCCTGTGAGGAAAAATGAATCATTGAGCGCTGTGCTGCCATAAATGCCAAATCCGCTAAAATCAATATCGGCGATATCGCCAGTTTCATAACCAATACCAGCGTGAGTGTAGGATAGAGCGGCTTCTTCAGCAGTCACGGAGAAGGATGCGATGGAAGAGATTGCACCGATGATTAATGCTCTTTTAAACATAAATTATTTCCTTATAAATAATGAATTGCGACAAAATCAGGTTTTGCCAAGCATCAATATAGATAAGGATTTTCTCGATTGCCGAGTATTTTTGTGAGGCGAGCCCGGGTTTATGATTTTGTTTTTTTGAGGTCTTTAGAACTGCTGACTTTTAACATGGTTTAGGCTTTGAGCTGCAATTGTATCGCGCAGTTTATGAGGCCCTTTGGCTGCGCTCAGGGTGACAGGTGGGTTGGGTGTCAGCCCATAGGGCCATCATCCCAAATGATGTGATCGATCTCAGGAGTCAGAAAAGGAGATCCTTCCATGCTTCGCTCTGTCGAAGTGACAATGGGTTGGTTCATCGATATAGCGGAGGATGCAAAATAGTCGCGACTTTCTGTTTAGCTCTTAATATCCTGGCCTTGACTTAATTATATATGTACATACACTGTAAATATATAATTAAGTTTGAATGGAATCAAGCCAAGAGTAGGTCTAATCAGAAAAAACATGGTGTGTCTTTTGAAGAGGCTCAAACGGTTTTTTATGATGATTTCGCCATACAGTTTTTTGATGAGACTAATTCAAACCTTGAGGATAGATTCCTGATGCTCGGTCGAAGCGTTGAGTCTAGATTACTTCTTGTGTGCCACTGTGAGAGAGATGAGGGGCATAGCATTAGAATTATCTCAGCCCGAAAAGCGACCAAGAGCGAGTGCAAATACTATACTGGTGAGATGTTATGACAGCAGAATATGATTTATCCAAAATGAAATCGCAGAAAAATCCCTATGCGAAAAAATTAAAGAAACCTGTAACAATGCGCTTGAGTGAAGACGTGATTGTCTATTTCAAAAATATGGCTGAGGAAAATGATATTCCTTACCAAAGCCTGATCAATCTGTATCTGCGCGACTGTGTAACAGAGCATCGGAAGTTGGACCTTTCATGGGCCTCCAAGACGGACAGCTAATGCCAGATCTATACCAGTCTTCGCTCTAAGCCTCCCGCTTACAGTACTCCCGCGGCGTTAACCCCGTCCAATGCTTAAACGCCCGAGTAAACGAGCGTGACTCAGTAAATCCAACAATCTCAGCAACCCGCTCAACTGAGAGCCGTTCATTTATCAACTTCTGAATCGCCACTTCTCGGCGCAAATTATCTTTAATCTTTTGATAGCTGGTGGCGCTCTCTTTTAGCCTGCGATGTAATGTCTGGGAGCTGATACCGAGCTCCGCTGCCATCTGATGTATAGGCACAAATATCAGTCTATCAGGATGACGCTGAGTAATAATGCGCTCAATCTGGGCTTCCAATGTGCTATCAGAGCCTGGAATAGTCATTACATCTGCCGGGGCATTTTCTACAAACTGGGCCAGTTCTTGAGCGGTTCGCAAAAGTGGTCTATCCAAGTACTTGGCATCAAAAATCAGCCGATTGGCGCTGCTATTAAATTGCAGATCCGTTGGAAACATAATCTGCAATTCATCTCGATGCTGTGGCGCGCTAAAGGTGAAGTGGGTTTCCTGCAGGCGGATTGGCTGACCTATATACCAGCTTGGAAAGCGGTGCCAGATGACTAGCCAAAACTCCGCCATAAAATGTTCTGGGTCCAGTTCTGGTTTGGTCATTGTAAAGCTAAGTACAGCATTACCCCGAGAGCGACTCAGACGCATGGGGATATCGTTGCTCACCAGGTTATAAAAATTCACTGCTTTTTCTAAGAGCTCACCCAGGGTGCTGCAGTGGCTGACTAGCTCGGCCATGGTGGCGAACAGTCCCACTTTGCAGTTGTTCTGGGTGAAGCCCATAAACTCGTCGTTGAGAGTTTCCTGCACGGTTTTAAATAATCGCGCTACCTGATCCGTGTGCACTCGCTGATTGCTATTATCCATGACCGCGGGATTAATGCCGGCGCGTTTAAGAGCCTGCTGCTGAGGAAGGTGATTCTGTCTCAGCCCATGCATGCAGGAGAGAACATGGTGATTACAAATTGTGGCCATTGAATAGCGCTCTATATGAGGTGCGAGGTGTTATTTGTGAGTTTAAGGTGATTTTATACCATTTAAAGCCAGCTATGCCCTAATAAAATGGCAATAAATGTGCTTTTTTCTGTTGAATTTAGACCTTCTATTGATTGGCTCGGTCCTGCATAGTGCCTCTCAGTAGATGCCAGCCTGTGATTGGCACAAAACAATTTCGAGATGATTATGGCCGACGATAAAAAACCGACACTCAGTGACTGGGAACAGCTTGCGGCGAAAGAGCTGCGCGGACGTTCAACCGATGACTTAGTTTGGCAGACCCCCGAGGGTATTGATGTCAAACCCCTGTATACCGCTGATGATACCGCGGGTCTAAATCATCTGGATAACCTGCCGGGCTTTGCGCCCTATAAGCGTGGGCCCAAGGCGACCATGTATGCCGGTCGCCCCTGGACGGTTCGTCAATATGCCGGCTTCTCCACGGCTGCAAAATCTAACGCTTTTTATCGCCGAAATCTAGCTGCTGGGCAGCAGGGCTTATCCGTTGCCTTCGATCTGGCGACGCACCGTGGCTATGACTCTGACCATCCCCGGGTAGAGGGTGATGTAGGCAAGGCTGGTGTGGCGATTGATTCGGTTGAAGATATGAAGATTCTCTTCGATAGCATCCCGTTGGATAAGGTGTCTGTGTCCATGACCATGAATGGTGCGGTGTTGCCAATTATGGCCAACTATATAGTGGCTGCAGAAGAGCAGGGCGTTGCACCGGAGCAGCTTGCTGGAACCCTGCAGAACGATATTCTGAAAGAATTTATGGTGCGCAATACTTATATCTATCCGCCGGAACCCTCCATGCGCATAGTGGCGGATATTATTGGCTACACCGCCACCAAGATGCCCAAGTTTAATTCCATTTCCATCAGTGGCTACCATATGCAGGAAGCCGGGGCGACTAATGTCCAGGAGTTGGCATTCACTATCGCCGATGGCATTGAGTATGTGCGCACTGCGATTGATAGTGGTTTGGATGTGGATGCCTTTGCTCCGCGCCTGTCGTTCTTTTTTGCTATTGGTATGAACTTCTTTATGGAGATTGCCAAGCTGCGTGCGGCACGAATTTTGTGGGCCACCTTAATCGAAGAGAAGTTTGCGCCTAAGGATTCTCGGTCACTGCTGCTGCGTACTCACTGTCAAACCTCTGGTGTCAGCCTGACCAGTAAAGATCCCTATAACAATATTATGCGCACCACCATTGAGGCCATGTCTGCGGTATTGGGTGGCACTCAGTCGCTGCATACTAATGCTTTCGATGAGGCGCTAGGTTTGCCAACCGAATTTGCCGCTCGTATTGCGCGCAATACTCAGCTGGTGATTCAGGAAGAGACCGGCGTCACCAATGTGGTGGATCCACTGGCTGGCTCCTACTATATAGAGAGCCTGACTAATGAGTTGGTTGAAGCGGCCATGGTGCTGATCAACGAAGTGGAAGATCTCGGTGGCATGACCAAAGCGGTTGAGTCGGGTATGCCCAAATTACGCATTGAAGAAGCGGCGGCACTGCAGCAGGCGCGAGTTGATCGCGGTGATCAGGTAATTGTCGGTGTCAATAAATACCAGCTGGCTGAAGAGCCCGATGTGGATGTGTTAGATATTGATAACAGTGCGGTTCGTGACTCGCAGATTGCGCGACTACAAAAAGTGCGCGCTGAGCGCGATAGCGAAGCTTGCCAGCAGGCATTGGCTGCATTGACTGAGGCGGCGAAAAGCGGTGAGGGCAATTTACTTGAGCTGGCTGTGGATGCGGCGCGCGTGAGAGCCACTGTGGGTGAGATCAGTGATGCACTGGAACAAGAATGGGGTCGTCACCGCGCGCAAACCCGATCCATTAGCGGTGTCTATGGTTCTGCCTATGAAGGGGATGAGGGCTTTATGAATATTATGAAAAAAGTGGCTGAGTTTGCTGAAACCCATGGTCGTCGTCCGCGCATGCTGGTGGTGAAGATGGGCCAAGATGGTCACGACCGGGGCGCTAAAGTGATTGCCACGGCCTTTGCCGACTTGGGTTTTGATGTGGATGTGGGACCCATGTTCCAGACGCCGGAAGAGGCTGCGAGGCAGGCGATTGAAAATGATGTGCATATTGTGGGTGTTTCTTCACAGGCTGCGGGTCATAAGACCCTGGTACCGAAGATGATTGAGTCACTGAAGGCCCAGGGTGCGGGTGAGATTTTGGTGATCTGTGGGGGTGTGATTCCGCCGAAGGATTATGACGAATTGACGGCTGCTGGTGTAGCGGCGATCTTTGGCCCTGGGACGAATATTCCTGAGGCGGCGGAGAAGGTGTTGGGGTTGATTAAGTAGGGCTTGAGACCTCGAACCACCCCACTGTCATCTCGAACCACACCAGTGTCATCCTGAGCGCAGTCGAAGGATCTTATCGACTTATGCTGCGAGTCTGCAGGGAGATCCCTCGGCTACGCTCGGGATGACAAAATTTATACGCTCGGGATGACAAAGTTAAAACGCTCGGGATGACAAAGTTTGTACGCTCTGGATGGCAGAATTTTCATGCCCGGGATGACAGGATGAGTAGTAGGACAAAAAATTAGGTACTCGAGAACGCTATACCTCGGGAACAAATAAACATTAAAGGAAAAAACCATGCACGAAATTCTTGCAGAACTTGAAGCCAAGCGCGATCGCGCCCGCCTCGGCGGTGGACAAAAGCGCATCGACGCTCAGCACGCCAAAGGCAAGCTAACCGCTCGCGAGCGTATCGACCTGTTACTGGATAACGACAGCTTTGAAGAGTGGGATATGTTTGTCGAGCACCGCTGCACTGACTTCGATATGGACCAACAATATGTGCCAGGCGATGGCGTCATTATCGGCTACGGCACCATCAATGGCCGCCTAGTGTTTGTCTTCAGCCAGGACTTCACCGTCTTCGGCGGTTCCCTCTCCGAAGCCCATGCAGAAAAAATCTGTAAGCTAATGGATCAAGCGATGAAGGTGGGTGCCCCGGTCATTGGTCTAAACGACTCCGGTGGCGCACGTATTCAAGAGGGCGTCGCCTCTCTCGGTGGCTATGCCGATGTCTTCCAGCGCAATGTCATGGCCAGCGGTGTTATCCCGCAGATCAGCATGGTTATGGGCCCCTGCGCCGGGGGTGCGGTGTATTCACCAGCCATTACCGACTTTATCTTTATGGTTCAAGACAGCTCCTATATGTTTGTCACCGGGCCAGATGTGGTTAAAACCGTGACCCATGAAACCGTCACCGCGGAAGAGCTGGGGGGTGCACTCACTCATTCCAGCAAATCCGGTGTCGCCGATCTGGCCTTTGCCAATGACGTTGAAGCCCTAACCAAACTGCGTCATTTTATAAATTATCTGCCCGCCAACAACCGTGAAAAACCGCCGGTATGGCCAACAGAAGATCCTGCTGATCGTATTGAAATGTCTCTGGATACGATTATCCCCAATGACCCCAATAAGCCCTACGATATGAAAGAGGTGATTTTAAAAGTTGCCGATGAGGGTGAGTTTTTTGAAACTCAAGTAAGCTATGCGAAAAATATTATTACCGGATTTATCCGTATCGAAGGTTCCTCTGTCGGGGTAGTGGCCAATCAACCAATGGTACTGGCCGGCTGTCTCGATATAGATGCCTCGAAAAAGGCTGCACGCTTTATCCGCTTCTGCGATGCCTTCAATATTCCAGTTCTAACCTTTGTCGATGTGCCTGGATTTATGCCCGGCACCAGCCAGGAGTACGGCGGCATTATTAAGCATGGTGCCAAGTTGCTCTACGCCTACGCCGAATGCACAGTGCCTAAGGTCACGGTGATTACTCGCAAGGCCTATGGCGGTGCCTATGATGTGATGGCGTCTAAGCATCTTCGTGGCGACGCCAATCTGGCTTGGCCAACCGCTGAAATTGCCGTGATGGGTCCCAAAGGTGCGGTAGAAATTATTTTCCGCAAGGATATTGGCGATGAAGAAAAGATTGCCGCACGCACCGAAGAGTATCGCAAGAAATTTGCCAATCCGTTTATTGCCGGCAAGCGCGGTTATATAGATGACGTGATTATGCCTCACAGCACACGCAAGCGCGTGGCCCGTTCACTGGCCATGTTGAAGAACAAAAATATTGAAAACCCCTGGCGCAAGCACGGCAATATTCCACTTTAAATCCGCTTTTGATTAGAAGATTAAAATTATGTTAAAGAAAATTTTAGTGGCTAACCGAGGCGAGATCGCCTGTCGTGTATTTGCCACCGCGAAAAAAATGGGTATTGCCACAGTTGCGGTTTACTCCGACGCCGACCGCGATGCGCTGCATGTGCAGATGGCCGATGAGGCTGTCAATATAGGTCCGGCGGCTTCCTCTGAAAGTTATCAGGTCATTGAAAAAATCGTTCAGGCCTGTGTCGATACTGGCGCCGATGCCGTGCATCCAGGTTATGGATTTCTCTCTGAGAATAGTAAATTTCACGACGCGTTGGATGCTGCAGGTATCGTATTTATCGGCCCGGGGAAAAAAGCGATTGAATCCATGGGCGATAAAATTACCTCGAAGCTTATTGCTCAAGAAGCCGGCGTTAGCTGTATTCCCGGTTATACAGATGTAGTTCGGGATGCCGAACACGCAGTGGAAATCAGTGCCGGTATTGGTTATCCGGTGATGCTCAAAGCCTCTGCCGGTGGCGGCGGTAAAGGCATGCGTGTGGCCATGAACGGAGAGGAATGTCGCGATGGTTTTGAGCGCGCAACCAATGAAGCGCGCTCTAGTTTTGGCGACACTCGCATCTTTATTGAAAAATATATCCAAGAGCCGCGACATATTGAAATTCAGGTGATGGCCGATGGTCACGGCAATGTAATTTATTTGGGTGAGCGCGAATGCTCTATTCAGCGTCGCCACCAGAAAGTTATTGAAGAAGCGCCATCGCCATTTTTGGATGAAGCCACACGACAAAAAATGGGCGAGCAGAGTTGTGCATTGGCCCGTGCTGTAGATTATCAGTCCGCCGGCACCGTGGAATTTATTGCCGATGCCGATATGAACTTTTACTTTCTGGAAATGAATACCAGATTGCAGGTTGAGCACCCGGTGACTGAATTGGTCACTGGCCAAGATCTGGTTGAGTTAATGATTCGCGTGGCCGCTGGAGAGAAACTTCCCCTGGCTCAGGAAGATGTGACGCTGACCGGCTGGGCTATGGAATCTCGGGTCTATGCCGAAGATCCTTTCCGCAACTTTATGCCTTCCACGGGACGGCTGGTGCGCTATGCAGAACCTCAGGGTGAAGGCGTGCGTGTCGATAGCGGTGTCTTCGAAGGGGGCGAAGTATCGATGTTCTACGATCCAATGATCGCCAAACTAATCACCTATGGCGATGATCGCAAGCAGGCTGTTGAGCGCATGGTTGAGGCGTTGGATAACTACTATATTCGCGGCGTAAACCATAATATTAGTTTCCTCAATGCCCTGATGGTGCACCCGCGATTTGTCGAGGGACGCCTCACCACAAACTTTATTGCCGATGAATTCCCCGATGGCTTTAACGCTGATCTGGTAGTCCAGGATGATCCGGCAATTGCCTTGGTGGTAGCTGCTGCGGCTCATCAGTTACATCAGGAGCGCGGTAGTTTGTTGTCGGGCCAGCTTGCTGGCCATGAGCACGGTGCGGAAAATGATTGGGTAGTGATGGTGGCGGATCAGCAGACCCCAGTCAGTGTTGAGCTAATCGACAGTGGTTATTGGGTTAGCCTAAATGATCAGGATTATGAGATTGAAACTGATTGGAGTCTTGGGCAGCCATTGTTTCAAGCATCGATAAATGGCAAACGGGTTTCAGTGCAGATTGAAACTACGGCCACTGGCTATAAACTGTTCTCCCGCGGTGCCGAGATCAATGCTCGAGTGCTATCGCCGCGAGCAGCGGAGTTGAGTGCTCATATGCTCTATAAGCCCCCGGCGGATATGTCGAGGTTTTTGCTCTCGCCTATGCCTGGGCTGCTGGTTAAGCTAGCCGTTGTAGAGGGGCAAGAAGTGAAAGAGGGCGAAGAGCTGGCTGTGGTTGAGGCAATGAAAATGGAGAATAGCCTGCGTGCCATTCAAGATGGTATTGTGGGTAAAATATCGGCGGTTGAGGGTGATAGCCTGATGGTGGATGAAATTATTCTTGAGTTTGAATAGAGTTATCTTGAGGGTAGCGCGAACCGAAGGATGCCCTGCCGACTGGTTGAGATCCCTCCACTACGGTCGGGATGACAGGGTAGGGCGTGTCGGGATTATAAAGTAGAGCCTGTCGGGATGACCTACTAATCTGTCATCCTGAGCGAAGCCGAAGGATCTCCTTGCCGCGGCACCAAAAACCCAACAGCAACAACAGAGTCACAACAAGGACAAAAAGGCCCACAAATGTTAGCAGACCAGATCAAAGCCGGTGACCGCCGCGCCTTAGCCAAGGCGATCACCCTGGTGGAATCCACCCGTGCCGATCATCGTCAGCAAGCCGCTGCTCTGTTAGAAGCCCTAATGCCCGATACCGGAAAATCCATCCGTCTCGGCATCTCCGGCGTCCCTGGCGTCGGCAAATCCACCTTTATCGAAGCCTTTGGCAACCACCTGATTAAACTGGATCACAAAGTCGCAGTCTTAGCCGTAGACCCCACCTCGGCAGTCACTGGCGGTTCTATTCTGGGTGACAAAACCCGAATGGAAACTCTGGCCTTTGCCGAAAATGCCTTTGTAAGACCATCCCCCGCAGGCAAAACCCTGGGTGGCGTAACACGCCGAACCCGCGAGTCTCTATTGCTCTGCGAAGCCGCTGGCTTTGATGTGATTCTGGTGGAGACCGTTGGCGTGGGTCAGTCAGAAACCGCCGTAGCCGATATGACCGATATGTTTTTACTGCTCTTATTACCCGCTGGCGGTGATGAGCTGCAGGGTATCAAGCGCGGTATTATGGAATTGGCGGATCTGATTCTGGTGAATAAATCTGATGGCGATCAGGCCAATACCGCAAAGCAAACCAAAGGTGATTATGCCGCCGCACTGCATTTTATGAAGTCGCGCTTTGCCAATTGGCAGCCTCAGGTTCTGGCCTGCTCTTCGACGCAAAATACAGGCTTAGAAGAAGTCTGGCAGCAAGTGACTGCATTTCGCGAGGCTCTTAATGCTGATGGTGAACTACAACAGCAGCGCGCCCAGCAGGCACGCTCATGGATGTGGGCTGAAACCGCCGAGGCACTGGTCAGTGACTTAAAAAGCGATGCCAAGGTCAAAGCACTGGTTCTCCAGTTGGAGCAGGCGGTGCTCGATGGCCTATTGCCAGCCACTGTTGCGGCGCAGCGGTTGATTGATACCTTTAAGAACTAGTTTTACCCGCCAGTTTAAGACGAACAGCTAACCGATAGTTTCTCAGCCCAATCCGGTGGCAGTCCAGCATACATCTGCGCTTCTGGATGCTCTTCACAGGGGCTCTGCAATACTTGCAGCAACAGATTTACCTCAGAGTAATCACCGTTTTGAGCCTTTTCGATTGCCGCCTGCGCCATATAGTTTCGCAGTACATATTTCGGATTGACGGCGCGCATAATATCCCGGCGCTGTGCATCACTCAGGTCTTGTTGGTCCAGTCGTGCGAGATACTTCAGCGCCCACTGATCAAAGCCTTCCCGATCAATAAACTGATCTCTGACAGCTTGGTTATCCGCGGTAAAATCACAGAGGGATCTAAACAATATTGTGTAATCCACATTATTGACCTGCATTAAATCCAGTAGCTCATTGGATATGAGTTCGTCACCGGCCTGGTATTTTTCCAATCCCAGTTTGCTCGCCATAATGGCGCGGAATTGGTTTAAAAACTCTGGCTCATACTGTTTTAACACCTCAATCAACTCATCGCTGCTGAGCAGTGAGGTCAGAGATGTGGCCAGTGCATTGAGATTCCAGAGTCCTATGGAAGGCTGATTTTTAAATGAGTAACGACCATTGGTGTCTGAGTGATTACAGATAAAATCTGGATTGTAATTATCTAAAAATCCAAAGGGACCAAAATCAAGGGTATCACCCAGTATCGACATATTGTCGGTGTTCATAACGCCGTGGTTAAACCCAACCGACTGCCACTGGGCGATCATTTTGGCGGTTTTAAAAACCGTATTTTTAAATAATTTTAAATAACGATCTTCGTCATCTGTCCACTGTGGAAAGTGTCGCTGCACCACATAGTCGGCCAGAGCACGAACTGATTCCGGTTGGTTGCGGTAGTGAAAGTGCTCAAATGACCCAAAGCGAATATGGCTGCGGGCCACACGACAAACGGTGGCGCCAGATTCCACTTCTTCACGATAGACTGCGGTTTTGCTGTCCACCAAACTCAGTGCTCTGGTAGTGGCAATGCCCAATCCATGCATAGCTTCGGAACAGAGATACTCACGAATACTCGAGCGCAACACTGCGCGCCCATCGGCAAATCGGGAGTAGGGAGTTGGCCCTGCGCCTTTAAGCTGGATATCCCAAAGTTCACTATGAGAGAGTTCACTGTGAGAGAGTTCACTGTGAGAGAG
>ERZ887851.1182-NODE-1182-length-23363-cov-7.455080_pt1 | contig 23363 bp, 19 predicted proteins | sample MGYA00521100_ERZ887851 | MGnify/ENA primary metagenome ERZ887851 (study PRJEB32303, sample SAMEA104408602) | aquatic metagenome | biome: Brackish water; feature: Pelagic; material: water | place: Baltic Sea | collected 2014-06-06T16:11:00 | depth 11,444 m ... | reverse complement strand
GAAATTTGGCTCGCCATCAAAGAATCCATGCAGCCTGGAGAGCCGCACCAATGGTCTGAGCAGTTTGCCAAACTCACCTGGCGCCTCTGGCCTTCAGTAGCGGTGACAGATCTCAAAGCACGAGCCCTGCACCCCTCACTTAGCCCTGAAGCACGCAAGTTTGCCGTCGAGTCACTCGCCTTCATTAATCACAAGACATCCGTTGATGCCATGTTAGAGCTTGCCGACAACGAGCTTACCAAAGCAGATGCCGCCTACTGGCTACTGCGCAACGGACTCGGTGAGTGGAAAGGCTACAACATTGCAGGAGAGCTCAAAACACGCGGCATCTATGACCCAACCAAAATCAAACCTGTGGCCGTTACCGTTCCTGCACCAAACGGCAAACCAAGCTACAGCGTAGCCGACGTAATGGCTCTCAAAGGTGATATCAATCGAGGTAAAGCGACCATGACACGCTGCATCATGTGTCACCAAGTCGGAGAGCCTGCACTCGCTGGCCCTAGTTACGGCCCCGCTCTCAAAGGATGGGGCACCGGCCAGCCCGGTGAAGTTATTGCACGCGCCATCATCGAGCCCTCGCACGACATCTCCCACGGCTATGGAGGCAAGGTCGTCAAACTCAAAGCAGGTGGGGAAATTCACGGACTCATCATTAGTGGCTCCGACCCAGTCATCATCAAGTCCACTGGCGGCCTGACCCAGATGATCCCACGTGGCCTCATCAAAGACAGACCCGGTAACCTTAACCGCTCCCTCATGTTATCTGCTGACCAGCTAGGTCTCACTGCACAAGATGTTGCCGATATTGTCGCCTATATGAAGCAGTGGAAGTAAGCGCTAGAAAGCTACTTGAATTCCCCCCCATCTGCGGTTTCATGTAGATAACATGAAGCTGCGTTTTCTCACCCCCCTTCTCTGCCTGGTTATCATGACCGCGCAGAGCCATGCCGCAGACAGCTTCATCAAGGCCTACCCTTCAGGCAAGAAACTCTACTCATACGACGGCCAATACATCAAAGCCTACCCCTCTGGTAAAAAACTTTACAAAGTAGACGGATACGCCATCAAGGCCTACCCCTCAGGTAAGACCCTTTATCATTACCAAAGCAGCTTCCTCAAGGCCTATCCTTCAGGTAAAAAACTGCTTCAAATAAAAGGCTGTGAAGTAAGGGATTACCCCTCATTAAAACGCACCTTCACTATCCAGGACCCCTACATCTGCAGCTACCCAAGCGGCAAAAAAATACTTCAATCAACCGGCATCATTCCTCAGGTCATTATTGTCCTATTAGCCACCGGCCATCTCTAGATTTTATTACTCTCAGCTATTTTCACTTCCGGTATCTTCTGATTGAAGATTAGCGGTTGACCCCCCTCGCCTCCTTGCTTACTTGTTCACCAGCTAAATTCATTTTAAAAAGCAATTCATAGCTATAATTCATATCTATAATTCATATCTATAACTCATACCTATAATACCATGTCTAACGAATCCAAGTGTCCCTTTAATCACGCAGCAGGCGGTGGAACCAAAAACGAAGACTGGTGGCCTGACCACCTGAAGGTCGAGCTACTGCACCAGCACTCCTCCAAGTCAGACCCCATGGGAGATGACTTTGACTACGCCAAGGAGTTTGAGAGCCTCGACTATGATGGCCTCAAGAAGGATATCGCAGCCCTGATGACTGATTCACAGGAATGGTGGCCAGCTGACTTTGGTCACTACGGCCCGTTTTTCATCCGTATGGCATGGCACAGTGCCGGCACCTACCGCACCGCTGACGGCCGTGGTGGTGGTGGCAGAGGACAGCAACGCTATGCACCACTCAACAGCTGGCCAGACAACACCAGCCTAGATAAGGCACGCAGACTACTCTGGCCCATCAAACAAAAATACGGCCGTAAGATTTCCTGGGCTGACCTCATGATCCTCACCGGCAACGTAGCGCTCGAGACCATGGGATTTGAAACCTTTGGATTCAGTGGCGGCCGTGAAGACACCTGGGAGCCTGATCATGACGTCTACTGGGGCGCTGAACAGGAATGGCTTGATGACAAACGCTACACCGGCGATCGCGACCTAGAAAACCCCCTAGCTGCTGTGCAGATGGGACTCATCTATGTCAACCCAGAAGGCCCCAATGGTCATCCTGACCCCTTAGCCTCTGCACACGACATCCGTGAAACCTTTGCCCGCATGGCCATGAATGATGAGGAAACTGTAGCCCTCATCGCCGGTGGACACACCTTCGGTAAAACCCACGGTGCTGGACCCGCAGACCATGTTGGCGCTGAACCAGAAGCCGCAGACATTGAAAACCAAGGCCTAGGCTGGAACAGCAGCTTTGGCACCGGTAAAGGCGGCGACGCCATCACCAGTGGCCTCGAAGTTACCTGGACCACCACACCTACTAAGTGGAGTAACAACTACTTTGAAAACCTCTTTGGCTACGAGTGGGAACTTACCAAAAGCCCCGCTGGCGCCAACCAATGGAAACCCAAAGACAATGGTGGTGAAGGCTCCGTGCCCCACGCTCACGACAGCTCTAAGAAAATTGCGCCATCCATGCTTACTACAGACATCGCCCTGAGAGCTGATCCTGAGTATGAAAAAATCTCACGTCGTTTTCTTGAGAACCCAGACCAATTCGCCGACGCTTTTGCCCGTGCTTGGTTCAAGCTCACTCACCGTGACATGGGCCCCCTCGCCCTTTACCAAGGACCTGAAGTTCCCGCAGAAGAGCTCATCTGGCAAGATCCACTTCCCGCATTAGATCACGCCCTCATTGATGGTGGTGATATTAGCACACTGAAGGAAAAGATTCTCGCTACCGGATTATCTGTTTCCCAGCTCGCATCCACCGCCTGGGCTTCAGCATCCACCTTCCGTGGCTCTGACAAGCGTGGTGGCGCCAATGGTGCTCGCATTCGCCTTGCCCCTCAAAAAGATTGGGAAGTCAACCGTCCTGAGCAACTTGCCCAGTCCCTCAATGCTCTGGAAGGCGTGCAGAATGAGTTCAACGCCTCAGCATCAGCAGGCAAAAAAGTCTCCTTAGCAGACCTCATCGTTCTCGGTGGCTGTGCCGCTGTTGAGCAGGCAGCAAACCAAGCTGGCCACCAAGTCACCGTTCCCTTCACTCCAGGCCGAGTCGATGCAAGCCAAGACCAGACCGATATTGAATCCTTCGGTCCACTCGAACCACTCGCAGACGGCTTCCGCAATCACCTGAAAGGAAACTACAGCGTGCCCGCAGAGACCTTGCTCATCGACAGAGCCCAATTACTCAACCTCACCGCTCCAGAAATGACCGTATTAGTCGGCGGCCTGCGTGTTCTCGGCACCAACGCTGACGGCTCTCAGACTGGAGTCTTGACTGACAAGCCCGGAACCTTGAGCAATGACTTCTTTGTCAACCTACTCGACATGTCTACCGAGTGGAAACCAGCGTCACCCTGCAAGAACTTCTTCCAAGGTCATGACCGCAAATCAGGCGAAGTCAAATGGGGCGGCACCAGAACCGATCTCATCTTCGGTTCAGATTCCCAACTTCGCGCCCTTGCCGAAGTTTACGGCTGCTCTGATTCAGGAGAAAAATTCATCAAAGACTTCATCGCCGCATGGGATAAAGTGATGAATCTAGACATGTTCTAAAAAACAATCACCACAAAAAGCGCCGCAGACCTTGTTAAATATAGGCTGCGGCGTTTTTTTGGGCACACTTCCAAAAAGAGACAACAACCGCTAAAAAGCTCCAAAAGCACTGTTTGAGACGACCACTGAGACGACCACTTTTTTTATTTCTGCACCATTCCTGCAACAAATCCGCACCACCCTCACAAAAAAAGACCCCCTGCCACTGTGTTTGACCACAGCGACAAGAGGCTTTCTACCCATAGGGGTTAAAATTGTCCCGTGCCTTATTGGTTGTTTTCTTACTCAGCTTGCACGCCAGCTTTGAGCGGCGTGTTTCTAGGCAGCTATTCGACAAAGAGCGAGGTAAGCCGTGTGGAGCGAGCGTGCGGGATATGTGGTGGTTAGCCACGCTTACGGCGCAGCATACAGCCCATCGCTCCGATGACCAGTAAACCGACACTCGACGGCTCAGGAACCACCGCGACAGCTGCGCTGACGCTTGCGACGCGGAAACCAACATCGGTGGTGGGGCTCCCGTTGCCTGGAACGAGGCCGTTGCGGCCGGACGAATGCAAGGTGGTTGAATAGCTGCCCCATCCGCCGCCGCGGCGCGTGCGCATCTCAGCGCCTGTCGGCTCGCCACCGGTAAGGGCGCTCTCGGTCCACTCCCAAACATTGCCACCCATGTCATAGGTGCCGTTGTTTTCTACTGTGCCAGTGCCTACATCCCAAGGGCCAACGAAGGAACCGCCATTAGAATAATTAGCATCGGTACTAAGGCCAGCGCCGCCTCCCGTCGCGTAGGGCGTATAGGCAGTCCCGTCTGACTTCAGATACGCAGCCTTATACCACTCGTCTTCGGTCGGTAGCATGTAGATGGTTCCGTAGGTGGTAAGCGCGGTGACACGGTCCACTCCGGTAAAGGTGCCACCACTAAAGGTATAAGCACCCATAAGTGCATTTCCACTCGTCAGCCAGTTCGAAAACAGCGCCGCTTCATACCAGTTTGTCGACCGCGTCGGCTGGGAGCCACTACCTAAGCCTCCGTTGCCCACCACGCTGTCAGCAGCTATAACAGCAGCCCACTGATCTGCGGTTACCTCATACTTGCCGATGCTGTATTCGTAGTTCACCGCTCCGTAGCCAGCAACCGCGGTATCACCGATATTGCCTACGTTGCCAATATTGACAAAGTCAATATCCACGCTGTCGCCTCCGTGGGCGATGGTGATGGCATCTGCATTCATCATCGTGCCAGCCAGCACGATGCTTATTAGCCCTAGTAAGGTAGGATTATTAACCATGCACTTTTTCTACCAAGCCAACACTGGGCATGACCACTCCAATCTTGTCAGACGCTCTGCAGGCATTGTCACTGCTTGGTTTGCCGAGGTGTCTGGCAAGCGAGTGAAGCTTAATCTAGGCTAACATTGTTACCATCTGATCGCGCTAGGTTAGCACTAACAACGCCTCCTACGCATCATCACAGCCACGCCACCGAGTGCGAGGAGTGCGGTGCAGGAGGGTTCTGGCCAAAAGAAAAACCCGCCACCTGTGAAGGAAGCTGGCTTTGGAAATTAAGAAGATTAATGACTACCTGCGGCGGCGCAGCATACAGCCCATCGCTCCGATGACCGGTAAACCTTCGCTCAGAGGCTCAGGAGTAAGAGCTTGGTCATATCCATGACAAGTAAGGGCACCTATACAGGTTAGCCTGAGAGAAAGTACGCCCACTCCCCCTGTATTGAGTGGCTACGCATCGAAACACCCCGCGAACGCATGTGGATTTGAGATATCAGGAAGTGCATACAACTCATGGTCATAATGTATATGTTTTGTATAATAATTTTCAATCAAGAGCCGTTAAGAAGTAAATTGTATTAAATATTAAGGAATCCAAAGCAAATCATATTTTTGCAATACCTTACTTTTAAATCCGTCACACTCCCCCTCCTCCACACCCCCTAACCATATCTGATCATGAAAACTACCACATCTAACCCCACGACCATGAACCCATCCAGAGCATGCAGTTTTTCCTACGCCGCGCTGATTACACTCACAGCTTTTACTATCGTCGGCACAGCACAAACCTCAGCAAACGATTATAACTGGACTGGCGGGATCGACGGCGATTGGAACGATGCAGGCAATTGGGATACTGGGATACCAGGGAGTTTCAACCATAACCTAATTTTCAGCGGAACAACCAATACTGCTACCAATAATGACATTAGCGGCAGTTTTGGCAGCATAACATTAAGTAACACTACCGCTGGGCAGAGTTTTAGTCTCGGCGGCAATCAGCTAAACCTTTACGGCACCGTCAGTACTGCCGCCGTAGTCGGTGGTGGCACCATCGAGGACACCATTTCGCTGAATCTGCGGACAACCGCAGGCACGAGAACTTTCAACATGGGCACTGATCATAACCTCACCGTGAGCGGAGTGATCACGGGTCCACAGGGTATAATTAAGTCAGGTGACGGCAGGCTCACACTTACCGCCGCCAATAACCACGGCGGATCGACCACCATCAACGGAGGAACGCTCGCCTTCGCGGGCGGCGGCAAAACAGCTGAATACATTCCTATCGTGGTCAACAATACCGGCACACTTCGTTTCGACAAAAATGACACCTGGGGAGCTGCTGGAACGGATACATCTTCCTCCATCACCGTCAACGCTGGTGGCACTATGGAGTCAGGTGGTTTTTTCACCACCATCCGAGATCTCAATCTCAATGGCGGCACCGTCGCAATGACGGGTGGAGTCAACGCCACATACCCTGCGCTTGCCCTCAAAGGCACCGTCACCGTTGGCGGATCTCAAGCCTCACAGATCAACATCGTCTCAGGCAGTAATAACATGATCAGCATCGGTGACGGCAACCTCGGTGCCACTGTGTTTGATGTGGCAGATTCAACCAGTGACGCCAGCGCTGACTTGACCGTCAACACCGTTCTTCAAAACAACGGTCCCGTAGGCGGTAATTCACTCACTAAAACAGGAGCTGGAACGATGGAACTTACCGCTACAAACACCTACACTGGAAGTACTACCGTCAGTGCCGGCACACTATCCCTTGCGAGCAGTTATACCCATAGCGGCAGCGGGGCCTACATAGTCAACGGTGGCACGCTCAAGATCGCAGACGGTGTCAATCTCGGCTCTCATGCCATGACCATCAGCCTCGGTGGTGTCATCAGCCCGGGCAACTCGCCCGGCACGGCAACCGTCGGCACTCAGAACTGGGGTGACGGTGGCTCTTACCTCTGGGAAATCAACAATAGCGGCGGCTTCAAGGGTTCTGACCCTGGCTGGGACTGGCTCAGTATTACAGGAGATCTCAATCTAGGCAGCCTTAGCGCAAGTCAGTTCACCATCGACATCACCTCACTGGACTTAAGCAACAACTCAGGATTGGCTGCTGGCTTTGACTACACCGGACTCGCCTACGGCGACCTCTTTGACTCCTTCACCATCGCTACAACCTCGGGCGACATCAATGACTTCAGCTCGAGCCTGTTCAGCTTAAATGACAGTGCTTTTGTTAATAGCAAGTGGGACTGGCAGATCAGACAAGACGGCAAAGATCTTGTCTTAGATGCCATATTCGTTCCCGAGCCATCCTCCACCGCCCTTCTCGGCCTGGGCCTTAGCTCCCTGCTGCTGCGCAGGAAGCGGAGCTGATTGCTGATGACGGATGAGTGATGGCGGATATAGCCGCGATGCAGCTTAACCAAGAACCAAGAACCAAGAACGAGGAACCAAGAACTGCCACGCAGCCACCGACTTTGTCGGGGCAAGTGGCTAACTTCAACTGCGAAGCTCCCCTCACATAGGCAAGAGCCAAGCTAACGCAGCTCCGAGGGCCGCCAGCCCACCCACTTTTTAAAGGTGTTTGAGAAAGTAAAGGGGCTCTCGTAACCGACGGCTCGTGCAATCACCTCTACCTTATCGTCTGTTGTCCCCAGAAGATAACGAGCATGCTTCATGCGAAGAAAAGTGAGGTGCTGAATAGGACTTCGCCCTAATTCTTTTTTACATAAACGGCGAAGATGCTCCGGGCTCATAAAGGCTGTATCCGCCAATTCTGCTAATGTCCATGGATATTCCAAATGTTGTTCTATCTTGGTCCATAATTTCCACAAGCGGTCATCACTATGCTCAGGCTGGGCAAACTTCAAAACGTATTGGTGAATCAATTCCGTCCATTGGCTCAAGGCAGATGGTGTATTTGATGACTGACACTCTGCATACAAGCCCTCCACCGCGGCCTTCAGAGAGACATCATTAAACTTACCCTGAACTGGAGATCGAGAAGTTGCGATCGGAACCACGTCCCTCGATTCCACATATCGCACCCACACAAAACTCCATGGCTTGCCCGGCACAGAACGAAGCGCATTTTGCACAAAGGGAGGCAGTAAGCAGGCATTACCTGGCTTTAACTTTTTCCACCCACCATTGACTAGCACCTCACCTTCACCATCAATACAGGCCATGAAATAGGATCCCGATTGATCCGCCCTTATGACCTCCAAACCAGACTCCGCTGACATGATTCCAGTATGCGCAATCTGATGCTGGGCAAGCAGAGGGCAGATACAGGCACCTGCAAGCCAATCACGCTGATCAGAGTCGTCCGCCACCACCACCTTCACCTCGGTATTCTCACCAAGTCGGTGCACATCTTCAGAAAGATCACGGATATTGTGCCGTATCTTTCGACTGACTTTGGATGCATTCTCTGACACAATGTTAATATAACACACACCTCTCACAAATGTGCATCTGTGATATGTAGTAGTGGTTTGATCTTTATTGCAATGATATTCTATCAGCGTAATTATAATGGCGGAAACACAATAAATCAATATGCCAAACCCATGGACAGGAGTAGGAAACCCCTACACACGCAACGAAATGATCGAGCGGCTTCGCGACACACTCTCTAAAGGAGAGTCCATCATCGCCGCCGGAGCAGGCACTGGCATCAGTGCTAAATTCATCGAAAAAGGAGGTGCTGACCTCATCATCATCTACAACTCCGGCCGCTTTCGCATGGCCGGTGCTGGATCCACAGCGGGACTCATGTCCTACGGTGATGCCAATGCTATCGCCATGGAGATCGGTGAATTTGAAGTCCTGCCCGTCGTTGAAGAAATCCCCGTCATTTGCGGTGTGCACGCCACCGACCCGAGACGGCGCATGTGGCACTTCCTCGGCCAGGTCAAGGACATGGGTTTCAGTGGCGTGAACAACTTCCCCACCCACACCATTGTTGACGGCCACTACCGCCAAACGCTGGAAGAAACCGGCATGGGCGTGCAGAAGGAAGTCGATATGATCGCACTCGCTCACAAGATGGGCATGTTCACCATGCCTTACGTAGTCACTGCCGACGAAGCCAAGAACATGGCAGAGGCAGGGGCTGATGTCATCATTGCCCACGTCGGATGCACGGTAGGCGGCTCCATTGGAGTTACCGATGCTACCGTAGGAATAGAAGATGCCGTCTCCGCTACTCAGTCTATTTGTGAGGCTGCCCACTCAGTCAATAAAGACGTCATGGTGCTCAGCCACGGCGGACCTATTCTCAAGCCCGAAGACGCCGCTTATGTGAACGAGCACACCGATGCTGTTGGCTTTGTCGGAGCATCCAGCCTCGAACGTATGGCCGTCGAAGAGCCGCTGACAGCGCTCACCAAGCAGTTCAAGGCTATCCCGGTCAAACGTAAATTCTAATTCCAAGCTACCCATGGCGACCATTGCAGTGATCGGCACCCTCGACTCCAAAGGCCACGAGCACGCCTTTGTCGCAGACCTTATCCGTAAGCGCGGGCACACACCTGTGCTCATCGACTTAGGCACCGGCACAGATCCGCAAGTCACGCCTAACATCACGCGCTTCCAAGTAGCCAAGGCAGCTGGCCTTGATCTACAGCCACTAATCGACCAACAAGACCGTGGCGAATGTGTGGTCGCCATGTCCAAAGCGGCACCCGTTCTACTTGCCCAACTCGTAGCGGAAGAAAAAATAGATGGCGTCATCTCACTTGGCGGTGGCGGTGGCACAGCCTTAGGCACTGCTGCTATGCGCGCCTTGCCGATAGGCTTTCCCAAGCTCATGGTCTCAACCCTCGCTAGTGGCAACACCGCCCACTACTTGGGCACTAAAGACATCACCATGATGCCCTCCATCGTTGACGTTGCTGGGCTCAACTCGATTTCCAAAGTCATCTTCAGCCGCGCGGCAGGTGCCATCTGCGGCATGGTCGATACAGAAATCAATTTCCCCAGCAGCAAGCCCCAGCGGACGACGGTGTCCGCGCAAGGCGAGGAGGAGGAGTGCAAGCCCTTAATCGTCGCCAGCATGTTCGGCAACACTACCGACTGCATTAATATCGCCACCAAGGAACTCGAGCAGGCCGGCTACGAAGTCCTCATTTTCCACGCTACGGGCACCGGCGGGAAAACCATGGAGTCGCTCATCGAGAGCGGCATGGTATCTGGCGTCTTAGACATCACCACCACCGAGTGGGCAGATGAACTCACCGGCGCCACCCTCAGTGCAGGCCCGACCCGCATGGACGCCATGAGCAAGGCAAACGTTCCCGCTGTCATCTCCCCGGGATGTCTCGACATGGCCAACTTTGGCGAGCGTGACACCGTGCCCGAGCAATTTGCCGACCGCCTGTTCTACATTCACAACCCCCAGGTCACCCTCATGCGCACCAACCCCGAGGAATGTGCCGAACTAGGAAAAATAATCACCGAAAAAGCCAATGCCAATCCGGCGCCTACGGCCATCCTCAACCCACTCAAAACCGTCAGCGTCATCTCTGCAGAGGGACAAGCATTTTACGACCCTATAGCCGACCAAGCACTGTTTGCAGCCATCCATCAGCACGCTGACACCAAGGTGGAAGTCATCGACTTTGATGAAGAAATCAATAGCGAGGTATTTGCCAAAGCAGCGGCGCACAAGTTGCTCGAGCTCATCGAAGCCAATCAGTCATGAAAACCCTTAGCCTGATCACACTTGCCGCGATCTCATCCATGGCCTTTGCCAAAGAGATCCCTGCTGCCAAAGAGATCCCTGTAACTGGTGTGAGCTTCCAAAAAATCCAGATCCTCGACAAATTCATCAGTGAGGGAGCCTCCATCGGGGACATCAACGCTGACGGCCATCCTGACATCGTCTCAGGCTCACTCTGGTGGCAAGGTCCCGCGTTCGAAAATTCCCATGCCTTCGCACCAGTCAAATTCTTTCCGATCAAAGGCCCCGGCATCACCGGCTATTCGAACAATTTCCTCAGCTTCACCAGCCACCTCACCGCCGACAAATGGATCGACATCATCAGAGTCAGCCTACCAGGCCTTCCCGGTGACTGGATCATGAACCCCGGGGAAAAACCCCTGCCAGCTAACAACACCACCCAGCACTGCACCCACGGCAAGTGCCAGGACAACATCTGCAACGAGTCTCCTCAATTCCTCAACGTCATCGGTGACGACAAACCTGAGCTCCTCGCCTATAGCCACCAACAGATCACCCTAGCCATTCCCAACCCGAATCCGAACCAACCGTGGCAAGTTCTCCCCGTCTCTCCCAAAGACAAACGCTTTCAAAAATATCAACACGGCTTGGGTGCGGGAGACATCAATGGAGATCAACTTCCTGATATTCTCGAAAAAGCTGGATGGTGGCAGCAACCTGCCGCATGGGACAAAAAGTCTCCGTGGACCTTTCACCCCTACCCCTTCGCACCGCAACAAGGAGGAGCCCAGATGTTTGCCTACGATATTGATGGTGATGGGGACAACGATGTTGTCACAGCACTCAACGCGCACGCCTACGGACTGGCATGGTATGAGCAGGTAAAAGATGGCGACAAGATCACCTTTAAAAAACACACCGTCATGACTGACAAACCGGAAGGCAACCCCTATGGCGTCTGTTTCTCCCAGCCACACGCCATGGCCTGTGTCGATATTGATGGCGACGGCATCAAAGATCTTGTGACCGGCAAACGCTTTTACGCTCACAACGGCAGAGACCCGGGTGCCCATGACCCTGCTGTGATTTATTGGTTTCGCACCACTCGCAAGCCTGACGGATCCGTTGAGTTCACGCCACACCTCATCGACGACAACTCAGGTGTTGGCTGCCAAGTCGCCACCGGAGACCTCAACAAGGATGGCCAAGTAGACATCGTCATCGGCAACAAAAAAGGCGTCTTTGCTTTTATCCAGCGCTAGACACCGCGCAACAACAGTGTGGATATTGGATATTCGCATGAGGATGATCTTTTGAAAAACCCAACGTATCAGTAACTAGAATTTAATCACCAACCAAACACATCATGACCAGACACTTCGGAGTATTCCAATTCAAAGCAGAGATCACCCAAGATCAGATCGATGAATCCTTTGCCGCACTTGTTGACCTTAAAAACAAGATCCCCGGCTTGCAGAGCGTTGAGCACGGCCCATATAAATCAGATGAAGGACTCAATGACGGCTTCACACATGGCTTCATCATGACCTTTGACACCCCCGAGTCCCGCGACGCCTACCTACCCCACCCCGATCACTTGAAAGTCGTCGATCTCGTCCAGCCACGCCTCGAGCGTCTCGTCGTCTTTGATTTCGACATCGCTTAGCCCCCCTCCCTTTACCTGTATATCATGAAGCACATCACCATCTTCATTCTGGCACTGTCCACCCTCGGCCTATACGCCCAGGCACCCACGCCTTCCACCAGCTTATTCGATGGCAAAACACTCAACGGATGGAAAACCATCAACCCGGCATTTGCCAACAAATGGTCAGTCATCAATGGAGTCATCGTCTCTGGTGATGGACAGCAGAAAATCCCCGCCAACACCTACTTAGCGACCACCAAGGAATACGGTGACTTTGAGTTCCGTTGCTTGTTCCGCATCAGTGGTGATCACAAAACCGGACTCATCAATAGCGGCATCCAATACAGATCGTTCACCCATGGCAAAAAGATCATAGGCTACCAAGCAGACATCGGCAAAGGCTACTGGGGCGACCTCTACGACGAGCACCGCCGTGGTCTACTCGTCAAAGCTGACACCAACACCCTCAGGCACATGCTCAAAGAAGATGGATGGAACTCCTACATCATCCGCTGCAAGGGCAACCACCATCAACTCTACATCAACGGGGTTAAAACCGTCGACTATATCGAGAAAAACCCAAAAGTTCCCACGAAAGGTATTATCGCCGTGCAAATCCACTCGGGCGGCAAAGCCAAGGTAGAATTCAAAAACATCACCATCGACACTCTCTAACAAGACATGAGAAAACTCACAACCATCCTCACACTATCGCTCCTTGGTAGCTCCATGGCTATCGCCAAGAAGACCCAATCCGCACGCACCGGAGTCAATACACCCGAGCAAGAGCTTGCCGGATTCACCGTCCCGGATGGCTTCGTCGTCGAGCTAGTCGCCAGTGAGAAAGATGGGATCGTCAACCCCATTGACCTGACCTTTGATGATGCAGGACGCTTGTGGACCCAGACTGCTCGCATGTATCCACTTGACCCCGTCAAGGACATCAGGTGGGGCGAATTAATGCGTCTGATGAACAACCCTGCCGAGCAGGACAAAAATCCCGAATTTAAACGCATCAAGGACCTTTATCAGGGCGTAACCAAAGGCACAGACGACGTCCTGATTCTATCTGACCTCGGAAACGACAAACCCGTCAAAGTCACAAAATTCGCCACCGGTCTTGCTTTACCGCAGTCCATACTACCCTACAAAAATGGCACCTACGTCGCCCATGGCTCCGAGCTCATCTTTCTCGATGACACCAACAACGATGGCATCGCAGACAAACGCACCCCTGTGCTGAGGGGCTTTGGTTTTACTGACACCCACACCATGGCGCACTCCTTGGTTAGAGCACCAGGTGGTTGGATCAACTTTTCTCAAGGTGCGCTCAATAAAGGCAAAGTCACAGCTGTCAAGTCTGGCAACAACACGCGCATTGACTACTCAAAAATCGCGCGCTTCTCACTCGATGGCAATAACATCGAGCTCGTCACCTCTGGCCTACAAAACATTTGGGGATTCCAGCTCCGTGCTAATGGTCAGTGGTATCTCACCGAAGCTAATGACATGGGGCTCTCCGTCACACCTGCTGAGCCGGGCACTGGCTTCAAGGGTATCGGTGGCGAGAAGCTTCGCACCTACCAGCCATGGCTCCCCCCGCTGCACAAATTCCGTGTAGGAGCCTCAGGCATCTCCGGCCTTGCATTTTCGGACGACAGCTCAGGTGGCTTCCCCAGAGAGTGGCAGGACGTCGGCTTCCTCGCTAATCCGATTACCTCAGCGATCAACTGTGTCAAAATCACCCGCAGCGAGGATGGCAGCGTCACAGCTTCACACCTACCTGACTTTCTCAAGTCGAAGGACGACTGGTTCAGACCCGTCAACATCGAGTTCGGCCCTGACGGATGCCTCTACATTGCCGACTGGTATAACAAAATCATCTCGCACAACGAGCTACCTACCACACACCCAGACCGAGACAAAGCTCACGGCCGCATCTGGAGAGTCCGCCACGTATCCCAAACACCACGTAGCACACCCAACCTGCTCGAAGTCCCGACTACCCAACTCACCAAACACCTCAAGTCCCCCATCCTCTGGGAAAAGCGCTCCGCTTGGCATCAAATCGCCGACCGCCCTGCCAGTGAGACAAAAAGCATTATCCCCCAACTCATCAGCATAGCTGCCAACACAAGCGAGGAAAACACCACCCGCATCCATGCCCTCTGGTCCTTGGAAAGCCTCGGCCACTTTGACCAAGCTCTGATCACAGCACTCATTAGCGACCAAGACGGCGACATCCGCCGCGAAGCCATTCGCTCACTGGCCGCTCTCAAGATTTCACCTGAGCAATTGGCGGTATTACTCAAAGACATCACCAACGAGAAAAACGTCATGGTCCGCTCCCAGGCACTTCGCACCATCGAGGCTTTGGGAAGTGCCAATCATGACACCATCGATATCGCCGTCTCATTCTGCCATCCCGCATCTAGCACCAACCAACTGGGCAATGGCTATGAGCAGAATTTCGAGCGCTACCTGGCACGCCGCGCCCTTGAGTGCTACCCCGAGGAACTCAGCGCATACCTGAGCACCCCACTCGCAGCCAAGCAACCCGCTGTAAAGCGCATCTGGGCACAACAAGCCCTCGGCAAACAAAGCTCAGACTCCTTTGCCAAACAATGGCAGACCCTGCAGCAAAAACCTCTCGACCGCGACACCCTCATCATTGTCTCTGGCGCCTCTGACTCTCCAGAAAATCGCAAAACCCTCATGCCCTACTTCCGCAATGCCGACAAAGCACCCCACATTGCTAAGGTCGCACTTAAGAACATCGCAGACGCTTACAGCCCAGCCTTCGGCTACCCCCTAGCAGAGACCGCCATGACACTTGTTCGCAGTGGCGACAAAAAGAAAGTTATCCTCGGCCTTAAGCTCGCACGTGGCTACCGCATCACTCACTTGAGCCCAGACTTCGCCAAGCTCTTACCAGCCACCACCGACGAATCCATCATCCGGGAAATCATCACCACCCTCAGCCATCAGCCGCAAGGCTTTGCCCAGCTATTCCTCGCCATCATCAGCGAGCCATCGCATTCACCATCATTGCGAACCCAAGCCCTCGCCGCCCTTGTGCAAGCCCAGCACATCAAAGCCGCACCCACCGTCATCAAAGCACTCACTGAGCACCCCGAGAAAAAGGCCAGCATCATCAGCGCCCTCGGAGGCTCAACTCAAGGCTGCCAACTTCTCATCCACCTCGTTGAGCGCCAACAAATCAAAGCCTCTAACATCTCATTCTCCATCGCCCAGCGCATCTTCCACATCGCCGAGAAAAATCTAACTGCCCAAGTCATCCACCAACAAGCCGAGAACAAAAAGAAAGCAAACGTCAACACCGCTATGGCACGCATCCCCGGGCTCGAAAAAATCGCAGAGACTAAAGCCGGCAATGCCATCGTCGGCCAAAGCCTCTTCGCCGGCATGTGCCTCTCCTGCCACGTCGTCGGTGACCAAGGCGCCGGAGTCGGCCCCGCACTCGACGGCTCATCCGAGCGCGACACCGAGCACCTCCTCACCGCCATTCTCAATCCAGACGCAGCCGCAGAAAGCGCCTATATTCTCTTTCGCACCATCGAGTCCTCCGGCCTCATCACCGAGGGCCTCAAGGCAAGACAAGACAAGCGAGGCACCAGCATTGCCCACCAAGGCGGCATGATCAGCTACATCCCGAAGCGCACCATCCGTGAGCAGCACCACGCAGGCTCCACCTCCTTCATGCCCACCGGCCTCATCGACAGCATGCCGGACGAAACCATCGCCCATCTACTCGCCTACATCAGGACCTTGAAGTAGATTCTTGAGTTAGACCTCATCAGACTCAGGTTCAAACTCAGGCATATTAGTGGCTTGATCTTTATCGCGTAAGCACAGAGCTTCCTGTGGTCATTTACCCCGACCATATTCACTCAGCACACTCATAGACACGATGAACTCATTATCTCTTTCTTTCAAGACAGCCGTGACCGGCCTAGTCACCCTTGCCCTTCTAGCCTCGGCCCAGAGCCTTCTAGCCTCACCCCAGTCCCTTCCTGCAGAAACTTCCAGCTCATGGGAAAACGAAGCAGCGGCTGGTGTCTCCCTAGCCAAAGGCAACTCAGACAACCTCAGTTACAACCTCCACCTCCTAAGTAGCTACGAGCTCGACAACATCGAGGCTAAGCTCGGCGCTGACTGGCACTACGCTGAGAACAACGACGTCAAAAACACCGACTCCTTCAAAGCCTTTGGTGAATATCGCTACCTACTCAACGACCGAGCCTACCTCGGCACCAACGCCTCCTACCTCGTTGATGACATCACCGATATCGACTACCGCATCGATCTTGGAGTCGTCGCAGGATATTACTTACTCAAAAACAAAGACCAGAAGCTCTCCTTCGAAGCTGGCCCCGGCTACGTCTGGCAAGACCAGGCCGACATCACCGACGACTACTTGACCCTGCGCTTCGCACTCCGCTACGAGCAACAGCTTGCACAGCGTTCCAAGCTTTGGTTCTCCAGCATCTACACCCCAGCCGCAGACGACTTCAGCGATTACCTACTGAGTGCAGAGGCCGGCATCGACACCGCCATCAATGACCACTGGGCCATCCGCACCGCGATCCGCTATCAATACGATAGCACCCCTGCTCCTGATCGTCAGTCAGGCGACACCTTACTCACCGTCGGCCTTCGCTACGCCCTTGGTAGCTACCCAGAGAAAGACGCGCCTAACGGCAAAATCCCAGACCCCTCTGACTCCGGGCCCAACTCAGGCCCAGAAGCAATCCAAGACGACTGGACCAGCACCGCAGCACTCACCCTCTCCATGGCTGATGGTAACTCAGATAACCTCAACACCACCGCCAGCTATGACGCCGCACTTCGCAGAGACGCCGGAGAGTTCTTTTTCACAGGAACCTACAGCTACGCCGAGGCAGACAGCACAGCCAGCGCTGACTCACTCATCACACGCACGCAGTTCAACAAACTGCTCTCAGAGCGCACCTACCTTGGAATGGGGCTAGGCCTCCTCCGTGATGACATTGCCGACATCGACTACCGCATCACCCCTGCAGTCACCCTTGGTCACTACTTCATCAAGGAAGACAACATGACCTTGAGCTTCGAAGTCGGCCCCGGATACACCTTTGAAAAAGTCGGCGGCATTACTGACGACTACTTTTCCATTGTAGCCGGAGAAAAATTCGTCTGGGAAATCAACAAGCGCATCAGTCTCAAGCAATCCCTCACCGGCCACATCAACCCCTCCGAGACTGACGACTACAACCTCGTAGCCGATATCGCATTGGACACAGACCTCACCAAGCATCTCTCATGGAGAATTGCCGCCAGCTGGAGCTTCGATAGCACCCCAGCCGCAGACAAGGACAAGGATGACATCACCCTCTCATCCGGTATTGCCGTGAAGTTCTAAGGGCATCCCCCTTCAAAAAGCTCCCAGCAGAACTCTCGCAAGGGCACCTGCGTCATCTCACCTAGCTTGTCTTGCAAACCAGAGCATTGCGCATACTTTACTCCGCATATGGCTGCACCCTCATTGACCACAGGCTCTCTCTCAGGCCATATTAGGCGCATTGCCTTGCCGATGAGCATCGGCTTCTTTTTTAACACGATGTATAACGTCGTGGACTCCTTTTACGCAGGGCGCATCTCCACCGAGGCCCTCGCCGCCATGGCGCTCTCCTTCCCCGTCTTCTTCATCATCATCGCCATCAGCGGCGGCCTCTCCCGTGGAGCATCAGCCCTCATCGCCAATGCCATCGGAGCTAAAAACAAAGAAGAAGAAACCACCCTCTCAGGTCAGGTCTTCTCCCTAGGAGTCCTCTCGGCCATCGTGGTCAGCATCGTCGGCCTCTCATCAGCAGAGTCCCTTTTCCGCATCCTCGGAGCAAGTGGCGAATACCTTGATCTAGCAATGGGCTACACCAGCCCTTTGTTCATCGGGGCCATCTTCTTTCTGCTTAACAGCATGAGTAACGCCATACTGCTCGCCCACGGAGACAGCAAAACTTACAGCAGAACTCTCATCATCGGATTCTTCTTAAACCTCATCCTCGACCCCTGGTTTCTTTATGGTGGTTTTGGACTCCCCGCCATGGGCATCAAAGGCATCGCCTGGGCCACCGTGCTCATCCAGGGCCTAGGAGCCGTCTACCTGCTCTCGGTCGTCGTGCGCAGAGGCCATGTCACCAGCCGATGCGCTGACCACCTCGTGCCCAAACTAAAGATCTACGGCCAGATATTACGCCAGGGCATCCCCACCAGCTTCAACCTCATGTCCATCGCGCTTGGGTTTTTTGTCATCACCTACTTCCTCAAGTTCTATGGAGAAGCCGCCGTCGCAGCCTTTGGCGTCGGCACCAGGATCGAACAGATCGCCCTATTGCCCGCCATTGGCCTCAGTGCGGCCATCGTCTCCATTGTTGGCCAGAACAACGGCGCGGGTGAGACTGATCGCGTCAGGGAATGTGTCCGCCTTTGTTTTAAATACGGCCTCTACATGATCGTCACCGCTTCCGTTCTCCTCTTCACCTTTGCCACCCCACTCGTTGCTCTATTTACCAATGACGCCCAAGTCATCGAAGTCGGAACCAGATACGTGCGCATCGTCACCTTCATTCAGTGGACCTACGTCTCAGGTTTTGTCTACATTGGTTTCCTCCAAGCCCTGAAACGCCCCATGTATGGATTCGTGGAATCATTCACCCGCAAGGTCATCCTACCCATCATTGTCTTCAGCCTCGTCGTGCATGTTTTTGAACTTAGCCTCGAAGGCTTCTGGATGGCCATGTGTGCCATCAACGTCTTCATGGCCATCATCACCATCAGCTACGGCCAGTCAGTGCTCAGGAAGCTGCACTGCACCTGAGTCCTGTCCGCTTAACTTTATGCTCTAGAGCTGAGGCTTATTGCCTTGATAACAAATAGATTACCGTTAAAATCTCCCAACGATGAAGACCGCCACCATCTTATTCGCAATCGGCCTCATCTGTGTGGCTCTCGGAGCTGGGCTCTTCCAGTTTGTCATCATCGGACTCCTCGGCCTTGGCCTGCTCGGCATCGCCTTCCTTGTTCTACTCGCCGCTGGCATCGTCACCTTCTGTGTCAGTAACACCACCATGGGACTGCGCAAATTGGTTGGCGGCATGTTCTACCTGTCAGGAGTCTTTCTACTCTTGGCTTCAGCAGCTTATATGAGCGCCCTGGGCTACGCCGCAGCAATGAGCTCACAAAGGTCCACGGGAAGCTCCTCCGGCTTACTCTGGCTCTATCCCTTTGCATTCTCTATCTTGGCGGCACTCATCATCATCGTAGCACTACGCTATGGCACCAAGTGGCCCCCGAAAAGATGCTACCTATGGGGCGCCTCCGCATTCGGCACCATGCCCGCAGCCCTTATCCTTTTCTGGCTCTTCTCTACCTTCTTACCGCTCACTGCATAAAGTCTCATCACCACTCAATCTTTTATGCGCAAATTCTTTTTTATTATCAGCACCATCATCACAACCATGATCGGACACAAAACCATCGCCAACGAACAACTCGTGACAGAAGACGGAAACGTCAATGCACAAAACCTACCGCTCGACAAAGAGACATCCAAGCTCTCCTACGAGACAGCCACCTTCGGCATCGGATGATTTTGGGGACCTGACTCCGAGTTCGGAAGTCTAAAAGGCGTATTACGCACACGTGTCGGCTATGCTGGCGGCAGTAAGGAAAAACCAACCTACTACTCCATGGGAGACCATACCGAGGCTATCTCTATTGATTACGACCCCCAGCTCATCAGCTACAACGACCTACTTGGCCACTTCTGGAACGCGCACCGCTGTGAGCGCAACAACAGCTCACGCCAATACATGAATGCCGTCTTTTACCAAAATGACGAGCAGCACAAAACCGCCACAGCTTCCCTCGAAGCACAGGCCAAGCGCCTCGGCATCGACCCCAGCAAGGTCAAAACCCACATCCTACCCGTTGCTGAGTTCACCTACGCAGAAGGCTACCATCAGAAATACTACCTCACCAGGCAGTCTGACATCCGCGACTTCCTCAGTGCCACCTATCCAGACGCCAAGTCTCTAGCAGACTCCACCGTCGCCACCCGCCTCAACGCCTACCTCGGCACCGGCATGGACAAAGACTGGAAAACCTTCCTCGAAGAACTGCCCAGCTACGGCCTACCCGAAAACCTTGAAAAACGCCTAGAAAAAGCAGCACAACAAAAACGATAATCATCATGAAAAGTAACACATTACTCCTCACACTCACGCTCAGTCTGCTGACACCATCATGCAACAAACGCAACGATAGTGAGCAAGCTTCATCACAAGACCCAACAACCGCAGAAAGCTCTGAACAAAACCTAGACCTGAGTGATACCAGATCAGCCAGAGTCGCCGCAGATCGAGCCAGGCCAATCGACACAAACATCGACATCGACAAACGAAAAGCAGAGCACCAAGCTGCTATAAAAAAAGCCGTTTTTGATAATTTGGGCAAAGATGAGAAAGCCGGCAAGGAAGCAATGGATAAAGCCATGCAACAGTGGATCAATGACCCCGTACTCTATGGCGAGCGCAGATACGCTAGTGCGGAGCAAATCAAAGATAAGCAAATAACCTATCACCTGCCAGCAAAGGCCACCAAAATCCAATTACTCAAAGAGGCAGCCGGTCACTACGCCCTCTACAAAATATCAGAACAGGACTTTATAGATCACATGCTCATGGTCTGGGAACGCTACCGCGAGGAATACGTCAAGGGCGGTGGCAAACGCTGGGTCAAACATTCGGATAAAGACGTCGAGAAATTCCTCATGGGACGTAACATCGGCTCTGTGCGCTACATCACCTACGGTCAAAAGCAGGACAAAAAACCCGCTGACAAGAACATCAAAATCACACCAATCATTGTGCCCCAAGCCATCATCGATTCTGGCTGGGACACTCTACAAAACGCAGTGCAATACCAAGGCCCTATCCGCACCAATGGCGGTATATCAACCTACTACTATGACCAAGACACTGGCTACGCATTCCATAAGGTCGGGTATTGGTAGTCAATAAAGGGCAACCGCCACCATGCCAAGCACCCCCACCCTACACGGCATCGATGGCTGCCCCGCTGGCTGGCTTGTCCTCAGCCAGAAAGCTGACAACTCGGGCAGCCTCAGTGCACGCATCTACCCCACCCTCGACCAGCTCGCCCCTCATCTCAGAGCAGACCATATCGTCGCCATAGACATGCCCATCGGCATGCCGGCCCCAGATCACTACCCCAGAGCTTGTGATGTAGCAGCAAGGCAGCTGCTTGGCTCCAGAGCATGCTGCGTATTCTCAGCCCCATGCAGAGGCGTGCTAAGTCACCTGCACCACTACCCCTCCGCATCCTCCTGGCACAAACACGCCACCGGCAAAGCCATCTCCTGCCAAGCATTCAACATCCTGCCAAAGATCAACCAGCTCGACACCTTCCTCAGCCTGCATCCGGGCATCGCCTCATTTCATGAAATCCATCCTGAGGTCAGCTTTGCCCATATGAATAGCTCCAATGGCAAACCATCTCCCATCCTTCTCAAAAAAACCTCCCCTGAAGGAGCCCAAGCCCGCGTAGCTCTCATCGAGCAAGCCTTCCCCACTGCCCTTCACAACTCGGAAGTAATGGAGAGCCTTCAACAAAACCTCGGCCCCAGATCCAAGCAGGGAAAACCCCGCTGGGCACTCAACGACCTCTACGACGCCTTTGCCGCGCTCTGGTCCGCACACAGAATCATGACCCACAGCGCCGAGGTTTTACCCGAAGACCACTCAGCACAACCAAAGACACAGCCGCAGCTAGATGCCACTGGTAAAACCATGCAGATCAAAGCGTGAGCCCCATCAGGGCTCTAGAAGTGAAGAGTGGATTTCAAAATCTTTTCTAAAGGCCGCTGGGTCAAACCAGATGCCCTTGTCTCGACAAGGAGCGCTCTGTCGCTACCGTCAGGCTGGCTCTTACGGATTCTTTGATGAGAACTCTTCCCTCTTTTGAATAAATCTTGATCAATCTACCAATGCCCTTGCTGATGGCGGATATTTGGTAATACTTGAGGCCGTGTCTCCTTATACCGAACTAGACAAAGCCAGCCTGCCTGATGGAAGCTTACTCGCCCTCTACCAGCAGGACGAGGATTTCATCCTGGAATACAACGGGCTAGAGCTAATGAGCACAAACCTAACGTGGTCCGAGCAGATGCTTGCGGATTTAGGCTGTGTCGACCTACTGGAAGGAGCCGCGACCCGGCCAGAGCACCCACGGGTACTCATTGGCGGATTGGGCATGGGGTTCACCCTCAAACGGGTTCTAGAGTTGGTGGGCTCACCAGCCACCGTCGATGTTGCGGAATTAATGAGTCAAGTCATCGAATGGAACCGCACCTATCTGGTTGAGCACAACGGCCCCTTGCTTGAAGACCCCAGAACGAACGTGATTCTGGCCGACCTCTTCGACTGCCTCGGAGATGGAGAGCTATACGATGCGATCCTGATCGATATCGACGACACACCCGACGCACTCATCACCGAGGACAACGCAAAGCTCTACACGCCAAGTTTTCTGGCATTGCTGCGGGAGTCGCTCAATCCGGGTGGCTGCCTGGCCTACTGGATGGCATCGCCGTCGCCCAGACTCGAAATGGTATTAAAGAAAGCCGGCTTTGATTTGACCGAGCATCATGCCAAACCTCATGAGCAATCAGAAGAGACCTGGCACCGCATCTACGTAGCTCGCCTAAATTCTTAGTCCTGGGAAATGGGCTCAGCAATAGCGGCCACAAACATCAGTACGCCTATTACAAGGTAACTAATAACGAGGAACTAAGAACTAAGAACGCCGCGCAGCGGTCAACTTAAACTTAAACTCTTATCTTAAACTCCCGCGCAGCGGCGAACTAAGAACGAGGAACTAAGAACCAAGAACGCCGCGCAGCGACTACTCCGCCTCCACGTAAACGCGGCCGCTATCCGTGAATGCCGACAGCGTGAATTGATCATCCACCTGATGCGCCTTGATCGACAGGT